>Ga0114993_10001078_pt1 | contig 31459 bp, 11 predicted proteins | sample ArcticOcean_MG_C_FD_87042 | JGI IMG/M metagenome (GOLD analysis project Ga0114993, IMG submission 87042) | Marine microbial communities from western Arctic Ocean - ArcticOcean_MG_CB2_150 | ecosystem: Environmental > Aquatic > Marine > Oceanic | place: Arctic Ocean: Canada Basin | collected...
AATATTTTGCATGCTTTTTTTAATCAACTCACAAGCCTTGATATAAGCAATGGTAATAATGTGACTGGCATGACACCAGTTAACTTTAGAGTATCAATTAATTCACTAGTTACTATTACTTGTGATAATGCTGGTTGGGCAACTGCTAATTATACATTTGCAGCAGGGTGTATTGACAATGGTGTAACATATGTATAACATGAAAAGATAATAAACAAAATAAATAACTTGGTTGTATCGTTAATAATTTGTATATTATTAATGTATACTAGATAATAAAAATAAATATGATACCAATTAATTCTAATGACCCTAATGGATGTGAAGCAATCTCATCTAATTGTGTTGTATGGCAAGGACCAGATCTACCATGTGTTGAAATATGTACTGGTGATACTATAAGTAGTGTTATTGCTGCCTTATGTGAACAACTTATAGAATGTTGTGAAGAAGCAGCAATTAATGGTTTTGATATAGATGTTATAAATCAAACAACTTTAGATGGTGGACCAGCTACTACCTTAGAAACTCTTATTCAATTAATAATTAATAATATAGGAGGAAGTACTAGTGGAAGTGAATTTGATTGTGATCAGGTAATGAAATGTATTGTAAATGTAGAAGAATGTCTTAGAAGTGAAACAACTTATACTCAAATGACATTAGAGGATTACCTCTCTTTTTTATCTGTATTAATATGTGATATACTACAACAGCTTGCTCTTCATTCATCACAAATGAATGGAAATTCAGAAAGAATAACAGCATTAGAAGCCCAAGGAGAGTATACAACTCCACAAAGAGTTGCAGCTGGTAATCTAGCTGGAGGAGCAGTTACAGCTGGTCAAACATATCCTATTGATACATTATTAGATGCATTAGATACTGATTATGTAACATTGAGAACTGCAACTGGAGAAGTTGGGACTTGGAATACTGCGGTTAGTGCACAACCAGCAAACTTACAACCACTTATTAAAGCAAGTTGGCCTGCATCTTATGATGCAAATCCAACAGTTGCAGGACAGAGTCTTGCTAATGCATGGGCAGTGGCAGATGATTTAAGAGAATATTCTCAAAGTCTTGAGGCACGTATTGCAGTAATTGAAAATAATTGTTGTTCATCAGCTTCAGGAGCTTATAGAATGCTTGATTCAGTAACAGAATATATGAATGGAGCAACTTGTAGTGCAGCATGTACAGCAGCAGCACCAGAAGGAGATGTAGCAGCAGCATGCTTTGCAATATGGAATAGTAGTGGTATATTATTTGATACAAATGTACCAGCATACTTAGAATCTACTATGACAACTCAACTTACAAATGATCAATGGTATGCAATATGTCCTGGTGGAAATACAATAGTTGCAAAATATAGCACAACATATCCACATTGGACTGGTAATACAACGTGTGATGCTGGAGGTGAAGTTTGTGTTTAATAATAAAATAAAATAAAATGGGTTGTCATTGTAATAGTAGTATATGTAATAAATTAAAATGTGGTTGTGCTGATCATTCACTAACTACACCATGTGTATATAGTGATTGTAGAGCATCAACAGCAGAACAATGTGAGGATATTCAATGTGCAGAATGTGTTTCATATTGTGATGAAACATTTAGTGTTGATGTTGGATCAAACACATTTATGATTGAAACGGGAACAAGATTAAATGAAATATTGCAAAATATAGCATTATTTATAAAAGATCCAGCTTGTTTAGCTACAGCACCATCACTTATATTCATATCAAGTATTACTTCAACAACAGTAACAGTTGTATGGTCAGGATTACCTGCTGCAGCTATAGTAGATGTAGAATATAAAACAGTTTTATCAGGAGGATGGACTACTGCAGCATTAAATGTACCTGCCGGAACAGTTTCACATGAAATAACATTATTAGCACCTAGTACAGATTATATGTTTAGAGTAGTAAATGGATTATGTGAATCAGTTGAAGTATATGCAACAACATTACCAGTATAAAGAAGACAAGAAAGTGAAGGTTTATTGGTTTTCCTAAACTTAATTGTATGAGGCTCAGGGTTAACACTGGGCCTCTTTCTTTTATATTATTTTTTTTTATATCTTTGCAGCATATTAATCATTAAAAAACTATAAATGGACTCATTATTTAGCAAAATTAAGGCATCATTTAAATGGAAAAAAACATCTGACTACTGTGCAGATAAACTAGACTTAACAATAGAAGACTATGATAGACTAAAAAATATTGTTAAGGGACAAGAATTATTAGAGAACTCATCAACATCATATGAGTATAATCTTGAGAAAGGTGAAGCAAAGATGGAGACAATGTCTGCATTAGAACCTAAATCACCTGAAGAAATAATCAAAATACTCAATATTGATATTACACAATGGAAATTATCTAGTTACTGGAATAAACAAATGGGTGATCATTGGAGAGTATCAGCAATGGTTACAAAATTAAAAGATAATGAAATAGATAATGTTGCTGAGTTATTAAAAGATTTTAAACCAAAAACATATAAAGACGTAAAAAGAGTAGAAACTCCAGGTAAAATTAAAACAGCTGGAGTTTTGTCATTACAGGACATACATTTTGGTAAAGAAGGTAATGAAACTATTGATGAATGTTTTGAAAAAACAGTAAAGGATTTAATAAAAAGAGCTTCAGATTCTCATCATTTAGAAAAAATATATTATGTCATAGGAGGTGATGTAATCAACATGGATACATGGAGTGGTACTACCACTGCTGGAACACCTTTAGATAACTGTATGACGGCTACAGAGGCTTATACACAAGCTTTTGATGCATTACAGTGGAGTATCAACTATATAAAGCAATTCTGTGATGAACTTCAAGTTATTTATATACCAGGTAACCATGATAGATTATCATCGTTTCATCTAGCTCATGCATTATCTAAATGTTTTGACAATCCATCAATTCTCTGGGATACTATATATTTAGAAAGAAAAGTATTTGTATATGAAGATAATTTCTTTGCTTTTGAACATGGTGATGTTAATACTAAAAACTCATTATTAGTTTATTCAATGGAATATCCAAGACAATGGGGTAAGACATTATATAGAACATTATATACAGGACATTACCATCATAAGAAAAAGATAGAGTATATAACTGAACATGAGAATACAGGCTTTATGCTCAAGATCTTACCTAGTCTTTCACGTACAGATTATTATCATTATCATAATAAATTCATAGGATCTAGAAGATCTGGAGTATTATCTCTACATAGTCCAACAAAGGGTGAAATATGTGAATTAACATATTCACCTGAATAAACTTTTATAACTGCCTAATTTTTTGTAAATTATAATGTAAGCAATATGATTAATAACTTTAAAGGACCAGATTTAAATAAACCTAGACATAGAGAAAAGGTTTTAAGTTTATTAAATAGTGATACACTAATGAAATTTAAGGATAAACATCCTTCATATTCAAGTGTTGATGATACAAAACTTAAGAACGTTATAAAATCTTTTAATGGTAAAATCTGGGATAATGTTATAGACAACAGAAATGGTGTGGAGTTACCTGATTCTTTAGGTTATTTATTCATAGGGACTTGTCCTGCTACAAAAAAAGTTAATATGGATTATGCCTTATCTAAGAAGTATGGTAAGGTAATCCAGAATAAAAATTGGGATACTGATGGTAATGTTGGTAAGATATTTTATACAAACTATTCACCTAAGTATCGGTTTAAAACTAGAGAGTTATGGCAATTTATTGCAATAAGACAATTTAAAAGAACTGTTGCAAAAATATATCCTAAGAATTGGAAAAAGTATGTAACAATGAAGGGTAAGATGAGAGTTGCTGACATGTATAAAAATAAAAAGAAGTAATATGACAACTATAGGAGAAACAGTATCAAGACTGAGAGGTCAACTTAAAGCTGAAGTTCAAGATGCTTTTGTGACTGATAGATTTATTTATAGTCTTATTCTCAAATATGCACAATTATATATGAGAAGACAAGATCACTCTAATAAACTAATGAAATTTAATAGTGTATGGCAAGCATTAAATTTCATTGAACTAGAAGAAGTAGATCTAATTGAGGCAAATTGTGTTGGTATTAAGAGTGGATGTACTATTAAAAAAAGCATTAATAAGTTACCAACATTTATGGAAGGTTATTGGGGACCATTAATTCGTACTGTAAGTTCTATTGATGGACATGTGGAGGTACAACCAACTTCACCCGGTTCATATGTATCAATGACAAAAACAACAACATTTAAATATAATAATAATAAGTATTATTGGTTTATTGATGGTCATATATATTTACCTAATGTTGAATGGGATGCTATAAAATTAGAAGGAGTATTTGAAGAAGACATTTCTACATGGACATGTAAAGATGATGATGATTGTATCCCTAGATATTTACAAAATATATATATTCCTGAATTCCTATTTGCTGAAATTGAACAACAGATAATGAATGTATTAATGAATACATTGAAAATTCCAGCAGAGGATGCTGATAATAAACAAAATATAAATAGATAATGAGTGTATCACATAAATATAGAACGTTTGATCAACTACTAGAAGATGTTACTGTGGATTTCAGAACATATGCTTTGGAAGGAATGATTGAACCTCAACAACTTATTAAAGTTGCAGTTAGAGTAAATTATGATTTAGGTCTTAGAATCCAAAGAACTAAACATGCTATTATAGATATTGAAAACAGTAAAGGTAAATTACCTACAGATTTTAATGTATTAAACTTTGGAGCTGTATGTGGAACATACTTTGTGAATTCTACATTACCTAGTGGAACACACATTGATACAACACAACCTAAATATATTCCTGAACCAGGAAACACTGGTCCATGTGAAGATCCTGAATGTAATGATGTATGTGTTGTGCAAAATTGTCCAGAAAAACCATTTATGGTTATACAGAAAATAGGAGCTGCTTCTTTTAGGGAATATGAATATATGATGCCTCTACGTATTAAAGATGGTGTTGGTATTGAATGTGATTGTCCTAATATTAGAATGCAATCTGTTGATACAGCAGAAATCAAAGATGGCTTTATATTAACTAATTTTACATCAGGTAAAGTTTATATAAGTTACCAAGGATCTATGGAAGATGAGGGTGGGAACTTAATTGTTCTTGATCATCCTTATTGTAATGAATATTATGAATATGCATTAAAACAAAGAATATTAGAAAATATGGTTATGGCAGGAGAACAGGTAATTAATCAACTTCAATTTATGGAACAAAAATTAAAAGCTGCAAGAAATAATGCATTAGGTTTTGTTAATACTCCTGATTTTGCTGAAATGAGAAAAATATGGACTGTTAATAGAAGAGCTCAATATGATAACTATTATAACATGTTCAAGAGTACACCCACAAACGGATAACCTATAATGGCTAAAAAAAGTAATAAGAAAAGCAAACCCTCAGCAGCTAAAGGGCAGACTACATCTAATATAAGTACTAATCTAACCCCTAAAGGGATGATTAAAGATACAGATGCTGCTTATCTTGGTAATAAGAATTGGTCACATGCTATAAATGCAATAAATAATTCAATTGATGGTGATACAGGAGTTGTTGGTAATGAACCTGCAAATTTAAGTTGTGCAGAGGTACCATATCCTGTTATAGGAACAATACATCTTTATGCTGACAAATGGGTTTTATTTTTATCTAATGATACTGAATCAGAGATAGGAACTTTTGACGATAGTCAATGTGAATATCAAACATTAGTGAATGATAGATGTTTGAACTTCAATAGAAGCAATCTCATTATTGGTGCCTCTAAAGAAAACTTTGATTGTACTTGGCAAGTATATTGGGATGATATGGTAAATCCTTCCAGAACCCTTAACTTACAAAATATACCATATCAACAATCCATATGTTCTCTTCCAAATGATCCTTGTATAGTATATTGTGATGATATACCTTTAAGATTAGATTGTGAAAAAATTAGATTAGCACCATTAGTAGATACACCATGTATAACATTATCTAAAGCATCTGAAGGTGGATCTTTAAGAAATGGTAGTTATCAAGTATACTTAGCATATACACTTAATGAACAAACTGTTGGTGATTATATTGGTATATCTAATATCCAACCATTATGGACACATGAAAATACACAATGTTCATTAGATATAACACTTAGTGGATTAGATAGAAATGAATTTGATTTTTATAGATTAGTTGTTATATATAGATTTGAAGGTTCAATAATTTCAAAAGAATTAGGTCTATATAGTACAGAACAAACAAATATAAATATTGATTCTATAAATTCTTCTCTTAAAGATTTTCCTATTGAATATCTTCCATTACAAACTCCTGCATATGAAAAGTCAAATGGAATGTATGTAGTTAATGAGTATTTAATCAGATCACAGCCAACAGAACAATTTGATTTTAATTATCAACCTTTAGCAAATAATATTGTTACAGAATGGGTATCAGCAGCATATCCAGCAGACTATTATTTTAATGGAGGAAGTAAACCAACATTCCTAAGAGATGAACAATATGCTTTCTTTATCAGATTCATATACAATACAGGAGAAAGATCATCATCATATCATATACCAGGTAGACCAGGAAGTGCAGCTGAGGTTAATCCAGTAGATGGAGTAACACCAATTATAGCTGCAGGACCAAATAATATAACAGGAGTTGATCCTGTTTTTAAAGTTTTTAATACTGCAGGAGTTAATGCTTTTGGATTAAGTATACCAACAGATGATGGAGGTACAATTGTATCTAGAGGTTCAATGGGTTATTGGCAATCTACAGAACAATATCCTATGGATACATCAAGATGGGGTGGTTTATGTGGATTTCCTATTAGACATCATAAAATGCCTGATGAGACAACACATGCAACATGTGCATTAAATCAAACAGCAGATACAATATATTTACTTGGTGTTCAATTCAATAATATTGCAGCACCACTTGATAACAATGGTGTTGTTATACAAAATATAGTAGGATATGAGATTCTTACAGGAGGAAGAGAAGGTAATAAAAGTATTATAGCAAAAGGTATTATAAGAAATATGATGGAATATGTTCCTGTAGATGGTAGTGGGGTTGAAGCTGTAGGTGGTACAAGAGCTTTTATGCCAAACTATCCATTCAATGATCTAGGTATGGATCCTTATATTCAGCCTGCAGGGCAAGGATCTGGAGGTGGTCTAGGACCAAATAACTGGTTAGATGGATGTCCTACCACATTAGCTAGTGGTGGTTCTCCAGGGTGGAATAGTTATAGTGGTGTGAATGGTAGTACTGTTGGAGGTACATCTGATTTATTTACATTTCATTCACCTGAAACATCTTTTGATAAAATATATCTAAATGCATCTGAAGCAAAAATATATACATCATTAGCAGGTACTCAGTCAGGACATTTTATAACATCAGAGGATCATCCCAAACATAAACTTCTAAGAAATTTATCTGTTATATTAGCAGGATTGGTAGGTATAGGATATGCATTATATCAAATGCGAGGTAAGAGAACCATAAAATATACAATGGCTAAATCCTATAGTCAAGGGTTACTTGGTCATCAAAATACAGTTGGAGGTGGTTCATTTACATCAGGTAATTTAACATCTGGTGGTGCATGGACACCAGTTGCAGGAAGTAGTTTTGCAAACTTAACACCATCAAATCAAACAGCAAATTCAGGAAATGATGCAGATTGGCAAGCTCCTGATAATACTATGGGGGGACTTGGAAATGCTTCAGGTGTTAATACAATGGCGGGTACAGCAAATGATGGAGTAGCTACAACTGCTGCAGGTACATATAATGGTGCTGTAGATGCTGCTACTATTATAGGACTTGGAAGAGCGACAGATAATCCTGGATCTGCTCTTCCAGCATATAGTACATGGATGGCATTAGAAAATACTGCAGCTGCTAGTATGGCAGGATCAATTGGACCAGGTATTGAGTATGTACATGAAGGAAGTAAATATAAAAGTGTACCTACAATTATACAAGCTATGACAAACATTCTAAGCTTTATTAATTATGTTTCTACAGGAGGTCAAGAAATAATAGATGCCATATATCATTTATCATCATATCAACATTTTGCATATAAATATAATTCACATGGTTTATATCTTAATGGTACACCTATAAATAATGCTACACAGTTTAGAACAGGTCTTAATAGTGGAAGGTATATTAAAAATACAGTTCAAAATCTTAGTTCAACTGTAAAAATAAATAACTTTAAGAGACCAAGAACAGTTGCATTAGAAACAAACATCCCTTTACCAAACCCATTAACTGGTGATACTTCTAAATTTGTAATAGGTAATGGAATGACATCTGTAAATGGAGATACAGTAAATTGGTATAACCCTACAGGTCAAATATTAACTCCTATATCAGCTAATTATATTGGACTTAAAGTTGATAATGATAATCAATATGGTCAATTACAAAACATAAAACAGTTTCCTGCAAGAGGTTGTGTATTTCTATTTGCACCTCAACAAGCACTAGATATTAATGGTGATTTAGTACCAATTACAGTTTTTGATAGGTTTATAACTGGTCCTTTATTTGCTGGAGATAACTATGTTAACAGATATACTGAAAAAGTTATAATGCCTTTCTGGTGGAACTTTCAAACGGGTGAAGATGATGGAACTCCTTGGGATTATAGATTATATGCAAATGTACCATTTCCTAGATTTTGGATGAATACTGAGAAATATAGACTAGATGAATTATTTAAACCATTAACTTCTTTGAGTTTTAACTTTACAGGATGGCTACCAAATGATTATTTTCATCTTGATAGAGACCCTGGTTCTTGTAGTGGTCCTTTAGGTGCTCTTGGTTTTGGTGGTCAAAATGGAAGCATATTTAATGTGCAAAATGCTTACATGTATACTCACAATAGTGGTATAAATGACTTCTTTGTTGAGTCAGAAATAAACCTTGCATTTAGAGATTGGGAAGAGACTAAGAATAAAAGATTTTATGACAAATATGAATACACAGATGTAGATAATTTATTTGATGCTGAGATTATTAATGATGGTAACTTCTATAAATATGATAAAGCATTAAGTAAAAAATATTTTCAATTGAGTATTTCTGCATCCTTTGGAGAGATTCAACCTAATTATTATGATCCTTTAATAGCTGAAACTTGTTGGACGACATATCCTAAAAGATTAATATATTCATTACAATCAACTAAAGAAGCTAAGAAAGATTTCTGGAGAGTATTCCTTCCTAAAAATTATGAAGATTTTAAATCAAAAGTAAATACAATATTACCTATATCTGAAATAGGTGCATTAATATTATTCCCATACGTTTCTCCTAAGAAATTTATGGGTGTTGATACTTTACAAACTCAATCAAAAACTAAATATACAATAGGTGATGGAGGATTATTTAGCAAACCTCCTATGAATGTTGTTAATTCAGATATTTCACATGAATATGGATCTTGTGAAAGTGCTAGAAGTGCTATTAGTACTCCAGCAGGTATATTTTTTATATCACAAGCACAAGGTAAAATATTTCAATATACTAGTAAAGGATTAGTTAATATTGCAAATCAAGGAATGAAGTGGTGGTTTAACAAATATTTACCATCTCAATTACTTGCACAATTTCCAACTATTGAAGATTGTCCAGATGCAATAGACAATCCCTTAATGGCAGCAGGTTGTCAAACAATATATGATCCAAATAATGATATTGTATATTTTTCCAAGAGAGATTATGTACTTAAAGAACAATGGGAAGCTAATGTTGATTATTATCCTTGTGATGGTTTCTATTATAGAGATGAACAAGGTGAAGATTTTCAAGTTTTTCTAGACGATGAAGCTTATTTTGAAGATGTATCATGGACAGTAAGTTTTGATGTTAAAGCAAACGCATGGATTTCATTCCATGATTGGCATCCTGAACTTGCTATGCATAGTATAAATCATTTTATGACTACAAATACAGGAACAACAACTGTTCCAGGATGTCCACCACAATACGCATGGAATGGAACAGAATGTTGTCTCCATGTAGAAGAAACAAATTTAGGTTTAATGGATATTTCAAATTTACCAGCAGTAATTGATACAGAACCTGCAGAAGTTAATGCTTTTTCAGAAACAGTAGATGTTGCTATTGTTATAGACAAATCTGGATCTACTGATAATGGACCAGGTAATGAACCTATGGATTCACAATTAGCTTTTGCACAAGCATTTATAGCTGGAATGTCTGACGGAATGACTGGTGGTACATATCCAACTCAATGTAGAATTGGTCATGGTTCTTGGGATGGTCCATTAACATTGAGTTGTCTAACGGGTCCATATAATGTTCTAGTAGAACCTCTGACTTTAGATCCAGTTCTTGCTGCTTCCAAATTAACTACTGTATTTTATCCATCAGTATGTGGTACAGACTATGATGAAGCTGTTGCTTTAGCAAATAATATATTAGGTACTAGTTCAGCAACTCATAGAATTGTTCTTTTTATAACTGATGCCACAGCAACATTAGCAAATCCAAATGACTTTACAAATGCAACAAAGTGTATAGCAGTGTTTGCTGATGATGCAACTAGTCAATCTGCATGTGCTGGTTATTCTGGTGCTTTAAATACTATGATTACTGCTACAGGATTAACTTCTCCAAATAATATTGCAACCTGTAATACAGGAGGAACTCCTAATAGAAACATGTATCATGTTGGTAGTGGTATACCAGCTGGAAGTCCTGGACATTTTGATACTGTTGCACAGGAAATAGTTGATGATTTAATAGAGTGTAATTGTGATACTGCTGGTGGATGGGTAATGGATAATCCTCAACCTAATCCTTGTTCACCTGATCCTTTAGATCCACCACCAGTATGTGTAAAATGTGAATGTCTTCCTACTTATAATTTAATACCAGGACAAACATGTTCATCAACCAATGTACCACTATGTAAGAAAGTTACCTGTGATTGTATTAATCCACCAAATCCAGCTGCTGTACTTACTCAGACAGGAACTTGTCCTGCTTTCCCTACTCAAAACTGGATAGATGCAGGAACAGCTGGTTGGGTAGATCCGGATCCTGTAACATGTTTATGGATATATGATGATTGTGTACCTGCAAATTATACTGTGGGTGGTATATGGAAACATAACTATAGAACAGATTTATATTCAAATTATTATGGGGTAGATTATCCATGGGAAATAGATCTTCTTGAATCAACAGGACAAATTGTTAATACTGTAAGAAGTGTTGAGTATTATTTAGAATCATATGTATATAAAAATAATATACAACCAAATATTGGTAGAGATAGATGGCATGATTTAGATTTTAATTTTGATGAAGCAATAATACGAAATACAGAACAAGTTTCAGGATTACTTACGTTAGATTTATCTCCTAAAAATAATGTTCCTTTAATTATTACATATCCAATCATAGGGATAAATGATATTAGAATACTATATAGTAAAGAGGAACAAAAATATAGATTTAATCAATTCTGGGATATCACAAATGATAGAGGTGAATTTACAGGTGTTGAGCAACCAATATATATAACTAGATTAAATGGATATATAAGAGATTTAAATGCAGCAAACTTAAACTATAATAAACCAGCTCTTCAAAGAAAGAAATTTAGACATTACTATAATAATGTTATTCTTAGAAGAACTGTATCAGGAGATAGAAAAATGTTATTAAGATTAAACAATACTAAAATTAATGTATCACAGAGATAATGACTAGAGAAGAATTCATATCAATGATGGGATTTAGCGATAACTCTCCCCTTAGAAATGCTAAGAGCTTACCTATACGTACAGGACCTAATGGTATAATAGATATGTCTAATACAGGAATGCCTTTAATGGCTAATGGTAGATATTTACCTCCTTATTCAGGTCATCATCAATTTGATCCAAATTCTATTGTAACAGAAATTCCATTAGCTCAAACTGGATTTGAAAATTCATATGGTTTTCAAGTATCTCAACCTTCTACATTTACTGGGACAAATGTATATGAGAATGATGAGGGGTTATATGAAGTTCCTTTTACTATGCCTGCAAACAGAGAAATAACAGGTGGAGTTATAGAAAATACATTATTGTCATTAGATAAAAGTAAATTAGATATTAAATCTAAGACATTATTAGGAAATTTTATGAAAACTAAACTGGGGGGAGGAGTAATATTTTCTGTTCCTATATTAGAACAATCTCTTGTTGCAGCTAAAAAGTTTGGAGACGTTAATTTAGAGGCATCAATAAGTAAAGAGTTACTTAATGTTGGAGGAAGTAACAAATATAAACTTAAAGGAACACATAAAGGAGATAAATCTTTTACCGAGTTGGAATTAGAACATGAACCAGATGTACTTTCAAGAGCAATGTTAATACATAGTAGAAATTTTGGTAAAAATAAACTTAATCTTAATCTAGGGTATGGTAAAGGATCTGGAGAGTTTGGAGAATCAGGTTTCACTGGAGGTATAGGATATACAAGAACATTTAAAAAAGGTGGTTCACTACCAAAGTTTCAGGATGTGGGTCAGTTTGACATAAATACTCAGGATGTAGATGCTACAGGACAAAGAGACTTTCAAAAAAAGAAAGTTGGTAGTGAGGAATGGTTAAATAGAGTTATGAGAGAACAAGAAGATAGAGGAAATGCTGTAACTAGAGAACAAGCTGTTCAATTTCAAACTCAAGCACTTTTTGATTTAGATCAAGGGATTGTAAAAAGTCAAACTTGGGATGACTTTTTTAGTAATCCTTTAAATAATCAGGGACAATTTGACTATGGTACACAAGGATTTAATATAACACAACCTTCTGTATGGGATCCAATTACACAAACATTCATAGCTGATCCTTCTGGACAAATGAGTAATACCATGTTAATTCAGGATTATGAAGGACAGAATCCATGGACATTTGCACATGAAACAGGTCATAACTGGAATTGGAGAAATCCTTTTAATAATGATCCATCTAGACAATTTATAGGTAATACATATCTTGGTAAAGATAATATGTTTAATAAGTTTAATCCTGATTATACCAGTGATGATTTTGATCATAATAGAGGTGGTGTAGGTACAACGAATGTAGGAGACTTTGGTCAATACCAACAAGCTTCTCCTGAATTAAGATCTGAAAAGGCTGCATTAGAAAAAGAACTTTTTGATTTAGGACTATATGATCCAACTCAACCATTTACGGAACAGCACTTAAGAGATATATTGGACTCAGGAAATACGTCAAGTGAAGCTAGGGAACTTCTAGATGGTTTGGGATATAAAGAATTATTAAAAGAAAGATATGATGTAATACAAGCTACAAAGAATTCTAAAAGCTCAGGTTTACCCACTGATCTACGGGATAAGAAAACAGTAATTGAAAGAATGTATTCTGAATTAGGTAGTAGATATGCCACAAACGCTGATATGAGTTCTGACGTTTGGAAAAATATGTCAGATTCGGATATAGAAAAACACAATGAAGAATTTGGTACAACACCTAGAGAGGTAAGTGATGGGTATGGTGGCACTGAGACAAGAGAAATGTCAGATCTAGAATATGAATCACATTTAAGAAGACAAAAATGGTATGCTGATCAAGAACTATATGGTCAGGATGCTGTTTATGGTGAAACTTCATTAACTGGTGGTGTCCAGTCACCTGGTTATTTTTCTTATGATATGAAAAATATTAGTGATGCAAATGAGACACTAACTGGATATATGGATGATTTTATGACTTCATTACCTACATCAGCTCCACAATTAAAACAAGTTAAAAATGTAGAAGGATGGATAATAGGTTATTCTGATGATCCAAACTATATTGGTATTGGAACACCTGATAATATGCTACCATGGTCACCAGAAAATCAAGAAACATATAATAATCAAGCTTATGAAACTTTGGAAGAAAGATATAATAATCAAGGAGCAGGTGGAACAGGTGGACCAACTGAAGCACAATGGAATACCTTTGTAGATAACCTGTTTACTGAAGAGGAAGGTTATAATACGGATGACCCTGAAAATACATCATTTATGAAGATTGATGAAAGTTTAGATTACACATGGCCTGCTGAAGAAGGTGATGATGATTATGATCCTGATAATATACAAAAGGATAATAATTTATGGGATCTATGTTGGGATGAAAATGGTAAGCCTAATGGTAATCCAGATTGTACTGAGGCACATCTAAAAAGACTTGAAGATCAACAGACTAGACATACTAACCATAGAAAGATAGATCAGCTAAGTTATAATGCTAATTCCATACGTGATCTTTTTGGAACTAGTACATCAATACATGTTGAAAATCCTTCATCTCTGTTTGATATGAGTGGTGGTGTTGCAAAGACTGGACCAAACAGTCCAATAATAGAAGCACATTATTCAGAAATGTTCCCAGAAGGTACTCCAGAATATGATGCACGTCAGAGATTAATATCTACTATGAATGGACTACATGAAAAAAATCCTGATGTAAAAGCTGTATTAGATAGAGAAAGTCTAACTCCACAATTTATACAGGATATGAAACTAGTACAAGATGGTTTAATGCGTACACGTAAGAGTTTACAAGAAAAAAGACAAGGTTTAGTAGATGAATATTATCAAGGAGTTGATAAGTATAGAAGTACTGATCATAAACAATTAATTATTGAACAGCAAGAAGAACTTGACAATGAACTTAAAGATAATAATATAACAAACTTCATGAATAGAGTATATTCTCAAAATGATCAAGAAATAAGTGATAACCTTCCACCAGTTACAAATGCTAGATATGGTAGAGAATTACCTAGATTCCAAAAGAAAGGTGGGTATGAAGGCCTTAGAGGTTCAGAAATTAATGCTATAAACAATAAACTGTTTTCTGGTGAATATGATGTAGCAGATAAATATCAACCTGTAGTAGATTGGTATGAGAATTATTTATATAGTGGAACTTTTGAGCATTTAAAAAATAAAACAATTAATAATACTGCAAGTCCTTGGGATAAAAACCGGATTAAAAATCTTCTTGAAACCGGAGAAAAGCAGGGTAAACAATATGCAACTGATTATCCTTATAGAATGCGGCATGCATATGAAGATACGTGGAAAGATGAAATGGATTATTCAGTTATTAAAGGTCCTTCTATAGAAGAGAAAAAGAAAACTTTAAGAAATTATAACACAAATAGAAATAAGATTAGTATAGATCCATTAAATGACACATTTGGTCCTTATAATATTGAGCAACAACTGGGTATTATGGCTTATGAACTAGGAGATATTGCTGGTAAATCTTTTATAGGAGATAAATCACTAGAAGCTCAGATAAATAAAAAAAATAAAGCATTTCAAACATTATACAATAAATTATCAAAAGAAGAAAAACAAAATTTTATTGATAACCCTAATGAACTTGATTGGTGGTTAGAAGCTAATTATAAAGAACCAGAATTTCAAGATGCACAAACAAATAAAGTTAGAGCTGACGTAATAAGATTTAGGTATCAAGCAGATAAAGCGGGTATATATGGTATTTGGGGAGACCCATATACAGGAGAGTATATTAAGTTTACAGAAGATGATTTAAAAAAGATGAAAGAGGAACATCCTGAAAATAAATTATTTAAGAACTTTGAGGATAAGGATATTATATGGCTTATGGATAATGTTGCTGATGCTACTGATGAAATAAAAGAGAATCAAGATATGCAAAATATAGGTATGGATGACTTACAAAGTTTGATTCCTACTACAGAAGCAAAATTTGGTAAAGAATTACCTAGATTTCAAAAGAAAGGTGAGTATGATTGGGAAATTGCTACAGAAAGATCTATTTATCCAGATGGAGAATTTAATTATTATAATCCTGCAGATTACTGGAGATATTTTACAAATGAAAATGAAACAGTACCTATTCCAGCACCACCTCCAGAAGATCCAGAAAGTGCTAAAAATAAATCAGAGATACCATTAAGTTGGGATGAATATAAAATAGAAAAACCATCAGGTACAATTGAACAATTCAGAAGATATATTAGAAATCCTAAATATAAAGATTGGAGAATGAATATATTTAGTCCTTATACTAATAGAACAAAGAAGGGTTGGGCAAATAAAGAATATTATAGAGGTTTGGATGAAGAAGGTGTGGGAGAAGTTCAAGAGTGGTTAATTGAACAAGGTTATGATATTAAAAAAGATAATGGTTGGGGTGATCAAACATATAATGCATTAAATAATTATCTTCTAGATAATAAATTATTAAATAAAGAAATAACTACTGATCCTTTACTAACTGATGATCTATTAATAACCCAACAATACATTGAATCAGATGGTAAACCTAAAGCAGGTAGTAATAAAGGTGCTCAAGGTTTAGTTCAAGCAATGGAGGGTGCATGGAAAGATGCAATCAAAAAAGGAATTCTTCCTGAGAATGCAGATAGAACTAATATAAATCATTCCTTAGTATTTCAGAGATATTATATGAATGGTTTAATGAATGCTGGATTTGTAAAAGATGGTACATCTGATAATGAGAAATTAGCAAGAGCATTATCTGCATATAACTGGGGTAGAGGTAATACACCTAATTTTTTCAATAACATAAATTATGTTGCTACAGATGAGACTATAAAAGATAAAGATGGAAAAGTTATAGAAAGTGGTTTTAGAAATAAACTTGATAAAGAGGGTAATCCAATATTAGTTCCTGAAGATGAACGTAGAGATCCACTTGATATGGATAGCTGGATGACTATACTAGATACAGATAAAGAATCAACAAGATGGACTATACCTAAAGAAACTGTAGATTATATAAATTTAATAATGGATCCTGATAAGTATATTGAAATGTATGGTAAAAAACAATATGAGAGCCGTATAAAGAGTACTAAAAAGTTTGAAGACTATAAGAAAAAAGCAAAAAAGTTTTATTCCTATAAAGAAGGTGGATCAGTAAATAGAACAAAACAACTCATAAGAACATATAAATTAGGAGGAGAATTGTCTGGTTTAACTATTAAACATCTAGAAGAAATTGGGGTTATTCCTCAATATAAAGAAGGAGGAACAACTCATACTATTAATGATGAAGAAGCATTATTAGGTATTGCAAAAGAATATAATACTACAGAGAAAGATATAAATAAATATAATAATTTAATTGATACAGAATCTTTGTACAAAGGACAAGTCCTTAACATACCAGAACCAATAGCAAAAACACCATTAGAAATTAAAAAAGAAAAACATAAACTTGGAGATTATGGTACATTTAAAAATATGACATTAGACACTCAAATTAAATTATATTCAAATTATGTAAATGGAGATTATATGATATTTTCTGAAAAATTAGGAAAAAAATTATATGATAAACTTAATAGAGTTTATTATGATAAAGCAAGAGTATTAAACATGAGTGTCTTAGATTACATGAAGTCAATATTAAGTTAGATTATGTGCTTAGAATTTAGTATATTATAGTATAACATTATTGTTGTTAAAAATTATGGCAAGAAGAAAAATAAAAAATAAAGAACAAACTTTTGAAGTTTCTCAAGATGAACTTCAAGGTTATTATTCAAGGTATTTACCTCATTATGGTCCAGGTGGACCTCTTCCTGCTACTAACCCATGGTTTAAGATAGCAAACCTTGGAAACAAACTTTCTAATTTTAAAAATGTTAGTAATAAAGACATAAAGGCTAAGGATTATATGAAGTTTTCTCTTACAAATACAGCTAAAGCTGGTGATTTGTCAGGAGATGAAACAGAATTCTTAATGAATGATGATGGAACTTTTCAAGTTGATGAAAACAATAAGAAAATACCTAATCCCTTATATGATACAGGAAACAGATACTTAAGCATGGATGAGAAGAACAATCCAGTTATGTTAACATATGGTCAAAACCGTGCTAAAATATTAAATCCACTCCTTGGAACTGACAGTGAGAGAGTTAAGTCAGGATTATTTACAGAAAGAAGAATTAATCCAGTAACAGGAAAGATTGAATATGTTAATGCAGATGGATCAACACGTACATCAGGAGATGTTGCTGAGGATCACCTTAGAAATTATAATGCTGAATCACTTAATTTTGATGAAAATAATAATGTTGTTAGCTGGAACACAACTAAATATAATGATTATAATGAACCTACTGAAATCATAACAAATCCATATGATGTAAATAATCCTTATAACATTAAAAATCCATATTCAAAACAATCAGAAATAAATGATGATTATATTAAAAAGGATATACCAGTTGAGGTAGATGTTAATGAAAATATTCATCCTAAATCTCAAAAACAAATAAATGAAGATTATCTAAAAAAGATAAATGAGAATATTGATGAAACTACAAAAAAATATGGAGGTCAACTTCCTAAAGCACAAAATAGTGAAGAAGTAGTATTTGAAAATTGGTCTGATCAATTTGAGGAAGCAGATTTACAAGGAGCGTTAGATGCTCAAGCAGAAAACTATGGTATTGCTGATGCGAAAGATATAGATCCTACGACAGGAATGCCTAGTATGGGTTCATTAAGTGCATACGGAGAAGTATGGGGAACAGAAAATTATGCGGATGGAAGTTGGGATGATGTTGAAGGTGTAACTCCAACAACAGCTGACTTTCAGGTAGATGACATGGCTTGGCATAATGATCAGTTAGTTCCAGAAGCAGAGGGTTCTGCATTTGTACAAGATGATTATATAACAGGGGATGGACAAGGTGATCTTACATTGGGTAAGGATAAGATGAACCTTGCAAAAAAGAATCTAAAGGTAAAAAATAAGGCTGATGCAAAAGCATTAAAATTAGCAAATAAAGAACAAAGAGCAAAGAAAAGAAAAATGTGGGGAGATACATTTGGTCAACAAGTAAACAATTTTGGTAATTATGCTCTTGATAAACTAGGTAATTCAAAAGCTGCTGCACTTGCGGACATAACAGTTGATACTGCAAGTATCTTTACTGATTTTAAAAAAGCACAAAATGCTTCAATAATGGCACAAAAGCCAATTCAGGGAATGAATACTATTGATAATTTAATAGATCCTCTAGAAGCAAATGCAGAAGGAACAAGAGGTAATTATGACACTCTTACAGGATTACTTAGAATTGATGATGCTGTTGTATCAGAACTTGCAAGAGATGGAAAAGAATTAAAAAAATATCAAGGACAATTCTCACCATCAGAAGTACAACAAATGCAGGAGTATGCAAAGAATAATCCACAAACTATTAAACCATATGTACCATCTAACTACTTTCCTACAATAAGTGGTAATCCAAACTTCTTGCAATCAGGTGATAAAGGATCATTAAATCCTCTTTCTATTAATTGGGAAGGTGAATGGCAAGATGACTTAGGAATGCATAATAGGCAAGAATATATGATTCCAGGATTAAATACAAAAACTGGGGAATGGGGTGAAACACCTTATAATACCAGTTTTATGCAGGAATGGGATAGAATGGGTGTAGAACCAACTTTTACATTTACATCAGCAGGAGGACCAGGAGGTGGTTTTAGAACATATTTTCCTTATTCAGATCCAATGGGTGTTGGATGGGAATTTGACCTTGATCCTACTGGACCTGGTACAGGAATATTACTTAATACAGGTGCATTAAGAAATTGGAGTAATAATTTAGCAGATAGAATTGGTGATAATAGTGTAGGAAATTCATTTAGAGATTTAAATCTTCCTCCAGGATTTTTATATGCAGGAGTAGAAGTTGCTGGTAATGTTCCAGCACCATTTGTAGGTGCTACAGTTACTTTAGATGATACAGAAAATTTAGAACACTGGCTTCAGTTACCTGAAAATGAGGGTAAATCTAATGTTGCAAGAGGTTTTATGCATGCTATGGGTCCTGGATTACATGCATGGAATATGCCTTCAAAATTAAGTGGACAGATGACTATAAATAATCCGTTTAATGTTATGGGAGAACCTTTGTGGAAATCTCCTGATCTCTTTGGTGGAAGGAAAATTCATAATCCATTTAGTGGTACAAGAACTGGATTAGGTGGTATATCAGGACTTAAAGGTGGAAATGTTGTACCTAACTTAGAAATAGCGGGTAAACAAATACTTAGCTTAGAAGGAGGATTTGCTGCTATAAAAGAGGAAGTAACTGAACTTGCAGAAGATCTAATGAAAAAAAATAAAAATCTTTCTCATTCACAAGCAATGAAAAAAGCTTATAGTGAAACTGCAGGATCAATTAATACAGGTAAAGTTTTTGAAAAACTTAAAATTCCAAAAGTTTTAGATTATGCTGGTGAATTAGTTTATGGAGCTCCAGGATCTGGAGTTACTGCTCCTTATCAAAAATCTGGAAACACATTAGCTAACTATTTAAAAAATTCAAAGTTTAATTATGGTAAGTTTATTAATAATCCTTGGTTCTGGAAAACTATAGCAAGAGGTTTAATGGTTCCAGATATTATGAATACAGTTACAGGAGCTATGCACCAAGAAGGTCAACCTATTTCTGATGCATGGGAAGGTGTCTTTGGTGAGGATCCACGTAATTCTACAATGGAGAAATATGGATCATTTCCTAGAATGCAAAGATGGTGGTATGAAGGTATAGATCCTGTTCTTGGAGCAAAATGGTGGAAGAGTGAGGATGAAGAGCATGATGATAATATGACTACGATGAATCAGTTATATGAAGAAGCTTTTATGAAAAAGTATAATGTCACTAAAGATGAAATAAATGATAAAGCAGATGAACTTCAGATAAAAAATAACTGGGAATATTCTCATGATCCCGTGTTACTTAAAGAAGCAGAAAAAAATGCACCTGCTGAAGTAAAAAAAGTAGAAAAAATAATAAAAAAACAAAAAGCTAAAGAAGATAAGATTAAGAGAGCTAGGATGCATAATGATAATCCTTATCTAACACCTAAATGGAAAATGGGTGGACAACCATCTTTTAGTTTTAGTGAATTTCAAACTGGTGGTGAACCAGAATCTTTAACATCATTACGAAGATTTACAGAGGGAATACCTAATGAAATAGGATATAATGAAGAAGATATATTAAATCAAAAGTTATCTCTTGCTGAAATGAAACACGGGGGATCAAATGTGTGTCCTATATGTGGAAAATTAAAATCACAATGTAGATGTAACTATAAGATGGGAGGAAGTGTAGATATAGATGAACAATTGTTACAAGAATTAATAGCTGCTGGTGCAGATATAGAAATATTATAACTATGGCAAAAAGAAAAGTAAAAATAAAAAGATTACCTGAAGGATATAAAATGGTTAATGGGAGCGTTGTTAAAACAATGGCTCTAGGTGGAGTACCCAGAGATAAAGCAAATCTTGAGGCAGAAAAGGGTGAGACAGTATTAACAGACTTAGATAATGATGGTGCACATGAGTTATATAATATAGGAGGTAAAAGACATTCAGAAGGTGGTACTCCATTAAGTTTACCACCCCAATCATTTATATTCTCTGATACAGCAAAAATGAAATTTTCTTCTGATGAGTTAGCTGAATTAGGTATTGACTCAAAGAAAAAACAAACACCTGCTTGGGCATCTAAGAGATTCAAGTTAAATAAATTTATTGAAAATATGAATAACGAACATTCAGATAAAATATCAGATGAAACATCAGAATTGATGTTAGATAAAAATAAATTACAACTCTCTAAAATTGCTTTTATGGCAGAAGCAAAAAAAGATTTTTTAGATGAAGAAGGTAATATCAGTGTTCCACTAGCAGCATATCCATTTCTTATATCTAAAGGAATAGATCCAAAGGAATTTATTGCTAAGTTAGAAGAAATAAAAGCAGCTAAAGAACAAACACAACAAGCTCCATTACAAGGTGAAGATGATAGACAGCAAGCTATGCAACAACCAGCTCCACAATTACAAGATTTTACAGGAGGCCCACCACAAGGACCTCAAGGGCCACCTCCACAGGGACCTCAAGGACCTCAACAAGGACCCCCACAAGGGCCACAGCAAGGACCTTCTCAAGGAGTACAACAAATAATAGCAAAAGTTATTGAAGCATTACAACAAGGTATGCAACCTGAAGAAATAATGCAAAAGTTAGTTCAAATGGGAATACCAGAAGAACAAGCTATGGGATTACTCCAAAAAGTAATACAAGATGTTCAAGGACAACAGGGACCTCCTCAAGGTATGTCAGCACAGGGACCTCCCCCACCAATGCCTCCACAAGGTGGACCACCTCAAGGGGGAATGCCACCAGAAATGATGATGGCTATGCAACAACAAGGTCAAGGAATGCCTCCACAAGGACCTCCTTCAGGAATGATGCCACCTCCAGGAATGGCTAGATATGGTGGTCATCCATTAAGTAGATTTGTTTATGGTGGATCATTACCAAGTGCCAGACATGGTAATGAAGAAAAATATGCACAATTTCATGATTTATCTCAAGAAGATTATGATGCTGCAGTTAATGCGTACTTAAGTGAACAAGATGCTAATTTAGGTAATACTACTACAGGTCAAATTACAGAGTTAGGTTCAGGTCCAACAATACCAGCAATTACAGATAGAGGACTACCTTTAGGAACTACTACTCAAGGTCAAACTGTAGTTCCTGGAGATAATGTGCTTAAAGAAAGATTTGGAACAGGATGGGAAGAAGCACAGGCAGCCGGATATACCGTTGTGAATGGAGAAATTATACCACCAACAACTGAATTAGGTGATGCATATGTACCTGCAAATCGTTCAGAATTCCAAAAGCCATTTACAGTTCAACCAAGATCTCTCCTTGGAAATGTTGGAACAAGATTTGGTAATATATTTAGATCAGATGAAAAAGATATAGATCCTACTAGATATATACGAGAGAATTCAGGTGAAAAAACAAACATGTTACTTAGTGAATTTGTTTATGGTGGAGATACAGAACCATGTTATGAATGTGGTGGTGATGTACCTAAATTTCAAGGAGAGGATGGATCAAGTGAATTTAATCTTGAAGGATATTTTAAGGGAGAACAAGGATGGATACCTGATTATAAAGGAGAATCAACTAAAGAAACACTCCAAAAAATAAACAGAACAGGATCTCCATTTTTTAATAAAGATGGAACACTTAAACCAAACCCATTTGATCCTAGAAATCCAAACAGAATGTATGAAAGATGGGAAAATGCTTTTGGAGAAGAGTGGATAGAACAGGAGGCAAAGAAGGAATCTGGAATGCAATATCAAGAAGGTATTAGAGGACCAAGTGAATTTAATTTTGGAAGTGCAGGAGGACCTGGTGCAGGTATGGGAGGAAATCCTTGTCAAGAATTAGAGATAGTAAGAGAAAGATTATTACAGGAACTTCAGATGTTGGAAATGAAAAGTGGTCCAAAAGGTAAAGATGTTATACAAGGAACAATACAAAAACTAGAACAAGTAGATAGAGATATACAGAAATGTATGATTGAAAATACAACACAACCACTAGAAGAGAGAATTCTTCCAGGAAGCTTACATGCAACAGATGAGCAATCCTTGATGTTAAAAATACAACAACTTCAAGCGGAAATTGCTAAAATAGAAGGATTTTTAGCTAGTGATATGCAAGGAACTGTTAATCAAGTAGGTCAAACAAAACAAAACCTCTTTAGAGCTATGCAGGAGATGAAGGGGCAGTTAGCTCAATTAATGCAAGCATTGGGAATGATTCCTGGAATGGGAAGTGCAGGAGGACCTGGTAATCAACCAGGTCCAGCAGGATCAATTCCAATACCTAATGCTAATCCTCAAGATTTTAATTTTCAAAGTCCAGGAGGGCCCTATAAAATGGGAAGCTCTCAAATGGAGCAACTAAGATATGGAGGAGATCCTTTTGCAACTAATCCTTTACATAAGTTTGTATATGGAGGATCATTACCTAAAGCTCAGAATAGTGAAGAAACAGATCCTTGTGATCCTGCACTTCAAGCAAAATGTGAAGCAGTTGAGGGAACTACATGGGTTAAAAATGGTGCAAACTGTCAATGTAAATGTCCAGAAGGATTAGATTGGATGGGATCTGGATGTGTTAATACGAGTGGTGCAATAATTGATGAGAATGAAGAAAATAAACATGAGAAGGAAAATCTAGTTCCTGATGGTGGACCACATGATCATAATGGGGATGGAATTGCAGATCATGAAGATAATGAACATGTAGGTGAATATCATGGTGCAAATAAATATAGTGTATCTGGAACAGATGCAGGTATGGTTGCAGAAGGAGATGTTAAGTATCAGTGTACTGATGTAGATCCAGTAACTGGTGAATGTATATCATTTGAAACAGCACACGAAACACATACAACATTTGAAGATGTTATGAGACATGAAGATTTTGGAACTGCTAGAGATGTATGGTGGGATGTATATACTAAAGGAAGAGCAGAACAAAGTGGATATAAGAAAGATGGTAATGGTGAATTCTTAAGGGATAAGAATAATAAAAAAATACCAGAAACATTTCATATAGGTAGTCAGAACGCTTCATTATTCAAAGAAGGAGATAAGGATCAAATGATGGATAACTACTTTGAATATAACCAGGTATTACATGATCTTAAAGAACATGGTTTAGATCCTGGGGATGCTGGACAAGATTTCTTTACACATGCACAGAGTTTAGGGTATTTTAAAGATCTAACAGAAGAGCAGGTTAAAACAAAGAGTATGAATTTCCAAGGTATGTATAGAGCATTAAACATTGCTAAACGTACTGAGGAAACATCTGGACTTTTTGCAAATATAGAAACACTACCGCAAGGAGAAGAATGGAAAGAGGGTAGTACCCACTTTGATCAATGGGGTAATCCTGTATCAAGTATAGATGCTAAAATTGGAAAAACAAGTAAGTTTCAACATGCATCAGCTGTTAATCCTATTATTACACCTGAAAAAGAATCACCTTGTCCAGGTAAACCTGCAGATTTTGATGTTGAAGCTGCTAGAATAGCATGTGAAAAGAAAAATGCAATAGCTGTAAATGCTGAGGGTACTGCAGAAGGTAGTTATGTAACTGATGCATATATGTGGAATGCGCATAGATGTGAGTGTGAACATGCTCCTGGAGATTATATTCCACCTGATAGAGTTCCAATGATTCCATGGGTTCAAGATGAGAATAACTTAACAAATGCTATTATGAATAAAGGTATGAGAGAAGACTTTTATCCTATGATGGAACAATATAATTTCACTCCTGCAGATATGTTAAGAGATGATCCTTTATCAAGAATTCATGCTAGCAACTCTCTTGCTCAAACAGCTATTGACGCTGGAGCTGATCCTTATACAATATTTAGTCAAGCTGCTGGAGAAAATAGAAAGTCAATAGCGGATGTACAATCAAGAGATGTTGCAGAATATAATGCTCTTGATAGAGCAAACATGACAGGAAAACAGACTATAGATCAAGCAAACATGTTAGCAAGAGTAGGTTATGTAGATGATATAAATACTGTAGGAACAAATAGAATTAATACTGAAATAGCTGATAATCAGAATATTGTAACAGCTCATAATAACCTTATTGGTAATGCACAGCATACTCAAGCAATGAGTGAATTGAGAAAAAACTATAATGTTAATCCTCAAGCAACACCATGGAATAATCAAAGTTTAATTGAATTTGCTAATGCACAAGCATATCAAGATGAAGTTGGTGGAGGTGGAGGTGGAGTTGGAATGTCATATACAGAAGCTTATGCACATGCAAGTGCACCAAAACCAGATGGTTTAGGATTAGAAGGTGAACACGCAATTAATTGGGCAAAAAACTATATAGCAGCAAATAAAGGTAATAATTCTACTTTTGTTAGTGGACATGGATCTACAACAGAGAATGGTTATCCAGCTAGATATGGAGGAGAAAGACAAAGACGAAGAAGTGGAGCAGCATTAAGACAATGGATGAGAGGAGGAATGAAATAAACTTAAAAAGTTTACATTAATAATTTTTATAAATAAAATAAATTTAGTAATTTTGTAATATGGCAACGTACCTACCAAACGTAACGGATTATATACCACAGACGGAGACATTTACTCCTGATTATAAGTTTTTATCTGATGTATTAGACATTAGACAAGACAGATATAATACCAACTACAAACACATGAATAACCTATATGGTAGTGTTGTTCATGCAGATTTATCAAGAGCTAACAATAAAAGCACTAGGGATCAATATACTGAACATTTAATTCCAAAAATGAAACAAATTGCAGGATTAGATCTTTCTTTACAAGAAAATGTTGATTCAGCTAAAGCATTGTTTAAACCATTTTATGAGAATAAAAACCTAGTTAGAGATCTTGTTTATACTAAAGAGTATAAAAAACAAATGGCAAGAGGTCAAGCATTATTAAACAGTAGTAATCCTGATGAAAGCAAAAAATACTGGAAAGGTGCTGAACAATTTCTTCAATTTAAAATGGATGATTTTGTAAATGCTACAGATGAAGAATCTATGAATAAACCACTTCCTAAATGGGTGGATAAGATGGATCTCATAACAGATGGGATTGCTGCCCTTAAGGAATTAGATATGAGTATTGAGGATGTTAGATTTACACCTAACGGTCAATGGAAAATAACACAAAAAAATGGTAGTCTATTAAGAGCACAACCTACAGGAGTTAAAAATAAGGAGGGTAACATGACATATACAGATCCTGCAGGTGATTATATTAAAGCCGTTGTATTACAAAATCCTAAGATGTTAGAATACTATAGAACAAGATCATATGTTAATGGAAGAGTATTTTCTGAAGAAAATCAAGAGCAATATGGAGGTACAGAGGCAGCTCTAGATATTTGGATAAATAATACAATTAAAAAATATACAATTGAAGGTCAAGAGACAATTGATGATTTAAGTATTAAAGAAAAAAATCAAAAAGTTAAAAAACAACATTGGGAACAATATAAAAAGAGAAATGGTCTTATAAATGCCAGTAAAGAAGAAATAGAATGGTTATCTACCTTAGGTGAATTAGAATCAATTAAAAAGGCAAAAGCAGCACTTACAAAGAATTATAATGATGTAACTAAGAAAAACATGGGACCTAATGATCAACTTACAAAAGCATATATAGCAGAGATGTCCTTCCTTATTGCAAAAGATGTTGATATGGCTGCTAATTCATATGCAAGTGTAGATGCTAGTACAGATTGGACTGAAACAAAAAGTTACTTAGAAAAAGTTAAACAGAGTAATAGAGTATCACTAGCAAAATATAAAAGTGATCTAAGAATGATGGAGAAAGCGTTTGAAGAATCTCTTAAAGCAGAGAAAGTAAAAAACCCACCACATGTTTGGGATGGAGAAGGAAATGCTAATTCAGCTGATTATGCTCTTGATCTAGATAATGATGAAGTAAAAACTCTTTTTACAATTGATCAAAAGAATAAGAAGAGAGATGCTAAACAATTATTAGATGTTGAAACACAAATGTTTACTGAGATTGTAAAATTTTACAATCAGATGAATGCTGCAACAGGTGCTCCAGTTTCTACAGAGGATTTATTTGCACAAATATTACCTGCCCGTGATCAACAAAAGGATATGGAAGTAGATCCAGCTATCATAGCGGAATATCATAAAAAACTAAAAGCTTCAGGAGTAGACGGAGTTTCTGGGGCAGGTGGAGCTGACATGCTTCAAGGTTTAGGAGTTACAAACTGGGATCAATTAAAAAAACAACTTGATGAAGGAAATTCAGCAAATGTTAATATACTCTATGATAAAATGATGACAGAGGTAGGGGGTTTTGATGGAACTAATGGTTGGTTGGGAGATTATACAAACATGATTAATGGTATTGTACGTATGGATGATATCTTAGATGCTAAACAAGTAATGATTAGCAAATCTAGAGAGAAGCAGGCTAAAGCAAATAAAGGAGCATATGATCTTGTTGTAAATTCTGATTCAGGAGGTATAGAATTTCAAAAACTTCTAGATGAATATGGTGTTAATGTTTTTGATGAAGAGTTTAACTATAAAAGTGAAACTGACTTTGTTAAGGATTTTGTTGATGGTGTTAAATTTGATAATGTAGAAATTAAAGGTACAGGTCAGTCTACTCTAACAGCACTGGGAGAATGGTTACCTTATTTCACGGGAACAAACAAAGAACAAAATGAGAAAAAGTTAATTGATCTTAAACCTAAAAGTGATGAATTCCTTAAGGTAAGTGTTATAGATGCACCAAAGCCAAAAGGAGGTTTGTTTTCAAAAGAAAGCCTTCAACAAGGATTAACAACAAACGCAGGTGTTTATACTATTGGTGGAGTATCATATACATTTGATGAAGCTGGAGCAATAAAACAAGCTAAAGAACAATATAAACTATTAACCGAGACTATAAATGGAGTACAAGAAAAAGGAACAGGTACTGATAAGAGTTTCCCAGTATTTAATGCTGATGCTTGGTATGAAGGTTCAGATCAATATGGTTCAGGTTCAACAATAACAAGTACATTTGGTGGGGCTATGGATATAGCAAATGATCCTGGTGATAATCCTGGTGAATATCAATGGGGGCAATTTATAGAGAACTACTTAAAAGGTAGTGGAAAAATGTTTATTAAGGCAGGTGATAAATCATCATCATTTGTAGAACTTAGTAACATGCCACACGGTAAAGAAATATTAAAACAATTATATTTAAGTTCTCTTACTAATCAAGATTCTGATAAAAGTAAAGAAAGTAGATTAAAAGCTGTTATTCAATATAATCAGAACATAGGTGGAAAGGAATTAGCTTTTGCGGATGATAATGCAGAAACAGATTATAGTGGTGTTGTTATACAACTGGATGAGAAGTTTACAAAAGCATATATGGATCCTATAATAACAGGAGGTGATGATGATATAGATGGACTAACAAGTAATACAGTAACAGTTATATGGCCAAAAGGAGCATTTTTTAATAAGTCTGATAACCAACCAAGACATCATTTTGAGGATTATCTACAAGCTGGAGTACCTGTTGTAATTACAAGACCGGGTGGAGGTAAGGTAATTTTTAGAAATGTCTATGAGGAAGGTAATGTTATTAATACTGTTCAGGCAGAAAGTTATTATCAAGTATGGGATGACAAATTACATCAATATGTTGATGAACCTGTAAATGTAAAACAACTATATAAAAAAGATTTTGAAACTTGGCAGAACTTAGAAAATAATACAATTACGGAACTTCTAAGATTACAAACACAAAACCAAAATCTTCAGGCAGCTGATAAGGGTTATAACGCTAAGAAATAAATATAATGGCAGAATTTGAGCAAGACCAATTAAATACTCCAGTACCTGGAATAAGTGATGGAACAGTTAGTAATCCTGATAAAGGACCTACAGCTGTACCTCTTCATGATGCATCAATGGAGAATGTTGATATAGAGGCACTTGAGAATAATTATTTTACTTTTCCAATAGGCACATTAAGTCCTGCTAATGATATGGTAAATAATTGGCAAGCTACTGCACAAGTCATTAACCAGATTCCTATATCCTATGCTCCAGGAATTAATCAAGAACTTCTTCCACCTCTTCCAGAACAGAACCAAAAAACTAAAGTAGCTAATATTGCTGAACAAAATAGAAGAAGCTTTAGTAATATGCTTACGAGGTCACAAAATCACGCACCTGCTTATTTTGGTGCTGATCCTAAACCTGTTCATTTTAGTACTAAAGGTTTTAATTTTGATAAATGGCAGGGATCAGCTGATTTCCAAGAAGTTGGTTTTCATCCTTTTAGAGATAATGAAGCATTATATAAGGTAAGTGAGGACTTCTGGGACCGTAATTCTAGAATGTCAGACAACTATAGTAAATTATATTGGCCAGCATTTACATCTGGTTGGAGAGCAATAGGAGATATGCTAAGTGGTGAAAGAACCTACTTAGAAGGTGATTATTTAGGTGCTATATCATTTCATGATGCAATGAGAAAAGGTGGTGGAGATTGGGTAAATAACACACTTTTACAAACTGGATTTACAATGGGTATTATATCAAGTATTGCCCTAGAAGAGCTGGTATTAGCAGGTGTTACAGCTTTATCTGGTGGAAATCCTGCTGTTGGTGGAGCAGCAGTTGCAAGAACTGGAATAAATGTAAAGAGAGCATTTGACATACCTAAATATTTTTCAAGAGTTTATAATAATTTTGGATTAACAAGAGCTGTGAGTGGTGGTGGTGCATTACTAAGCTCATTAAGAAAAGCAGAAAATGCAAAAGACTATTGGAGAGCTGGATTAAGATTTGGTGCTCATATGATTGCTCCAGAAACAGCTGCAGCATATAGAACACTTAATACTACAAAAAATGTTGCTAATGGTATACAAGGTTTTGGAAAAGGAGCACAATATTTTGGAGCATTCTACAGAGATCTTAGAGCTGTAAATTTAGCTGTAGCAGAATCCAAACTTGAGGGTGGTATGGTATTTAATGAAATGATAGATAATTTATACTTAGAAGAAAGAGCAAAATTAGATGGAGGAGATCCTAGTATGGAAGCATTAGAAAACGTTTATAAACATTCAAAAGAAGCTGAATTTCAAACAGTTTTATATAATGCTCCTGTCATATTCTTAACAAATAAATTAGTAATAGGAACAGCTCTAAAAGGATTTAAAGGTTTAGCAGGAGCAATGGCATCAGCAGCAGGAGGTATGGGTAGAAGAGTACTTACTTATGCTGGAGTTAAGACAGGTAAGGAAGCAATAAAGAAAGGAAGTAAATGGTGGTTACCAAGAGTTATGGCAAGAGGATTTAAAGGTAACATGCAACAAATAATGGGAGCTGGATTATTATATGGTAGAGCAAATTTAGCTGAAGGTTTTCAAGAACTTTATCAAGAAGGACTTGCAGTTGCAATGAAAGATTATTACACAAACCTCCATAATGATAATGTAGTTGTAGGATGGGATGCTCAAAAAGCTTCCTCAGAATGGAGTGATTCTAAAGGTAGAGGTGTTAGTGCAATGATGACTCAACAAGGAGCTGAGATATTTGCATCAGGATTTGTAATGGGAGGATTAGTACAAATGCCACAACACGTAATGTTTAAGACTGTTCCTAGTACATTTCATAGAGTAACTAATAATGCAGAATGGACAGCACAACAAGAACAACAAGAAGCAAACTTAGATATTGCAGTTGAACATTTACAAGAGATGTATGATGATGCTGCAAGTGGAGTAGGTAGATATTTTGACATTTCTAAATTAAATTCTACTACACAAAAACATCTAAGTGAAATAATGTTTGAAGCTGATCAAAGATATAGT
>Ga0114993_10001083_pt1 | contig 31404 bp, 67 predicted proteins | sample ArcticOcean_MG_C_FD_87042 | JGI IMG/M metagenome (GOLD analysis project Ga0114993, IMG submission 87042) | Marine microbial communities from western Arctic Ocean - ArcticOcean_MG_CB2_150 | ecosystem: Environmental > Aquatic > Marine > Oceanic | place: Arctic Ocean: Canada Basin | collected...
AGATTTGCTTATCGCCAAGAAAGCGACAGACATTGCAAAGGTGGAAGTTGATTCCGCCGAACAGTGGTAATAGGAAACGCCCGACCTAAGCTCTTGCTATGCAAGGGTTTAGGGCAGGGGGCGAATTTCGGACAAGTTGCCGATTGGATTGTTAGAGTCAACGGTGTTGAAGTTTTCACCATTCCCTGCAATAGCTAAAAAGCCCTTGACAACAGCCACAACATAAGATAGAATACAGTTATGAAAATCAACCTGCTGAAAGCCACTGACGAACTGCGAATCGCTTTCTTTGCCTATCGCAAGGAACTCAAAGCAGCCGGTCGCTATCCGGTCGCGAACCTTACCACCTTCGCGGCGGCATGGCACTTGGCAAAAGCCACTGACGACGAACGTAAAGAACATTTCAAAACCCTCTAAGGAAATCGCACATGTGTTTTGACGAATCGGTTTATGATCTGCAACGGATCGAACAAGAGCAGATCGAAGAAGACGCCGTCTTTCAAGAACAGGAAGACGAATATTGGGCGGCTATGGCAGAAGAAGAAGCCGACGCATGGGATGAAGACGAAGAAGACGGCGACCCCGAAGGTTTCGATTGCGACGAAGACGAAGACGACATTCCCTTTTAAGCCTGCCACGATACAGCAGTACACCACTTTTCCCTTTTCACTACACTGGAGACTACCTTGAAGACAGCACACACGTACACCGCCAAACCCGTCCGCATTACTCTGAACACCACGGACGCGAGCAAGTCGCAGTGGGCACAGATCGTAACACCACTTGGTGTCGTTCTGCACACTGGTCAACCGAAGTACATTCGGCGGGTCGCCAAGAAACGCTTCAATCTTGAATTGAGGTGGTAGGGCGTTCACCTTCCCGTGGGTGAGTGGCTAATTCCCACTCATTTTCGGGCAGGCCCCGGCGGGCGTTCCATAAGTCCTTTGATAGCCACGACTTAGGGCGATTTCTATTTCTTTTCCTTTTTTCTTATTTTAGGGTGATTGCACTTGACAAAATCTGCCGATATGATATAATACATATATAAGAAACAACGCAATCGAGTTAACCACGGATAAACAACGGCCATAACAGGCGAACCGACTTGACCAGTTCCGTGCTGGTGTGTACTACTCAACCCAAAAGGATAGCGGCCATGAACGACATTACTGCGGGCGATACTGTTGAGACCATTAACGGTGTTGCTCGCGTGACATATGTGCGAAACACAACTCCCGGCTACTACGTGTACGAAACCACATGTGGCGTTTTCACTCGCGAAGAAATCGAACTGTTGGAGAAGGTATGACCGACGAATACACCGGACCAAAAGAGCCTTGGCGTGACTACGACGCACCGGATGTCGAATTGGAATTCGATGACGATGACGGATTCGACCTATCTGGAGGAAATGCACATCACATGGACGACGACCGATACAAGAAACTGTGCGACATTCAGGTTGAAGACCGCGTTAAGCTAGTGTTTGAATGGGTCAAAACTGGCGTTGTCACACTCAAAGAATTTCAGTTTATTTGTGAAGAATTGTTGCATGTTGACCCCTTTGGGTCTTGACGTGGACGGCTTTGGTCGTTATAATACACGTATGACAAACAACAACAACGAACAAGGAAACGACATGACTTACAACTTCGCGAATACCATCGGTGGCAAACTCTGTGCAGAACTTCGGACAGAAGTGATGGAAGCCATTGTTGTGCCAAATTCGATGTTGCCCGCGAAGTTCCACGACAACGTTCGTGGCGGTCGCACACTGGCACGACTGGAACAGTTGACAGAAAAGCGTGATGGAATTACCGACCATGTAAAGTTAAAAGCATTGCGGGAACGCAATGTTGCACGACTGTCCGCACAAGTGGACGAAGGTTCACACGACATTACCAAGCCGTTCGATTATTCCGCGAATGAATGCGATGAACTGCAATTGCATCGCAACAAGTCGATTTTGATCGACGGGATGATTTCGGGCGGTTTACTTTCCGATGACGATTTGATTGAGGATTGAAATTGAAAACAACACATCAGTGGCGAATTGAATTACACCGTCCATCAACAGGATCGACCCTGTTGGTTGACATGCCACCCGAACTTAATGAGGAAATGAACGAGATCAAGGCGGTGGACAAACAAGCAGTCCCACCAGACCATTTCATCGAAAGAATGACCGATTGGGTAATTGAAGAATTCAACGCCGCGTTTTTGCCAGTTCAAGTTATTTCCGAAAACCCGCAAGAAACCTATTGACAACGGCCCCAGCATAGGATACAATACTGATATGACATATTGAATTGAAACGGTTGGGCTGCCGCCCTATAGAGCCAAAAACCGTGGCAAGTAGAAATAAACCTAACCCCTTTCCCTGTAACGACTTAGGGAACAGGGGCCGGGGAAAAATCGCCCTAAGTCCTTTGGTACCAACGACTTATGACTAAATCATAAATCTTTGAGAAACTTGCTTTTTTTCGTACCATTACTATTGACATTTCCGTGAATGGTCGATATAATACATATATGAATAACACGAAACAAGTAAAAGTTGTCAAAGTCGAAGGTCAAGACGTAACAGTCAAAAAGCTGAGTTTTCGCCTTTACCATTTTTCCGCAGTAGTGGACGGACAGTACTTGTCCGCGACCCATTACTCTCACCTCGGATTTCACAAAATCCGCAAATTAATCAAGGCTGTCGCTTGACGCCGGTTGCGATTTCTGCTACAATACACATATGAAAGACAACACGATGACAATCAGAGTTTCCAAACTTCCCATCACAATCGGAACGCTTCACAGAGTTGAAACGCCCACCGACGCGATTCGACTGATCAGCAACTATGACCAACTACAACGCTACGTTGCTGAGTTTGGCGATGTCGAGGTTGTGAAGGATGACGACGGTTGGAAGTCAACCTTCCGCGTTCCCGAATTCAAAGAGCAGATCGAACGGTACAACGCCGCGAAGGCAATCGACTGTGCAAGAAACGGATGTGAATGATGAGAGAACTAAACAGTTGGACCGACGTAGTATACAATTGGGCGATACTGATCGGAATCATCATTCCGCTCGGTGCGTTTGCGATGTTGGGATACTTTGCGTTTATGTTCTGGATTCTTGGGGTTGGGGCTTGACAAATCAATCAAGAGTTGATATAATACACGTACAAGAAACGATAACACGACTAAGGAAAACACAATGCAATACTTCACCGACAACAATGGACAACGCTGGAAGTATGACGGACTTGATTGGGAGAAAATCAAAAAAACTCCTAAGCTACCCGCTCCACCCAAACCTATTCGCAACGTCCTCACTAAATAATGGACGTAAGGAGTTGTGGTATAAGGGTTTACGCCTCGCGGGGCGGGCCGCGAAGGTCATAAGTCCTTTGACACCAACGACTTAGGGAAACTTTGAGAAACTTTAAAATTCTATGCCGAATAGGTGGCGGTCGGGGTTGACAAATGCCGATAATATATATATAATGGTAACATACAAAGGAAACAACAAAGGAAACAACAATGACAACAACACAATTTCTCAACTACATTCGATACACCACAAATCGCCCAGAACGCATCAACGCTGCCCGATGGGTTGGCATGATTCGATGGGCAATCACACATGGGTTTATTTCTGAGAATACTTAGAATTGTGGCTGATTGGCCTTGACAAATCAGAGAATACTTGTTACAATACATATATGACAAACAACAACAACACACAGGAGAGAGTTATGAGAGTTTCCCAACTTCAAATCGACGGCACGACCCACAGAGTTGAGACGCCGACCGATGCTGTTCAGTTGATCAGCAATCTCCGTCAGCTTGACAGCTATGTTGAACGATATAGCGATGTTGAGATTGTGAAGGATGGAAGGGTTTTTCGCGTTCCTGAGTTCGCCACACGCATCGCAGCGTACACCGCCGCGAAGGCAAGAGACTGTGCAAGAAATGGGTGTGAATGATGATTGAAACAAAACGGGAAATGCAAATGATCTCAGTCGCCCAAGGCTGGCGTTGCATCAACAGCGGCATTATGACATTTGAAGATGTTGCCGCGAATCCCCCAAAGGGGATCACACCAGCCCGTTGGGTTGGAATGCTGAAACACAGGAAAGAGGCAGAAGCAGATGAATAAGGCTTTCGTTTTTGATTTTGATGACACGTTGGCAACTACCGATGCGTTGACACTGGTTCGCACGCATGTTCATGGTAATGTGGTGGGTCGATTGACCCCACAACAGATGAACACGCATAAACTGCCACCTAAGTGTTATTACGATTTCAGGGAATTCGAGGACGATACGTTCGTTCAACAGGCGAATCCCTTGTGGTTGCTGGCATTGGTGAAAGAGGTTCATGCTGAGGGTCATCCGGTGTTTATTCTCACCGCCCGTCAACACATGGTTTCCGACGCTATCTACGTTTGGTTGAAGAAACATGGTGTTGAAGCCGCAACCGTCTGTTGCGTTGGTGGTGGTGAAGATACCATTCCAATCAGCAAAAAGCGTGTGTTGCTTGACATTGTGGAGAAACACGATAAGGTTTACTTCTACGATGATAGCGAAGAAAACGTGAACATCTTTCGACATGAAAAACTTCGGAGTTATCAGGTTTAATTCCAAAATAGCCCTTGACAAAAAGAGGGCAGGCCCCGGCCCGCGTGCCATAAGTCCTTTGATACCAAGGGGTTACGTCAAAAACATAGAGTCTTACCCAAAACAACCACATGCCCGCCAGCAAATATCATGCCAAAAGAAAAGATAAAAAACCCCCAAAAGATTCAAGATTTGCCCTTGACAATGCCGATAATAATGGTATAATGGAAGCATAAGACACAACACACAAACGAACGGACTTCCCATGACACGCGAAGCACTCATCAACCACGGTTATCGACAATTCCCCGTCAACGAATTCTTGAACCCACACGCCGTCGCCAATTACCAATTGCTCGTCCAGCATGGTACCGAACGCAACAAGCTGTACTTCATTACAGTATTCGAGTACAAGCGTCACCTTGACGGCGAGCCTGTTGTCGCAACGTTTCAGGCAGAATGCCAGTTCACGAATGAAAATGGTGGGACGTTCAACGTCTCTCTATTCGACTGGGACACTGTGAAGGAACTGAATGCGTTTTTCGCCAACGTTTACCACAATATGAATTGTCGGCCTTATTCCAATTAACTTTGGAATTTCTCAGGTTGGCCCTTGACATTCGCGAGAAATACTGTATAATAGAGACATAAGAGGTTACTGGAGCGAAAGCTAGGGTTAAGAGCCACTGCAAACTTCTGAATTCAATCCGATATCCAGCGGACAAATCTGGTTGGGGAAGTTAAGGCGTTAGTTGTACCCCATAATCAAAACTGCGGCCACATCGCACAACACTACTTTTTTGAAAGAGACAAGATGAAAGATCGACGAATTATTGACATCACCTCCACCTACTGCTACTGTAGCGGCTACAATGGTAGCTTGACGTTCACCGACGAAATTGGCAACGAAGTCAACGTCAAGCTGTCCGATGACTTGCTGACTAAACTGTCCGCAGAACTGCGGGATAAGGCAATCGAGATTCGCACCGGGCGAATGGAAGCAGCAAAAGAGGCATTGGAAAACGATGAAGGAAGCACAAACGCCGATCTGTAAACGCGGCACGCGATTGAGTATTGGCAAGGTTCATGCCATCAAAAATGACCACGTTGAAATTGCTACGCCACGAGGCGTAGTGTCCTTTTCTTTCTCCGAAATCGAGGAACTGATTGATGCAGAATGATCTTTACAACAAGCGAAACGGGCGAAAGCTGGCGTTTCTTTACCCGATCCACGGCAACCGCAATATCCTGCGGAATGTGGAAGGTTTGAAAGCCGCGTCGTTCACCGGTCCCGGCGGTCGCGGCGTCAAGGTGACAGAATCGAACGGAGAAACACATTCGTTCTTACTGTCCAAGTGTGTTGTGTCACTCTAAGTGGCGTTGTGTTGTTGCGAGGGGGAACGGGCTTGGGAAGGCCCGCTCCCCTTTTCGCGATTAAAATCGGCCCCGGCCCGCGAGCCGTAACTCCTTTGATACCAACGACTTAGGGCGATTTCGTAGAGCAAATACCATGCCAAAAGTATTTAATAAAACTTCCCAAAAACATTGAAGATGCCCTTGACATTCTGCCGATATATACTATAATGGGCTTATAAGAAACAACGAAAAACGGTCAGTGATCCGGTGTTGTTGTTGGCGGTACGCGACCGCCATCCGGGGCAACATCCACTGACCAAATACAATGTGCCTCTGGGCCGGTAAATGATCGGGCCGATGTCCTGTTAGTTTGGGTGTGATAGCCCGGCGGTGTTTCTCAATTTCATTTTCTAGAAATGAATGCGAGACATGTGTTCAATCGCATATGTACAGGCACCAGCAGGATCAAGCATCGGACACAAAGCGGGTGCGATCCCCGTCAGAGGTTGACCACAATTTTTGATTTTGCCCTTGACATTTCCCGTCTATACTGTATAATGTATAGAGTAAGCAACACACAACACACGGAGCGACAAATGCACGTTACACTGAACATGAAGTCTGGAAATCGCAAGGTTGGACCTATTCCGGTTTCCACTACTGAGGAAGCGTCCTGCCCGACATCTTGTCCACTACTCGGCACTGACTGCTATGCACGATTCGGGCCGTTGGGAATGCACTGGCGTAAAATTGGCCCCGATGGTCGTGGTGATCAGTGGAGTTTATTCTGTGATAGGGTGAAAACGTTCATCCCTGAACAGTTGTGGCGACACAACCAAGCGGGCGATTTGCCTAAGTGTACGGATAAGCACGATGGGCCGGATCGTATCGACATCACCAAAGCGTTGCAGTTGTCGAACGCATCGGAACACACCAAGGGGTGGACATACACCCACTACGATCCGATGGTGGCGTGGAATGCCAAGGTTATCAAGGCAATGAACAAGGTGGACGGAATGACAGTTAATCTGTCTGCCGATTCCCTTGAGCAGGCCGATGAGTACGTTCAACTGAACATTGCACCAGTCTGCGTTATCCTGCCGCAGGATTCCCCGACGATGGGGAACAAAACGCCGAACGGTGTACCGATTGTCACCTGTCCCGCACAGACAACTGAGGAAATGAGTTGCGATAAGTGTAAATTATGTCAGGTACGTGATCGAAAGTCGATTGTTGGTTTTCTCGCACACGGGACAGCCAAGAAACGGCTGTCCACTAAATTAGAAGGGTGAACAGCCGTATGACTCAGTTTGTAATTTTGGTATTGATTGCTATTGCGTGTCAAGGCAAAATCCCTAAAGGAAAGAGTGAAGCATGAAAAGTTTGGTTTTGTTTTCTTACAAGCAACCCGTTGAAGGTAATAACTTTCGGTGGGGAGTTTTAACCGGTTCCCGCGACACGTTCAAAGCCCCGATTAGTTCGGGTACAAAGTATCATTACCGGTGGAATGATCCACAGTTCAAACGTTCACAAACTCTTGACACGGTTTTGACAACCCGTGGACCAAAAGCGTTTTATCGTGAACGTCAAAACTGGAAAGTCAAGATACCGTTCATCGGTTCACTACTGGCACCTTTTTTGCGTGCGTGAGTGGCACGGTATTTGCTAGGCCGATTCGACGTAACTCCTTTGATAGTAAGGGGTTACGGCGGGCGGGCCGGGGCCGAAATAAAGTTGGTGCGAGTTTTTATTTATTTCATTTTGTTTCAAGTTATTCCTTGACAATGCCGATACATACTATATAATAGGGGAGTAAGCAACACACAAAAGGAAGAACATGAACGATTTGACGCAGGCCGTAATGGCCGAAACTGTAATCCTGTTGGGATCGGGGCCGCACCCACTACAGCTTAAAAGGGGCGAAGTTGTCAACGTCGAAGTGGCAACCAATCAGCCTGATCACCGCGACTCTACCGGGAAGGCCGTTAAATACTTCGCGAGTCATCCCGACTGGTGCGATGGCAACTCTATTCTAATCGGGATAGACGACCTTAGAATTGACGAAGATGAGGACTACAGATGAGCAAACCCCGCGTTACATGCAGCGTTGAAGTCTTGGCCCATATAGACGCATCGAAGCCCGTGCAGGTTTACCGCAATCTCCATGTAGGTTGCTTGAGTGTGAGACAAGGCGGGATCGTTCGGTGCCATGTGGATAACATCGTGTTGAACCATGCGACGTTCATCGTGAGTCAGAAGGGTCGCGATAAGGTTCGCATGGAACAGAAGAAGAACGTTCACGCATATGTGAGGGGTAGAGTTACAGATGCCCACATCTGCCGGAATCTGCTGTGGTTCCCGTGGGACGAGGTTCGCTACAATCCCTATACGTGTGAACACTTCATGTCTGGTGAAGATGAGATTGACTGTGCGGAATGGGTTGACATTGACGGAAGCCCGTCACAAATCGTTCCGGCCATACTTGCCCTGAATTTAGGATACAGAAAACATGTTTGAAGCATTTTTCGTTGCACTGGCTTTTCTTGCGGTAGTGTCCGCATTCCTCGTCGTGAAACTGGTTTGCGTTGCATCCGTGTTTTGACGTATGCGATAAAAAGATAGTTTGGAAATAGAGGAAGAATGATGAAACGCAATTCGATGTCAAATGAATTGATTGATGAGCTAGAGTTTATTGCCGATACTCTTGATGAGGGAGAAGAGGGAGAAGACACTGCCACCTTGCGAACTGCGATTAATTCATTGCGGGCAGATACCAAGTTAACCAAACTTCAAGAATTCGCCATCGGCACTGAATTGATCAATATGTCCGATACGGATTGGTGCCAGCAAACTGCTGTCAAGAGGGCAATTAATCTACTTGCACAATCTATCGGATTGCTTGAAGTTTTCGACCCACGAGCAGTATGCACAAGTAGAATGCCTACCACGACAATTGACGGTATTAAGTATGAAGCAATACTATAGGCCACCAATAGATTATCACAATCGGCAAATGAGACCAAGGGAGGCCCCGGCCCGCGTTCCCTAAGTCCTTTCATACCAACGACTTACGTCAATTCCCCTCAACTATCTCCCCCCGCAAATGCCGTGCCAAACGAATAAATAAAAAAAGCCCAGAAATAGTTAAGATTCGCCCTTGACATTGTCGATAATAACTGTATAATGGGAGTATAAGAAGCAACAAAACACGGAGCGAGAAAATGATTCAAGACGCAAAAGTTACCATGAGCGAAGCGACCGAAATGACGGTCCACCCTACCTGTCCGTTCTGTGGTGATACCACTTCGGTCGTGGTTGATGCCGCTGGATTTGTCGCGTGGCAGTCAGGCGAGTTGGTTCAGAACGCCCTGCCTAACCTTTCCGCCGATGATCGCGAGGTGCTGATTTCTGGCATCTGCACAGATTGCTGGGACAAACAATTCCCGGCAGACGAGGACTAGTAATGCAAGAATTGATCGAAGCCGCCACAAATGCACTTGCTGATCTTGAGGGTATCATGCCCGACTATGATCAAAGTGGCGACCGAGAACATCCCGCGTGGACAACTATCGAAGAACTCAAATCCGCACTCGATAAATAGGGTTTTCCAAAGTTTTTAACTTTCGCCCTTGACATCTACAAGCGTTATGGTACAATAGTACTGTAACAAGTTTTTCCCTTTTTGAAAGAAGTTTGCACTATGAGCAACAACATCCAAGCCGCCGCCGTTTCTGATTCTGTTCGTGAAGCGTTCAATTTCAGCGTGGATAAGTTCCCGCTGTCCGGTCCCGACAACATGCCTACTGACCAGTATGGTCTGTTCAAGTCCGACACGGGCTATTTGAACGGCGTGAAGTCGATTTCGCCCCGTTACGTTCCGCATTCCACTGACGACGTTTGTGCGTTGGTTGACGCTGCGGGTGAAGCGTTCGAGGGTGAAATTGAGTGCAAGACGCACTTCCGCGATGGTCACTATGTGAACATCCAGCCGACTATGGCACTTCGCAAGTCGGTTTACGGTGAGCGTGACAACGTTTGGCCGCGTGTTATTATTAACGCGGGTTACGATGGTCGTGCGTTCACTGCGACGATGGGTTACTACCGTGACGCTTGCAGCAATCTTGCGATGATGCGGAAGGTTTCCGGTACGACGGTTTCCATCCGGCACACGTCCGGTTTGCGTGGTCACATGGATTCGTTGATTGCGACGTTCAACACGTTGAAGGAATCGTGGGGAAATCTCACGAGCGTGATTGATCGGCTGGAAGGTGTTCAGGTGAACATGGTCGATTTCCTCGACAAGATTTACGGTGTACCTGCGGCAGAAGCGTTGGCACTTGCCAACACGGGTGCTGCTGTTCGGGCGGTCACTGTTCACCAGAACAGGACCAAGGCGATCTGGGAACGGATGAACCGTGAACGGATTGTCACTGGTCGTCCGACGATGACCGATACCGCTTCCGCGTGGGAAGCGTACAATGCCATTCAGGGCTACGTCCAGCATGACGCACAGTCCAAGAGTGGTTTCAAGGGTGAGTTTGACCGTATCCTGCGGTCGAGCCGCGATCAGGCGGTGCGTAAGGCTGAAGGCCTTGTGCTTGACCTCGTCGCGTGAGTGGTTTCCCCGACAAGGTGTCGGCCCTTCGGGGTCGATGCCTTTCTTTTTTGGGAGAATGTCCCTTGACTCAATTTGTGATAATGATTATAATCGTCGTGGCAATGGAACACTTTTCGGATAAATAACAATGTACCAATTGAACTTAGCAAGCCGCTCATCTATTAACGAGTGTACAGTAGATGGGCATTTTGCCTCGATCACACTTGTTGGTTGCGATATCATCCGGTTTTTTGCGACAACTGAACAATGTGCCACTACCATGATTTTGGCACTAAATAACTGAATGGCACGCCGTTTGCTAGGTTCATTGTGGCATGACATTTGCAGGGCGGAATCGACGCAAGTCCTTACTACCAAAGGGGTTACGTCGCCGCCGCCGGGCCAAAACCGCCCTAACCCCTTACCCCACAACACCTTACGTCAATTCCAACAAACCCCCATTTGACAGAACCTTATTGATACCAAGGACTTACAACCAAATCCAACCGCCGCACTTGACTTTCAAGAATCATATGGTATAATGAACAGTAGCCTCCCGTGTTGCGTGGTATCCGTACAGGGTGTGGACGTTCATGTGTGCGTTTGCTCAGTGTTCGTGCGTGAGGTGTACAAGTGTGAGTGTATCATCAAATCCGCCCCCATCGCACCATAACGTATAGCCAGCCAAAATTAGCCCTTTTGTCTTATTCCACCCGCCCCCATCGCTCGTTAACGTATAGCCAGCGAGTTTTAGCTTTTTGAGGCATCGAGTTATTCCCTTGCAAATCCCGTGCCAAACTGTATCATTCCATCCAATTGGATCGCTCCTTGTTGTATAGCCAGCGGAATTTGAACTATTCGGAATTTCCGAACAGTTGCCTCCTGTGACAATTTACCATAAATGTATTAGCCCAGCCATACAGGTCGCTCCTTGTTGTATAGCCAGCCAAAATCGGTTATTTGGAAATATTATGGGATTCGTGTGGAGAGGCCCTTGACAATGGGTCGATGTATGTTATACTAGAGGAGCAAGCAAGGGGGCGGCTCGTTGGCAGGTAACATCCTGTGGGTGACAAGCCCGGTCGTCGCTCTTGCAACTGGGGGTCGGTGTATGGGTTGGCATAGCTGGTACTGATCATACTAGAAGGGTGGGTTCGAGTCCCACACTCCCGCTTAACTTTCGATGGTCTTTAGTTGGAGAGCGTTATGATGGTCGCGTTTGACTTTGAGATGGACACTTTCGTTTCAGTACAGGCACCAGAGGGTACTGACCCCGATACGCTTGTACAGCAGGCCCTAGCACAGTTCGCACAACGAATTGCCGAGGGAGAGGCACAGGTTATTAACTTCCAGAGTTTCCCCGTCATTGAGGTGTAGTAAGTAGTCATGGTAAAGAATAAACCCGGCCAGAAGTCATGCTCAGAGTGCGGCACCATTAACGGTGTACGGGCGTTCGAGTGTAAGGAATGCAACTACGAATTCAAGATGAAAAAGGCCCGAAAACGACCCCATTACGTTCCAGTAGAGGATTTTAAGACTTTGGAACACGGAGATGAGGTGAAGGTGATCGGCGGCAGTGGACCCTATTTCGAGAATGCCGAGGGCGAACGTACCTATCTTACGGACAGGGGTACATATCGTGTTATCAAGACAGACGCCACGGGTATTCAGGTGTACGGTGGGACAGGTCACGGTTATCTTTACATGGGGAAAACTTGCCCTAGCGACTGTGTGGCGAGCATCACGAAGACGGCCTGCAAGCTCAAGAAACGGAATCAGCCAAACTATACCAAGCGGAATTGACTAAAATATCATGTGACCAAATCCTGATGGTCCCAAGACGCCTCTATACTGGCATGGAATTTGCTGTGCTTAGGTGCCGATAATGGGCGAATGTTAACGTTTTAAGCCTACTATGCTAGGTTATGGTGAGCTTGTCGCCCCAGCACGACATTCAAAATCAAAACCAAAAATCGCCAAAATACCCCCTGCCTCTGGCTCACCTTGTATTATATATTAGGTATGACCTATGGTTTAAGGGGTTTTTGGTACATGATCTCCCCGCGTTGGTGTATACTATGGTGTAAAGAACATCACAGTCACCCTCTTTCCTTTCTCCGGTAAAAAGCTGCCACCTTAGCTTACCACAGAAGTGTGAGAGTAAAAAACGTATTGGGGAGAGAAAAATGCCTTTTAACGGTAGGGCTGAGAACAAGCAGATTCAGGACGAGATGCAGCCTGTGATCGACGCTCTAAAAGAGAAGGGCATCACTCATAATACGAAAGAAAATGAACTCACGGGGCTAGGAGACGTGTTAGAATCGACCCTGCAAACCTTCGGTGTAACTGAGGAACGATTCAAGGCGTGGTTCGGGCTGAAAGAGTGTTCGTGTAATGAAAGAAAGAAGTTTCTTAATAACTTGTTCTCATGGAGAAATAACAAATGACAGAACCTACACCCATATTCAATGAGGGTCAACCTGTGATTCCTCGTCGCTCGTCAGATATCTACATGTCGAAGGAAGCGATGGAGGACATTAAGAATTGGCCGAAGCAAGAAGACGAGGGCGATATTCCCCCTCAACGTGCAACACCATCATCTGTGCCTAAGATCAAGGCAGAGATTAAGCAGACGAGGGCAGCATTGGAAGCAATCGGTAATGCTACCGTCAATGCGAAGCCTAGTGACGTGGTGGCTGATCTAGCGAAAGAATTTGGAGCAACAGAGTTTATTATCAGGGAAAATCGTCTTGATAAGCTCAAGGAGATGAACGACAGCGAACCTCTCAGTGGTGCATATGAAGAACAACTGTGGCGTGCGAGCCGTAAGTATTGCAAGACTAAGGGCGTCACGCAGGCGGAAGCTCGTGAGATTCTGATCAACGATCCCGCTCTATGTACTGAGTGGGCTAACAAGTAAGGAAGGAAAGTTATGACCAACCGAGCGGCATCTGCGACGGGTATTGTCCTACTGATGTTGTTAATGACAGTGCTTGGAGTAGTGATGGGATGGGATTGTGGTTGTAAAGGACAGACTGATAGGATGCAAATACAGGCAATTGATGCCGGAGCCGCCTACTGGTCAATCGACCCCATATCAGGAGACAAGACCCTCACCTACTCAGACGAGTTTTTAGACAAACACAAACCCAAACCCAACAAGAAGTAAGGAGCATTTAATGCTAGCGTCATTTTTCGATCCAAACAAAGAGCAACGAGACCTATTCCCCCCAGAGTATCCTGTGCCGAGCTACGGTGACGATGCCGTCAATGAGGAGGTCCAACCACCTGAGCAACCACCTGAGCCTGAACCTGAACCTTTGGTGATCAAGGCCACGGTTGAGGTTGAGGTTAATCTCAGGCAGAAGGTAGACAGTCCCACACTTCAACGTATGATCAGGCTGGTGAGTAAGCGTAAGCGAATCACCTACGCTGAGGCTGAGGGACAGTTGGCAAATTGTGACGGATTGTTCGCAGACACGTACAATTGCAAAGATTGGCACTAATTCCTAAAGTTTTCACTTGACATTGCCGATACCTACTGTATAATCGGGATGTCAAGCAACAAACGCTTGGCGAGGACGCATTTCGGTGCGACTCGCCTTTTTCTTTAGGGAGACGGAGATGAGCGACCCTAGTCAGATCAACCCCTATCCATTGCGTGATCTTGCAAGCGAGATCAACCGACGTGCTAAGGAACAAAGGCGTAATGCCTTCGGAAGGCGTGATGAGGCGTTTTGCCGGGGATACGAGAAGGCTCTTGACGAATTCATCATCGGCTTTTTCAAGATTCAGGAAACACACTTTTTAGAAGCAAAGGAACAGGCATGAAACTCTTAGACGCGTGGAGTTGTTGAGGTGGCGATATTGATCCTCGCCTCATTGGTTGGTATAGGAACTTATATTTGGGACTGGTGGAAGACATGTTGATTGGACTTGCTGGCGGATTTATCATTGCAATCGCAGTCGCGGGCTGCTTGACACTAAGGAAATAACAATGTCATTAGAATGGTACGTGATTGTAGAGAATCCTTTCGACGACGACGACATGCTACCAAAGAAGTGGTGGTTTGGACCCTTCAACGTGTCCGAGGCTCGCTACGAGTGGGACAGAATGCACGAATTTTACCATTCTGTGAAAATGGTCAAAGATGTGGATTGACATTGCCGATAACAACTGTATGATGGAGACAGAGAGACCAGAGATTCAGGTTCAAATCCTGTGGGATGACTTAGGGTCATCTACCTAGTGTACAGGGCGTTCGGACATCACCGGGCCTAGTTTAAGTAAAACGCTGGTCTTTCTTTTTATTCACCCTCTCAAAGGAACAAGACAAATGCTTTACATTCTCGCTGCAAATTGGGGCTGGTTTCTGTTGGCTGCTTTCAGCCTGTACCTTCTCGCACTCTTATGCCAATTCGTTTTTGTATTCGGATTCGTAGGGTCTGCGGCGGGCTTGGGTGCTATCATCGGTGTAATCGCCAATTTGATTGAATTTGCAAAATAAAAAGAAACCCTATTGACTTTCCCAAAACTCACAGTATAATTGGGACATCGCTAATCAACCACACTCGTTTAGGAAGCATAGAACTATGAAGATGATTCAACCGCCACAAGATGTCGCAGTTCACGGCGACTTTGAGACCACAGGCTATGCCGTTGGTGATCTCGCCTTTATCGTGGACATGTTCGCTGATAAGGTGTACACCTACAAAGAGCGAGCGGTCATCCGAGAATTGGCCTGCAACGCCCACGACTCCCATGTGGAAGCGGATAACGAAGATACCAACTTCGACATCCACCTTCCTACACAGCTTGAACCTTGGTTCTCGATGCGTGACTACGGTCTGGGAATGTACGACAAGGAGCTTCGCGAAACCTTCGGCGGCATTGGAGTGTCTACTAAGCGGGACAACAACAAGACCATCGGATGCTTCGGTATCGGCAGCCTGTCGCCCTACTCTCTCTGTGATAGTTTCACGGTTAAGAGTTGGAAAGACGGCACAGTGCGTGTCTACTCGTGCTACAGAGCCGAGGATCGCAAGCCGATGATCGCGTTGCTGTCTGAGGAAGACAGTGATGAGCGGAACGGCGTTGAGGTCTCTCTGAACGTTGAGGGTCGAGTTCGTGCCTTCCAAGAGGAAGCCGTCAACGTCTTCAAGTGGTGGGACTACACGCCCAACATCAACAACGACGAAGTTGTTCGTCAGTGTGAGGCGTGGCGTGAGCATTACAATTTCACTGGCGATGACTACGCTATCAACTCCGACTATGGTGATATGGTTGCCATCATGGGCAACGTTGCCTACAGCATCCCCGGAGAGGTTGACGAATTCAACTGTGACGGCTACATCCGTTTTGAGTTGGGTGAGATCAACTTCGATACCGCCCGTGAGAACCTATCACTTGACGATCTGACTCGTGCTGCGGTCAAGGCGAAGTTTGACAGAATCCGAGGGGAAATCTCTGACGAAGCTATCGCTAAAATTCAGGCCGAACCCTCTGCGTACAAGCAGGCTATCTTGGCTAGCAAGCTACGGAGTGGTCAGCTTGGACGATTGATCAAGGGGAAGAATCTCTCTCAATTTGATTTGCCTCAAACTACCGATGAGATGACCCGCTGGAAGCGAAACTATAAGGCTGTTGAACTGGGTAAGACTAGAACGTTGCCTATCAATGGTATCGTGGAGTACTACCTACCCAAGGAGCGTATGCAGACTCGGATTAAGTATTACTTGAAAGATATTGCGGCTCGCAATACTTGCTTTGTGATACTGACCAACGAGCAAGTAGACGAGTGCAAGCTGGACCGCAGCCTATTGAAGGACATGGACAATTTGCCCAAGGTTCCGAAGGTCACTTACGCCTCTAGTACAGGGTCGAAGGTCAAGACGTTTGTGTTCGACCCAAGCTACTGTGGATATGACAAATCGTCATACTACAAAGAGACTGAACTGGAAGACAATGGACAAGAGATGGTGTACGTGGAGATCAGCCGTTGGCAAGTGGTTGGTGGACACGGTCTCATTAGTTCGAGTCGTAGTCAGATTACATGCACCCTCGATCACTTGAAGTCATGTGGTATTGCTGTGCCTACCGTGGTTGCATTGAAGACCGCCTTCATCAAGACCAAGGGTTTCAGTGGTGGTAACTTCATCCACTTGGACGACTACGTGAAGCGTGAGTACAAGAAGAAGGCACCCACGAAGTTCTTCAAGTTTGATAGCGATCAGGCTGAGACATTAACTATCCTGTCTAAAATATTGGTCAGCGACGAGTTGGATGATTTTGTCGAGTTGGCAGGCTCTAGCAAGAATGGGAAGATTGCAGATGTCTGTCGCCGTATCGGGATTACTGTTGAAATGAAGGAAGACTCCTTCCTGCAAGATTGGATGGATGATTTCTTTGATAAGTACGGGATGTTGACATTCCTAGATAACTGGGACATCAAGAGAAACAAAGAAAAGGTTGCTCGCTACGTGGGAGCAGAACTAAAGGGAGCCAAAGTATGAGCAAGAAGAAGAAGAACGTGGCGGTGCGAGAAGAATACAAGCCCGATCCACCCAAACCCGTGATGGACACGGATGTGCTGCACACATTTCTCTGCACACAGATGGTCCCCAAGGCGTCAGACGAGATAAGGGTCAATGCGGAATTCATGTGGGAGAGGTTCAACTGCGAACGGCACCGTGTGAACGTATGGTCGTCAGTGCAGGAGCCGGGTGCTTTTTGCAAGACCCATACGATCATCGCATCATTCTTCCTGCACTATGATCGTGCGACGGAAACCATAGAAGACATGACAATTCACGAGAAACTCACAAAAATTTGAGAAATAGTCTTGACATCAACGATTCATAGACTATAATAAGTGAGACGAGAACGATAACCCTTTTTAACCACGAGGAACGAGACATGCTGAATCACATTAAAGACAACAACAACCTTTGGACCGTAGTTCTTGAGGGCAAGCCTCATCAGTTCGACCCCACTCATGCGGAGTATATCAACCTCGTGGAGTGTGTTAAGGTTGGGGATGCGGAAGCGTTCTTGAACCTGTTCAACGTGGGTACGGTCATCGAGAATTGGAGTGAGGGCAACTTTACTTTCAAGGATGGATTCCTGTACTACGATGGTGACGAGCAGATCGCCACTCAGCCTACGGAGCGTATCATTGATATGCTCAAGAACGGCTGGGATCACACTCCGATTCTGGGATACTTGGAAAAGCTGTACCAGAACGTGAGTCGGCGTGCCGTGCAGGAGTCCTACAATTGGTCGATGAACAAGGGCCTGCCAATCACCCCAGACGGCTGTATGATCGGCTACAAGGGCGTGGAGGTTCACCAAGGGGCAGATATCACCGATAAGCTGGGTCGCACTATCACTGAGGGCGATTCAGTTGACAAGTATACCGGTCGATCATTCCGCAATAACGTGGGCGACGAGAACCATATGGCTCGCCGTCAGGTCTGCGACGACTTCACCAAGGGGTGCGAGTCGGGTTTGCATGTAGGGACGTTTGACTATGCTCAGAGTTGGGCTGGAAGTAGTGGTAAGGTTATCCTTGTCAAGTTCAGCCCTGCTGACATCGTTAGTGTGCCAAGCTGCTCGTCGTTTAAGAAGATACGTGTCTGTCAATACACTGTTCTTGAGGTCGCTCGTGACATCATTGAGTCGCCAGTTCACACTGGCTACCACGATGAGGACGAGGACGAGGAAGACCTTGAGGACTGCTGCATGGAGTGCGGAGAATACGAGCCTGAGTGCGTCTGCGACGACGACGACTGGTAGGGAACTTTCTAATCGTGGTTGATTAGACCTTGGGGCGGTGGATAACATAGGCGGGTGGAGACCCAAGTATGCCCGCCGCCCTTATTTTTACAACCGGAGAGACAAATGTCAGACATCCAAGAGGAAGCGGAGAGACTGCTTGCGGTCTACGACGCTCACGAGATGGAGTCTCTGGACTGCGACCGAAGCGGAGAATACTACTGCGACTGCTTTCATAAGGCGGTCGAGAAGTTCCGACTAAGTGTTACTGGGAAAGACAAATGAGAGAACCAAGATACGCCCCCAACTTTGCGACTGACATCATGGAGGAATTGATGGCTCTGCCTTGGGAGAACCATGACGCTCCGCGAGACGAGTACTTCATGGCTAACGAGAAGTTGAGTTACACCTACGGTAAGGGTCGCGGCGAAAGAACATACACGTCAGCCCCTTACTCAGCCGAAGTGGCAAGCCTTCAAGACTGCATAACTTGGTATGGAAGCCGTTTCAATATGTGGTTCGGCTCTCACTACAACGTCTGCTTCCTCAACCGATACGACGACCAGAAGAAGTGGTTGGGCTGGCATTCAGATGACTCGCCCATGATGGACAGTAGCCACCCGATAGCCGTGGTGAGCTTCGGAGTTGAGAGGTTCATCAACTGGAGACCTATCGGTCACAAGGGAGTGATTCCGAAAGAGTGGACACAAAAGCTGGGGCATAGATCGTTGTTCGTGATGCCCAGCGGCTTTCAGGAGACGCACGAGCATAAGATTCCCAAGCATTCAGCAGAGTGCGGAGTGCGGATTTCTCTGACGTTCAGGAGATATAAAGAAGCCAATGAATATTAAATTCATCATCAAGGACATTTGCTGCTGGCTCTTGGGTCACAAGGTAATGAGTCCGAGGAAGTGGGAGTTTGGGTGGTGGTCAGCAAGAGACCAGAGTACACAATCCTTCAACGACATAGAATGTGTCAGGTGTAAGAAGGCAATCAAGTTCGATCCCTTAGAAACATACAGGTGGAGCAATGTCTGAACAATCAATGCAGAGACAAGAGATAGGGCAGGCGGCTAAGTTTCTGATGTCTCCCGTACATGATGCGTATATCTGTACTCCCATGTCCAGAGAGATACTTACGAGGGGCCGTCTGGTCGCTAGCTATATCGAAGGGTTGGAAGAAAAACTTGTGGAGACTGAGACTATATTGGAAATGTACCGTCTCGCATATCCTACTCATTTTGAAAGTGAGACTAATGACTAAACCAACGACTCCACAGGGAGTGCGGGCCGCAATGGAACTGGTTGAGACCGATGAATTCAAGGAACTGACTCGGAACTGGACCGATGCGAAGATTGCCGTAGACATTCTCATTCATCATGTACGGGAACTGGAAGAATCTCACGGAACCCTAGGTGATTATATCTCTCAGAGCGACTACATTTCTCGACTTCAAGAGCAACTCGCATCGGCTGAACACATCGTCAATTGTACTCAGGAATTCAAAGTGTCTCAGATTCACCGTAAGAAGTACCCGAAGGAGCAAACCTAGGACTTGAGGAAATTTATCAGCAAATGAGTATAATAAGGCGAGGATATACGTAAGGACATGTCCCCTCGTATCTAAGCGGAGTTAGCTCATGTATTTCTTCAAGCCCCAGACGGATAGGCTCCTGTTGCTCGCCATGATCTTTGTCGCCGGATTGATCTCAGTCTACGACAGTGTACTCAGTCACCTCACCAGAGAGACACTGAGAGAGGGCGAGTGGAATCCAATGGCAGTGTGGATCATCGACAATTATGGAGTAAATGGTCTGATTTACACAAAAGCCCTTGGTATTGTGTGTTGCGTTGTACTTTTGAGCAGCCTGCTCTATTCAAGGTACCGTGCTGCCATTATTGGAGTGTTCCTGTTCCAGTGTGCTTTATTTTGCTTCCTATCATTTTACGTCGCTATTGGTGGCTTTTGGAGACGGGACATGCTTGTCCCCATCAAAATGGTTGTGAAGTTCTACTGTGAAGCCTTTTAAGGAGTGAAGTTGTGAAAACAAATACCAAAGTATTGGCATCCCTATGCCTCAGCGTAGCGATCTTCGTATCAATTACGAACGTGGACAAGTGGGTTGCAAGCGATGTTCAGGCTCAGACAGTCTACTCAGTGAGTGATATCCCATCTGAGTACGTTATCAAGACCCTACCACCTGTCCCACCTAAGCCTTCCATATCGCCCGCAGTGGTGCCTGTGGTGATACCTGTGAAGGTAGCCCCTGCCTATAGGCCAGCTTGTGCTAATGGTTCGTGTCGTTCTTCCCGGCCATCGTCAGGTGGCGGTAGAGGTAAGGGCTTCTTGAGATTTATGAGTCGTGGACGTGGCTGACCCTAGACGTGGTGGGATGAGTTTCATCCTGATTATACCCCACCTTGAGCTAGGAGGCTTCTGTCTCCTAGCTTTTTCTACGGTGGGGCGATCCCGGTTGGGTCAAAGGTTCTTATAAGGCTTTGTTTTTAGGGTTCGACTCCCTGCCACCGTACTATTTTTGATGAGAGAGAGTTAACTATGAACAGCAGCAAAAAATGGCGGGCGATGGACAAGACGGCAAACAAAATAGACAAGAGCTACGGAGAGGGTGGTAGAAGCCACGAGATTGCCCTTCTAACGCTCGCTCTCTGTTGTGACTGGTCTGAGAGCAATGGAGCCTCAGAACTCTCTAGAGAGGACGCTGAGGGGCCAATCAGGCAGTATGTGGACAAGGGGTTAGCAAGTACCACTAAGGAAGAAATGGGCTGGATAAAAACATTCACGATCTGGCTGCTGATGAAGTTCGTTATTCCTTGGGTAATTCAGAACTACCTAGACGATCTTTATAATCCAGACACAAAGTGAGCTTATGGCCGGTATCCCCCTCTCAGGCTTCTAACCTGACGACGTTAAACTTGGGGCAGGATGTCAGTGGGTTCAAGTCCCTTACTGGTCACTTTAAGACGCCAATCGGCGTCTTTTTTTACGTATTGACATATTTTGCTATTGACATTCGCCAGTTTGGACGATATAATAAAGACATGAGCAAGCAACAACAACTCGCATACGCGGACAGGAGATCGGAATGAGAATAACAAGCAGAGGGCAAACTGCATACGAGCGTCTCTGGACCGGAAAGTGTGACACTTGTAAGTCCGAGGCAGAGGCGACAGAGGCCGAATTGACTAACATCAAACCAGACAGAGATGGTAAATTCTCTTGGGAACAATGTCCAGTGTGTAAGGCTGGATACCACGGTCAAGGATACGGCGGAATGCTCTTTCACCCGAAAAAGGAAAATTGAGATGTCTAGTAAGAAAAGAGGGTCGCGAGTTAACATTGCACCGAAGGACAAGGGTCTTTTTGGTCCGATGACACTCCGGCTAGGTCCAGCGATCATTGGTCATCAGAACCACATCTCTGGAACAGGAGTGCATGACAATCGCCCTAAGCGACAGCGAACCAGAGACGCCGCAAGACGTTTCGCAATTAAGGAGTACGCATGAAAACCCTTGAATATTTCGTTGTGAGGGAAAATACCGACAAGAACGAAGGGTGAGGTCCAGTCGTAGACACGTCAATCGCCTTTAAGCAGAAGCACAAGGCCGTCAGGTTTGCGAACAGCGATGAGTACAAGAGATTTGCCGTTCAGGGCGTCGTCCATATCGGCAGCACCAGCGATGATAACGTTGAAAGACGAGTTGTTAACGTCTACGAAAGCATGGACGACTACCGCTAGCACGGCGGAAGTCAAGAAAAATTGGAAAAAGTCCAGAAAATCATTGACAAACTCACTGATGTAGAATATAATCTACTACAGGAACACATCCAAAAGAGCCGACCGACAAACAACAAACGTTAAGCGGTCATCACCCTAACAAAGAAGGAAGAAAAGATGAAGTTTACACACTTGAGAGATGACTCTGGTGAAATGTTCGCCACTGTGGCGGCTGACGAAACTGGTTACGCCGTTGCCCTATGCAGCGATACCGATCAGTTCTCACGAAAGACGGGACGGAACATTGCGGCTAGCCGATTAAACTGTGGCTACGACGTGATCCCTGACTCGCCTCGCGAGATTCGGTACAAGGGTGAACGACATTTCGTGTCGGACATCGTTCGACTGTTCGTTTCCAATGCGATTCTGAAACAAATCTCTGGCCCCCTCACAATCAAAGAATGCTAAGGATGACATGAAGATTTGGCACATCTCTGACACTCACTCAAACCACCGCCACCTGTGCATCCCCAACAACGTGGATATGGTTATCCACTCTGGGGACTGTACGAACCCACGCAACCCGGTTGATAACAGCGTGGAACTGTGGCCCTTCGTTGAGTGGTTCAGAAACCTGAACATCGAGCATAAGGTGCTGATAGCGGGCAACCACGATTCAGCTATTGAGTCTCGGTTCATTCCCAAGGAAGGGTTTGCAGAGCTAGGGATCACTTATCTGGAGAACTCGTCTGAGATGGTGGGGGGACTTAAAATTTGGGGAAGCCCAATTACTCCCACCTACAATGACTGGTGCTTTATGATGAAGCGGCACAAGATTCACAAAGTGTGGGACACAATCCCAGACGACGCGGACATTGTGGTGACTCACGGACCTCCCAAGTTCATTCTCGACCTCACTGAGAATAGAGACGGGACTTTGGAACAGGTAGGGTGTAAGTGTCTTTACAACACTGTGGTTGACGTTCGCCCTCGTCTTCATTGCTTTGGACATGTCCACAACTTCAAGCATCTCAAGAACGCTGGCACATGCAGGCTGGCGGCTGTGCCGGGAACTCTGTTCAGTAATGGTTCGTGCGTAACGGACGGGAAACAGGGCGAGTTATCCAGTCATGGTAACATTTTATACCCGTGATAATTGACAAAGGCTCTTGGGAAATAAAACTCCTTAGAGTCTTTGTCTATTGACATCGGTTGATAATCATGGTATTACAGGATTATCGCTCACAAGAATTTGTAAAAAGACGTTATCGGGTGCAGTCTTACGTCCTGACCCATTGTGAGTTGTGAGTTGCAGCGGAGCGACCGAGCGTTCCAAGGCGTCGAATATTTTCTCCATCGGGCAACGCTGACCACTTGCGACCCGATCCCCTTGAAGGTCATTTGACTAACTACTAGCATTGTATTTCTGTTAGCTTGTAAGACGCCGCTCACAAAAACTACCAATATTTCCCTTGATAAGCCGCTTATTGGTTCTTCAAGGGGTATATAGTGGTCTCGTTGTAGACTGACTCAGCCACAGAAATTCATCCGTGGATGAAACTGACGTAATCTTGGGAAAAACTCAAGAATCCCCTTGACAATGACGATACCAAAGGATATAATAGGTACATGAATGCAATCAACAAGGTAATCTGTTTCTTCTTCGGCCATCAGGACACGATGACTTGGCTGGGGAACTTTGAATGTGAACACTTCGGCCCGTGCCGTCGCTGTGGAAAGAAGAATCTCAATGACTGAATGGATCGAGAGAATGCACTGGTCGATGCCCGTGAGTCCCAACACCTATGTTGAGATTTGTGGGCGTGACAAGACAGAGACCAAGCGTGGTTATGCGGGCGATTTTGGTTGGGGCTACTGCTCTGATGGAGAGAGCAACATTAACTTCTACAGGGTCTTGCGAGAGGACACAGAGGGGGTCGCTGGCATTCGACAAGACAACTCGATGATCAAAGCGGTCGAGAAGTTGACCCTCTACATGACCTCGTATGACGGTCAAGAGGGTTATGAGGATTACATGACCAAGACCTACGTGGACGACATAGTGTACGGGTTGGGAATTTCTCTCAGTAAAGAGTACGAGACAGCCACGGGCTTCGCTAAGTTCAAGGCAGACCTGTTAGAGTATCTGACAGAAGATGCTGACAAAACCGATGCCGCCTACAGACATTACAAGAAACAGCTAGGGGGAAACGCAAATGAGTAAGTACCTTGTCATCGGCTACAAAGAGAACAGCGACGACTACGCTCGTGGGTGTCACGTGGAATCCTACAGTTCTGATTTCTACAGTACCGTGTGTGAAAGCACCGCTGAACTGGTAGACGAGTATGTTCGACTCTCCACTTGGCACCTTGGCTGCAATGAGGAAGGGTTCGAGATTGAGATTCTCAACACTAACTTTGACGAAGTGTCCCTTGAAGCTCTCGGCATCAGCGTAGACGTGGAAAAGCGGACTGCTGAGGTCTATGAGGGTCGCAAGCTGGAGTTGGAGAAACAGAGGGTCAAAGATAGGAACCGGGCAGAAGAAAACAAACGGAAACGTGAACTGGCACAGTTGGAAGAACTCAAAGAAAAATACGAGGGGACCGCTAGAATTGGCAGCCCCTACTACCGAGAGGATGCGACCCTATGAACGACGAAACACAAGAACCACCGCAGATCACGCTGTTTTTTGAAGGTGCCGTTATCTTCTTGCTGGGAACAGTAGAGGAAATTCGTGCCAAGCGGATTGATTTCGCCCCTTTCGGGACGTGCATCGCTGGTGAGGGCGAAGACTGGGAGAGTGTTGTTCGTGGAAGCCTCGCTGTCAAAGAAGGGCCTACCGATGGATGAGATTACCCAAGTGGTGAAAGACTACGAAGCGAAGCAGCAAGCCTTAATGAACGCTAGGTGGGCTGTGGGATTCCATGATCGCGGTATGGGTCATGGAGACTTCGGTGTAATCGCAGAGGGCGGCGGATTCAAAGTTGTGTGGGAATGTCCCTGTTGTGGAACAAAATTTCAAGACTCTGGGATGGAAGACGAGCTTCCATGTCCGAATTGCGGAGACGATTTGGTAGACGTTGAAGACCTCAAGAGTGACATCATTGAAAATCCGGGCGGTGAATTGATCGTCAAATGCCCTAGCCGTGAGATAGCTGACCACATTGTAGAATTACACAACCAAGGGTTAAGAAAATGAGCAAGTGGAACCGATGGAAGTTGATCCATAAGGAAACAGGGTTAACTTTCAGGCAGTACCAGATAATGAGGGGCAGTACGTCAGAAGAATATCCTGTGCTGCTACAGTCTGGTATCCCTGCTGTCTTCAACCCAGAACCCTATTACCCATCCATTCGCTTTCTGGAAAACAGAGAGTGGCGAATCGAAATGAAACCAGCAAAAGGATAAGTGTTATGAAATTGATTCTAACATACGATGGTCAAGACATTACAGAGATTCCCCATACTACCTGTGAGACGATTGTTTATCACGTACAAGAAGAAGTTGATCGTCAAGCAAGAGAGGGCGGCGAGAAGTACGGGAAGATAGTTTCAACAAGGAGATTGACATGCTCCTAATGACTGACCTTGGGCATGACCCAGACGATGCAATGGCCCAAGCACTAAGGGGAGAGTCATGGAAAAGCCAAAACGAATAGTCGATACAGACGGCTACATCATCAATGATCCAGAACACTTCCATGAAACCCTCAGATGGGGGAGGCACATGATAGATAAAATGGAAGAAGAAAAAGTTGATCGAAGCGACATGCACTTGATGGTGCAACGCCTGACAGAGGAATTAAGATTCACCCTTACAATGTTAAGGAACCGCAATGTTTAGCGGAGAGCGTCTAGTACGCAAGTTCGACAAGGTTCGCCTCTGCTATGTGACCCTCACAGAATTGGCGATGACCAAACAGCTTGACTACGTCTTTGAGGGCGATGAACTGTTCTGGGTAGAGTGCGGCGAGGACGAGTACGGCTGGAATCAGTATAAGGATAAAATTGCAGTACAACTTTTTCGTGGACACTGGCTAGCGGGGGAAGAAGTATGATAGTAACTGAGGCATTCTGGGTTCCGCACTGCGACGACCACTCTTGCGACCTTGGGACGTTTGACTACACCTGTCCAGCCTGCGACATAGACATAAGCAGTTGTCATTTGTGGTGGAATCACGAAGACCCTGTATTTTCGTTTAAGTGTCGTCGTTGTGGGGCGAAATTAAAAACCGTCTACGATGAGGGGGATACCTATGTTGAACTGGGTTGACGCGAAGGAAATGTTCTACAGGCTCAGTCGGATGGGCGTCACTAGCGTTACGATGACACCAGACAGTCTGCACGATCTAGAGACTCTTGCCAGCGAGAATACGGATGACGGTGGTTCTCATGTCCGTCCATCACGGATGAAACAAATAGGAACCCTTACTAGTTTCTACGGAATCAGGATAGAGGAAGAATAATGGATTTCCTACTATTAGCACTCGCCCTCAGCGTTCCACCAGAGTTCCCAAAGGAACGTCAAACCCTGTTTTTCCTAGTAGGTGACGATGTACAGTCCAATCTACTCAAATCCGAGCTTACGATCCCGTGGAAGAAGAGGGTACGACCAGAATTTCGTAAGAGAGTGCTAAACTCTCCAGAAACCCTTCGTATTCTCAACTGGTACGAAACTAAACGTCTATTCATTATAACTCATTACGACATCAAGTTCATTGACTACAACACTACCATCACTTCTGCATCGCCCGTCTCGTACAAGTTTTACAAGCGGCGTAAGTGGATCAAGATGAGTGAGCGAGCTTTCAGTGACTCAGCGACTCCTCTCTTGACCGTTCTTACTATCGTCGTGCAGTGGGAAATGCCTGAGTGGATAGAGTCCGCGTGGAGAACAGAGCGTAACGCCTATCAAATTTCATTCAACAAGCGACGGACCCTTGGTTACAAGATGTTCATCGAAAACTCAAAGAAGTGGCTCAAGGTCAAGAATTACACTGGCTACGGGTACTACAGGAACAAGTTCACCGGCAGTACCGACATGACTAAGCACCCTATACCGAAGCCCCCATCAATCATGGCCCCCTTTCCTTTTCGTAGATGGGCCGATGATAGTAAATACGCGGAATTCCAAATAAAACGCAAGAAGTGGCTTGACACTTGGGAGTATGTAAAAGACGAAACCGCAACCGAACGTAGGGCTGAGTACGAACCTCCATACAACCCCATAGAGAAACCTACGGAAGATTCATTCGTGATGCCGTGGGAAACGCCCAACAAAGAACAGAAACTTTACCTGAAATACTTCACTCCCCCACTTAAAAGTAGGTAGCACTATGAAGATTGCATTTGGTGAATACGACAGCCAGTTTGGCAGTGGAGTCAGCGTTACCTTAAATGGTAACGAGTTAGCCACTGCTGTTATGAATTATTTAGAAGCGGAATGCGGTCTTGGATTATCAGGACCAAGGACCGTGAAGGTAAACGGAGAGCTTTGTGATGTCGCTCGCGTCTTTGTTGACCCTTTGGGCAGCGTTACAGAAGCAAGCGGAAAGGTGTGGAGCGGTCGTGGACCCCAATACATCGGAGCAAGTGCAGACTCTCCACTAAGAGGTGATGATGCCAAGTGGAATCTCGCCACGGTGAAGGAAGATTGTCCAGATTCGGGGTTGACAAAGAACGCACATGTTGCTATAATGGTGAAGTACAGAGACGACCTGTGCATCGTCGATCCCGGCGATGACAAGGCTATGGTGATTGTCCACTTGTCCACTTTTCTAAACTGAGACCTTGGAATAAGGTTGACCGTGTGAAGACATGAAGAAAGTCTGGTGTAATCAGAAAGACATCCTCCTGAACAAGGATGGCAAATATTCCCACGACAGGATAGTCCCAAGGATGGTACGCTGCCCCTGTTGTAACAAGAGGTTGAAAACCTTCATCAGGAATTGCGTTGGCGATCTATCATTTAGCCAAGCCTGTTGCTGGTGGGAGTACATGCCGAAACACAAGGTCATAGTCAAAAAGAAGAAGGGAAACAGAACTCATGTTGGGCTACGAACCAGACGATAGTTTTATCCTAGCCGGAACTGGACATAGACCTAAATACTGCCCCTGTAAGTACAAGGACAAGCATCCTTGGCTACAGAATTTGCAGGGAAGACTGAAACTTTACCTTTTGGGCCTTGACACTGCGGCTCCAGACGGTATAATAGTTCGTACTGGCGGGGCGATTGGCTGGGACACTTGGTTGGCTCAGGTCGCCCTTCACTTGGGACTTGAGTTACACCTGTACCTCCCGTTCCCAGACCAAGGTAAGAAGTGGCCTAGCGATTCTCGTGAAGAATACGAGAAGATCAAAGGGCTAGCGACAGAAGTAAACTTCACCAGCGAAACTTATTACCCCAAGGTGTTCCTCGACCGTGATAAACAAATGATCGAGGGATCATCCCAGATTGTCTCGCTATTGAATCCGAAAGTGGATTCGGGTGGGACTTACTACACTGTAGGAGAAGCGAAGAAACTAAACATTCCTGTCATCAACTTTTGGAAGGACTAAAACATGGGCGTCGATTACAATCAGAAGTGTATTCTTGGGTGGGAATTTACCACTGAACAACTGGAGAAGGAAATCTCTCCCGCCGAGTATACACAGCAGCCGCGTTTTGACACTCAATCCGGCTTAGAAACACACAAAGAAAACGTTTTGGTTAAGGAACGAGACTATTTTCTTGAGCTTGCTGGCTTCAAGGATGAATGTCTGTATGAATTAGCGGGGGCGGTTTCTGATCACTTTGGTCTGGCTATGGCAGTCGATCAGGATGACGAATCAATATTCATCGGTATTAGTCTGGGTGATGAGTGGGACTGTGGGCGTGTAGACCTGTTGATTGGAGACGTTCAACTCGACCTAATAGCCAAGTACATTGATCGCTTGAAGGAAGTGCAAGAAGACCTTGGCACGCCAGACAGTCCCGCCCTACACTTTGTTGCGAACGTGGGATAATGGGTGTCACCTCATCTGATATGGGTAGCGAAGCGTTGACGCCTGTCTGTGACATGTGTGGCATAGCAACGAGAACAGAGAAGTGCCGGAAGACTTATCCACAATTGAATAACAAGATGACTCTGACTGGTAGGAGAAACAATGGAAGTATTCAGAATTGGAACGGAAGTTGATCTTGGGAAAAATCTCAAAGGAACTGTCCTTGAGGTCTTGATTACTGAGAGCAATAAGGTACAATACAAGTGTGTCTGGTGGGACGGCAATAAAAGAACCACCGACTGGCTGAGTAGCCTTGAAGTAGAGGCTGCCGAAGAAGACAAAATGTTTATAGGATTCAGAAGACAATGACGAGCAAACTAAACGATGAGGCACGAGAGTTCCTCAGACAACACGATGAGGAATACGGTCCAGCGTGGAGCGAAACCGCAGAGGGTCTGGCTGACTTCATGGAAGAATTTGCTCAGGTATATCTCGACCAAATTGTAGAGGTCATCCACAAGGGAACTGGGAATAGACGCTACTGGAAGAGGTGGGAGAAAACCGTCCTTACTCTTTGTAACAAAGAAACGGAAGGAATGTAATGTTTCACGATCTCAAAGACGCCTTCTCGAAAATGATGATAGCCTGTAGTCACGCGACTGACAGCAGAGGGTCTTCAATCTCTTTTCCAGAAGAACTGTTCGATAGGTTTGAACAGGAATACAAAATCTGCTTCGTGGAAGAAGAAGACGATGTAGCGTTTCAAGGTTGGCAAGACGAATACGAGGGGGATGACGATGAGCAGCCGGTTTGACCACAGATCACAAGACACGTTCAAGAAGGACATCAAGTTCGGCACCAGAATGGAACAATACTGGTGGAACTTGTGGGTCAACAATTCGATAGATAGAACCGATCTGTTTATCACAAACCCACGAGACAACGGCTGTGGAAATGACGGTGAGTTTATCGCGTCTGGCAATACTGCGGGGGCAGATTTCGCCGCAGACATTGCATATGAGGAAAGGACGGTCAAAGACCACCCTATTGAATTGAAGTGGGTTCCTACAGCGGGTAAATTCACCCTGAAAGAGAACGACTTAAAGGCATACATCAAAGAGGGGGCGTCAATCCTCTTTATCTACACTTCGGACAATCGGGGCGTAGACTTACGAAAGCCGAAAGACCACGACTTTGATAAGCACCTTGTCAAGATAGAGCAGGCGTTGGGGTCTGTGAAGTGGGGATTGATGTGGGCCTATTCCGTGCAAGATTTGTACGAACACGCCAAATCTAACAACCTGTTCAAGCCCGTTTATTACATGGGTGGAAAATCCGCTCTGGTATTACAGGCTGGGGACTTCGACAAATGGTTCACACAAAAGGATTGGGAGGGAAAAGATGAATAAACCAGAAACCCTAGACGACAAAATCCAGTGGTTGATAGAAAACGAGGGTTGCGAACTATCAGACGGCTACGAGGCTCTTGAACGGTTCTTCAACGACTGTTGCTATGATGATAGCAGCACGACCGAGGCAATCCGAGAGGTGTTAAGACCCACCATTGAGGAACAGTTCGACGTAACGTGGGAAGAAAAAGAGATACGGGACGCAGAGGAAGCAGAATCAGAATCGTTTCTGGACAATGCCTTCTCAGTTGAGGTCTCCCTCATTCACTTGAAGCAGGCTATGCGGGACGACTCTCACTATGCTCATTCATGGCACGACAACGTCGCCTGTATGGTGATGGACGCGGGGGTAGACCACAAGGTGGCGAACGACGCGGCTAGTCGCGTGATGAGATTGTGCTTTGGAGTTGAAACCTCTTGGAGAGGATCAGAATGACCTATCGTATAGTAACCCACCTTGAAGACTGTGCTGCTGGGTTGTGTCTCTCATGCCAAGAGCAGTTTACTCTGCTGTACGATGAGGAATACAAGTTCTGTCCGAAGTGCGGAGAGGTTACTGAACCTGTAAAGGCGAACAAGCGTTATACTCTACCTCAGCCACAGAATAATTACCGGCTTGATAATAAGGGGAAGATATGTGAGACGTTCACCCCCCACTTCATCCTAGAGACTTCAAAGTATACGACCGTGTCTCTCAGCACAATAGCGTTTGCTGCTGTGACGCACCCGCCGAAAAGACTTCCGTGGGTTCTACATACTCACTTAGCAATGGGTGCCATGATGCTAGACTGTTCTGCTTCCGTATGGATGGTGAACAGGTTTGACGAGTTGGTAGAGAAACAATCAGAATTTTATGACCACGTTCGTCTAAGACTGATGGACGGCACTGAATGGGAGGTCATCAAAGAGACGTGATAGAAATAGAGATAACC
>Ga0114993_10001085_pt1 | contig 31382 bp, 44 predicted proteins | sample ArcticOcean_MG_C_FD_87042 | JGI IMG/M metagenome (GOLD analysis project Ga0114993, IMG submission 87042) | Marine microbial communities from western Arctic Ocean - ArcticOcean_MG_CB2_150 | ecosystem: Environmental > Aquatic > Marine > Oceanic | place: Arctic Ocean: Canada Basin | collected...
AATATTTATTGATATTAAAGAAATTAAAAGACCAGAAGTTGATTCACAACTAGTAGCTGAGAACATTGGGCTACAACTCGAAAGAAGGGTTGCATATAGAAGGGCAATGAAAAGAAGTCTAACATCTGCTTTAAGGCTCGGAGCTATTGGCATTAAGATAATGGTTTCTGGAAGGTTAAATGGAGCAGAAATTGCAAGAAGTGAATGGTATAGAGAAGGTAGGGTACCATTGAGCACGCTAAGAGCTGACATTGACTATGGATTTGCTGAAGCACTTACTACTTATGGCAAGATTGGTATAAAGGTATGGATTTTTAAAGGTGAAGTGTTGAGGAAAAAGAAAATAAAGGGAGTTACAGATGCTGCAGCCTAAGAAAAGTAAGTACAGAAAACAACACAAAGGTAGAGTAAGAGGTGTAGCAACCAAATGTAATAAAGTTTCATTTGGGGAATTCGGATTACAGTCTCTTGATTTTGCTAGAATAACTGGAAGACAAATTGAATCCGCAAGGATTGCTATAAATAGAAGTGTTAAGCGTGGAGCTAAGCTTTGGATAAGGATATTCCCTCACAAGCCTGTTTCAAAGAAGCCAGCTGAAGTAAGAATGGGTAAAGGTAAGGGTGATATTGATAGATATGTAGCACCTATCAAAAAGGGAACCATGATATATGAAATAGCTGGAGTTGATGAAGATTTGGCAAGAGAAGCACTAAGACTGGCATCAAACAAATTGCCTGTTAGAACAAGATTTGTGGTAAGAACAAGAGGACAGTTGATATGATTAATTATAAAGATATTAAAAAACTAGATACAGTTGAGATAGAAAATAAAATTAAAGAATTAAAAGATTCTCTTCTTAAAGCTAAGATTAGTAAACTGAATCAAGGGGATTTCGATACTAATACTTATACGAAGATTAAAAAAGATATAGCAAGATGTATGACCGAAGTAAATCTAAGGGTAAAGGAATAGAAAATGGCTAGAGGACGAATGAGAACAGTTAAGGGTATTGTGATTAAGAATTCAACATTAAAAACTTTAATGGTTCAGGTAGAAACAAGAAGTAAAAATAAAAAATATAGTAAAGTTTCTATTCTTAAGAAGAAATTTCCAGTTCATGATGAAAAAATGATAGCTGAAGTTGGAGATATTATAGAAGCCGTTGAGACGAAGCCTATTAGTAAAACAAAAAGATGGAATTTGATTAAAGTTGTAGAGAAAGGAGTTAATCAATGATTCAACCAGAAACACAATTAATTTCTGCTGATAATTCAGGTGCAAAGAAATTGAACGTTATAAGACTTAAGGGCGGATCCTATAGAAGATATGCAAGTATTGGGGATGTAGTTACGGTTTCGATTAGGGCTGCTATACCTAATTCAAAAGTTGAGAAAGGAAAAATTTTCCAGGCTGTAATAGTTAGGACAAAGAAAGAAATTAGAAGAGTCGATGGGTCTTATATTAGATTTGATGATAACGCTGCAGTCTTAATAAATAAAGATAATCAGCCAGTAGGAACAAGGATTTTTGGACCTGTAGCAAGAGAATTAAGAAATAGAGGCTTTATGAAAATAGTTTCATTAGCACCGGAGGTTCTTTAAATGTCAGAAATCAAGTTAAAAGCAAAAAAAGGACTTAATGCGAAAATCATTGCTGGAAAGTATAAAGGCCAGGTTGGTAAAATTACAAGTGTGTCTGCGAAATTGGGAAAAGTAACTATAGAGAATATAAATATTGCCAAGAAACATGTAAAGCCAACTCAGCAAAACCCAAGTGGTGGAATTGTGAATAAAGAGAAAGGTATTCATATATCAAACATAAAGGTGATAGGAAATGTCTAGTATTAAAGAAATTTATAATGATTCAATCCCTACAATTATGTCTTCATTGAAACTGGAAAATAAAATGGAAGTTCCTAAAATTGTAAAAGTAGTATTAAATATGGGACTTGGAAGTATTTCAGATGGTGGCAAGGATACTAAAATTATAGACGAAGCTTGTAATGAGCTAACATTGATTGCAGGTCAGAAGGCTGTTATTACAAAAGCAAAAAAATCAGAAGCTGGTTTTAAATTAAGAGAGGGATATCCTATTGGGTCAAGAGTAACTTTAAGAGGAGAGAGAATGTATCAATTCATCTCTAAATTAGTTAATTTGGCACTTCCAAGAGTAAGAGATTTTAGAGGTATTTCGAATAAGGCATTTGATAAAAGTGGAAATTACAATTTAGGTATTCAGGATCACTTAGTTTTTCCTGAAATTGATCCTACTATGTCAACTAAAGTTAAGGGGCTGAATATTACAATAGTTACAACAGCTATTAATGATGAACAGTCTAAGCTTTTGTTAGAAAAATTAGGATTTCCATTCAGACGTTAGGGAGAATATTAAAATGGCAAAAAAATCAATGATTGTTAAAGCAAATAAGAAACAGAAATTTAAAGTGAGAGAGTATAATAGATGTCCTCTAACAGGAAGAGCTAGGGGTTTCATTAGAAAATTTGGTATGAGTAGAAATGCATTTAGAAAATTAGCTAGTGAAGGCTTAATACCAGGAGTTAGAAAGGCTAGCTTGTAGTCAGAGGAAAAAATTATGGTTATAGATCCAATATCAGATATGTTAACAAGAATTAGAAATGCAATTAATGCGAAGCATAAGATTGTAGAGATACCTAGTTCTAAATTTAAGTTAGAAATTGCAAGAATCTTAGTTGAAGAAGGTTTTATTGTTTCATTTGATAAGACATCTAAAGACAAGTTTCCATTTATTAAAATTAATTTAAAATATGGAAAAGATAATAGAACATCTGTTATAAAAGAACTTAAAAGAATAAGCAAGCCTGGACTAAGGGTCTATGTTAATAAAACCGAAATTCCTAGAATCCTTGGTGGATTGGGAACATCAATTGTTTCAACATCAAAAGGTGTTATGACAGGAAGTAAAGCAAGAGAAATAGGAGTTGGTGGAGAAATACTTTGCAGTATTTTATAAAGGTGTAACTATGTCTAGAATAGGAAACAAGGAAATTAATTATAGTAGTGATGTTCAAGTAACTTTTACTGATAATCTCGTTAAAGTGACTGGACCTAAGGGCGCTTTAGAAAGGACAATTCCTCTCGGGATTTCATTGAATATAGAGCCTGGTAAAATTAATGTTAAAAGAGAAAGTGAAGAAAAAAAAATCAAAGCATTTCATGGTCTTACAAGATCCCTTTTGAATAATATGGTAATTGGAGTTAAAGATGGATTCGAGAAATCTTTAGATATTATAGGTACTGGTTACAAGTGTGATATCAAGTCTAAGAATGAATTAGTTCTAAACCTTGGCTATTCAAATCCAATCAATTTTGATTTACCTGATTCAATAAATGCTGAGATTGAAAATAAGGGAACCCTTTTAAGGATTTCTGGAGTAGACAAAGAATTAGTAGGCGAGGTGTCAGCACAGATTCGTAAATTAAGAAAACCTGAAAGGTACAAGGGAAAAGGCATTAGGTACACTGGCGAAGTTGTAAAATTAAAAGCAGGTAAATCTGCAGGTGGAAAGGGTGCTAAATAATGATTAAACCTATAGAGAAGAACAAGCTTAGAATTGTCAGACACAAGAGGAATAGAAAAAATATTTCCGGAACAAGTACTGTTCCAAGGCTATATGTTTTTAAGTCACTTAAGAATCTTTATGTTAACCTAGTTGACGATAAAACTGGAAATACATTGATTTCTGTTTCTACATTAAAGACAAATAGTTCTGATATTGTTGATGAAATAGCAAAGAAAGCCGAGACTTTAGGAATAAAGAAAATAGTCTTTGATAAGAGCGGATACAAATTTCACGGTAGAATAAAAACTATTGCAGATGAACTAAGAAATAAAGGATTAAATTTTTAATATGGAGATGAATGTTGAGAAATAATAATTCAAGAAATAATTTAGATAAAGAGTTTTCTGAAAAGATAGTTCACATAAGAAGAGTTGCAAAAACAACAAAGGGTGGGAAGAACTTCCATTTTACAGCCCTAGTCGTTATTGGGAACAGTAAGGACAAAGTAGGTTGTGGACTAGGTAAGTCTAATGAAGTCCCTGATGCAATAAGGAAAGGGATAGAAAAAGCTAGGAAAAATCTGGTTGAGGTTAGTCTTAATGGTAGAACAATTTCTCATGAAGTATACGCCAAACATTTAACAAGCAAGGTTATGATAAGACCTGCTAGTTCAGGTACTGGAGTTATTGCTGGTGGAGCAGTTAGATCTGTTTTAGAGTTAGCTGGAATTAAGGATGTTCTAACAAAGTCTCTTGGATCAAGAAATCCTATTAATGTTGTAAATGCTACGATAGAATGTTTAAAGCAACTGAACGATCCTAAGGATGTGGCAATGAGGCAAGGAAAGAAAGAAGAAGATCTAGATTTACCTAAACAGTTCTATAGAAATAAAACGGAAGGTGAAGTAAATGCTTAATGAATTAGTAAAAACTACTAATAAAAAAAATAGAACAAGGGTAGGAAGAGGTCCTGGCTCTAAAGGTAAAACTGCGGGAAGAGGACACAAAGGACAAAATTCAAGATCCGGTGGTGGTGTTCCTATACTTTTTGAAGGCGGCCAGTCAAGTTTTGTTTTAAGGACCCCAAAAAGAGGTTTTAAGAATTATAACAGAAAAGAATATGATGTAATTAATGTTGGAACTTTAAATAAGATTGAAAACCATGATAAAATAGACATAGAATCATTAATCAAACTTGGTTTAGTACATGGAAATAAGCCAGTTAAGATACTGGGCAATGGAGATATTGATAAAAAGTGTGAAATAACAGCTAATCATTTTTCTAAATCAGCTACTGAAAAAATAAAATCTGCAGGTGGCAGCATCAAGATAGTTTAACAATATGGATACCCTACCTAAGATTCCTGAGCTAAATAAAAGAATTTTATATACGTTATTAATACTTATTATATATAGGCTAGGTGTCTTTATTCCTGTTCCTGGAGTAGATTCACAAGAGATTTTAAAAATTTTTACAAGCCAAGGGAAATCTTTTTTTGATATAATAAACTTATTTTCTGGTGGAGCTTTTGAAAGAGCCTCAATTTTTGCTCTTGGAGTTATGCCCTATATTACATCTTCAATTGTTATGTCCTTAGTTGTTAAGACATTTCCAACACTCGAAGAAATGCAGAAAGATCAGCTTGGAAAGAAGAAAATAGCTCAATATTCAAGATATCTAACCATTCTAATCTGTTTCTTTCAAGGATCGTTACTGGTAACTGCTCTTCAGACTGGACTTGGAACAGGCGCTCAAATAGTCTATAGCCCAGGGTTAAGCTTTTTTGTTTTAACGATTGTTACGTTGACCGCTGGTACTTTCTTTGTAATGTGGCTAGGTGAGCAAATTACAAATAATGGTATTGGAAATGGCTTATCTTTAATAATTGCAACTTCTATAATTGCGGGGGTCCCTAGTGCTACTGGTAAATTATTTAATTTTGTTAAAATAGGTCAATTAAATGTTTTAACTATAATTTTATTTCTAATAATAATGCTTTTAATACTCTATTCTATAGTTTTTGTTGAAAGATCCTTTAGGAAAATACCAATCCAGTATCCTCAGAAAACTAAGGGAAGAAAAGTTTTTGCGGGTCAATCATCTCATTTACCCCTAAAAATAAACCCTGCAGGCGTAATACCTCCTATTTTTGCTTCCTCAATACTCTTACTTCCACTTACTGTATTTAACTATATAGACATACCAAGTGTTAATAATTTTGCTCAAACTTTCCTTAATAATAGTTTTTTTTATAATTCTGTTTTTGCTGTTTTAGTTATATTCTTCACTTTTTTTTACACTGGGATGGTAATAAAGCCTGATGAAATGTCTGATAATCTTAAAAAAGGCGGTGCTTTCATTCCAGGCATTAGACCTGGTAAAAATACAACAGAATATATTAAATTAATAATGTCTAAACTCACTGTTATAGGAGCTGCCTATCTAGCGATAGTTTGTATAATACCAGCAATTTTAAATGCAAAACCTTTTAGCTTACCTTTTTATTTTGGAGGGACTTCCTTGTTGATTGTTATAGGAGTCACACTTGATACGATTCAACAGGTTGAATCCTTTTTGATCTCTTCTAATTATGATCAAATGACGGGAAAAAAAACAAAAAAAGAGCCTAGTAGGTTCAATTTGAGGTGAAACATGATTTTAATTTTATTCGGTCCCCCAGGAGCAGGCAAGGGAACGCAAGCTGACGCATTAAAACATAAATTGAATTTATTACATTTGTCTACAGGAGACATCCTAAGAGATGAAGTTTCTAAAGAGTCTGAACTAGGTGTTTTAGCAAAAAAATTTATGGATGCTGGAGAATTAGTTACTGATGAATTAATTATTGGTATGATTAAGAATAAGATTGTTTCTAATACTAACCCTGAGCTCGGCTTCTTGCTTGATGGTTTCCCTAGAACAATATCTCAAGCAAAAGCTTTAGATGAAATGTTGACCTCTAATCAACTTAAGGTAGACAAAGTTGTTTCTTTAGAAGTTAATGATTCAGTTCTTATAGAAAGATTGCTTTCTAGAGGAAGAAGTGACGATAATGAGAAAACAATAAAAAATCGTTTAGATGTTTATAAAAATCAAACTTTACCAATTAAGGATTATTACGATTCTAGCAACTTGCTAGTTTCAATTAAGGGCGATGATGCAATCGAAGTTGTATCCAATAACATTTTTAAAGCCTTGAAGTAGTTATATGGCTATACAGTTAAAGAATAAAAAAAATATTGAGAAGATAAAAAGTTGTGGAAGTATTATCTCAGAGGTTCATTCAATTTTATCTAAATTAGTTGAGCCTGGAGTCTCAACTTGGGAATTAGACAAAGTCGCAGAAGACCATACAATTAAAAGAGGATTTAAGCCCGCTTTTAAGGGTTATCAGGATTTTCCAGGTTCTATTTGCTCATCTATAAACAATGAAGTAGTCCACGGTATTCCTTCAAAGAATAGAATTCTAAATAAAGGTGATATAATTGGAATAGATTTTGGTGTTTATAAGGATGGATTTTATGCTGATTCTGCATTTACATTTCCTGTTGGTCAGATAGATGACAAAACAGAACAGTTGCTTGATGTAACTAGAGAGTCTCTGGAACTAGGAATTAAAAAAGCTGTTATCGGGAACAAATTGTATGATATATCTAAAGCAATTCAGGACCACGTTGAACAAAATGGTTTTTCAATAGTCAGGTCATATGTTGGACACGGTATTGGAAGAAACTTACATGAAGATCCCCAGGTCCCAAACTTTGTTTTAGAGAGTGAAGATAGAGAGAAATCTTTAGATTTAGTAGAAGGGTTAGTCATAGCAATAGAGCCGATGGTTAACGTTGGAGGGCATGATGTTATAGTGTCTAAGGATCATTGGACTGTTGTAACTAAAGATGGTAGCCTATCAGCACATTTTGAACATACTGTTGCAATAACTAAGAATGGACCATTAAATTTAACAAAATAAAAAAGTTATGGGAAAAGAAGATAGGATAGAATTAGAAGGAACCATTTTGGAAGCTCTTCCTAACGCTACGTTCAAGGTCGAACTTGAAAATGAGCATAAGATTCTTGCTTATGTTTCAGGAAAAATGAGAACACATTTTATAAGAATCTTACCTGGAGATAAGGTGAAAGTTGAAGTTTCTCCTTATGATTTAACAAAAGGTAGAATAACCTATAGATTGAAGTGAATTTATAAGATATAATAATAGCTTTTTATTGGAGAGATTATGCCTAGAATAGCCGGAGTAGATATACCAGATAATAAAAGAGTTGATATCTCTTTAACCTATATTTATGGTATCGGACCGAAGGTAGCTAAGGATGTTCTGACAAGTGCAAGTATAGACCCAACAACTAAAACAAAAGACCTAACAGATTCTGATGTTTCTAAAATAAGGCAATTCATAGAGAGTGATTGTCTGGTTGAAGGTGAACTAAGAGTAGAGATTCAGAACAACATTAAAAGACTCGTTGATATTAACTCCTATAGAGGAATAAGACACAGAAAAAAATTACCTTCTAGAGGACAAAGAACAAAGTCTAATGCAAGGACTAGAAGAGGAAAGAAGGGTCTTGCTGTTGCCAAGAAAAAGTTGGCTGCTAAATAATTTTTGGAGAATTTAAAGTTGAAAAATATTAAAAAAACTAAAAAAGTAAAAAAGTTTGTTGAAGCAGGCCACGCTCATATTCAGGCTACATTCAATAATACTATCATTACCATCACAGACGAAGCAGGTAATGTGCTTTCTTGGGGTGCTGCAGGAAAAAAAGGTTTCAAGGGTACAAGAAAAGGAACACCTTTTGCTGCACAAATGGCTGCTGAGGATGCAGCAAAAAAAGCACTTGAATTTGGTATGAAAACTATAGCCGTTTTCGTTAAAGGTCCTGGACCTGGACGTGAAACTGCTATTAGATCAATTCAAAATGCTGGAATAAAAGTTATTTCAATAAAGGATGTAACTCCTTTGCCGCATAATGGTTGTAGACCACCGGCAAAGAGAAGAGTTTAGAGGTATAAATTGTCAAGATATACAGGACCAACAACAAAATTGTCAAGAAGGGAAGGCCAGGAGCTTTTTCTAAAAGGCGATAGATCTTATTCAGACAAAGCTGCAAGGAGATTGGATGTCAAACCTGGTCAAGCACAGTCAAATTTTAGGCAAAAATATTCTGAATATGCAATTAGATTAAGAGAAAAACAAAAGCTTAAAAGAATTTTTGGTCTAACCGAGAAGCAGTTTAGAAATAACTTCATAAAAGCTTCTAAGCAAGACGGTGTTACAGGAGATAATCTTATCTCAAACCTTGAAAGAAGATTAGATAATGTTGTTTACAGGCTTGGTATGCTTAGCTCTAGAAGCGAAGCAAGGCAATATGTTAATCACGGTCATGTATTAGTTAACAATAAGAAGGTTGATATTCCATCATATATCATTTCATTGAATGATATTGTTGAGTTAAAAGAAAAGATTAAAGACAATATTAGAGTCAAGAGTTCAATTGAATCAGTAGCTAGGAGAGGAGTTCCTGACTGGTTGGAGTTGAATCCAGAAAAAATACATGGGACGATTAAAAGATTACCTAATAGAGAAGATTTTAAGCAACCTGTTGACGAACAATTAATTATTGAATTTTATTCAAAATTATAGGAGAAATAAATGGAATTTCAGATGAACTGGCTTGGTCTTCATAGACCAAAATCTATTCAGATTGATCAAAAGTCAAGAACTGATAGTTATGCTAAATTCACGTGCCAACCGTTAGAGAAAGGTTATGGTGTTACAATCGGTAATACTTTAAGGAGAATACTTCTTTCATCTCTACAAGGTCCTGCAATTACAGCAATTAAGATGGAAGGTGTAATGCATGAATTCTCTACAATTCCAGGTGTTACAGAAGATGTAACAGAAATTGTTTTAAATCTTAAACAATTAAAGTTAAAGATGCATACTTACGAGAAACAAGAGGTATCACTTAGTGTCTCCGGAGAAGGTCAAGTTAAAGCTTCTGATATTCAACTTAATCAGAATATCGAAATCGTAGATCCTGATCAATATATTGCTACAATGTCAGATGGGGCAAAGCTCGATATGACTTTGACAATTGAAATGGGAAGGGGCTATGTTCCTGTAGAGTCAAGAGATGAAAATTCAGATCATACTATAGGAGAAATTCAGTTAGACGCTATTTATTCTCCAATAGTTAAAGTCAATTATGGAATTACTAGTGCTAGGGTAGGTAGAAGAACAGATTTTGAGAAGCTTACATTGGAAGTTTGGACAAATGGAACAATTACACCTGAAGATGCTGTAGCTTATTCATCAAAAATAATAAAAGAACAATTTACAGTATTTATTAATTTCAATGAAGAAGAAATAGATGCAATTCCCGCTATAGAAGACATCAAAGAAGAGATTACTGGTGGAGAAGATGTCTTGTTTACGAAAGTAGAAGATTTGGACTTCTCAGCCCGTTCACTAAATTGTTTAAGTAAGGCGAATATTAAGTTTCTTGGAGATTTAATTCAATTAACTGAAGACGATCTTTTAAATTTGGAAAACTTTGGTAAACGTTCTCTTTATGAAGTACGAGATGTTGTAGCATCGTTTTCATTAAAATTAGGCGAAGACATTAATAGAGATTTATATTTTGAACAAAGAAAGAAAAAAGAAGAAACTGAAGTAAGCGAAGAAGGTTAATTTTATGCGACATAGAGTAAGAAAAGGTAAATTAGGACTTAAAACTGAACATAGACTGGCTTTGCTCAGGAATTTATGTACTGAACTCTTTCGACATGGAAGAATTACGTCGACAGATGTAAAAGTAAGAGAATTAAGAAGGTTCAGCGAAAAAATTATTACAACTGCCAAGACAGATTCTGTTCATGCCCGAAGATTGGTTAATACTAAAATTAAGGACAAAGAAGTTCTTAAAAAATTATTTGAGGAAATAGCACCAGCTTACTCTCAGAGACCAGGAGGGTACACTAGAATTGTTAAATTAAATTTTAGAAGGGGTGATGCCGCCCCTGTCTCTCTTATTGAATTAGTAGGCATGCAGGTTCCATTTGTAGTTAAACAAGCAATTGATTCACCTGAGTCAAAGTTAGAAGATAAGACCGATTCAAAAAAGGTGGAATAAATCAATGACTAACAATATTGGATTGATCCTCGATCCAAAATCATTTGATAATTTGAAATATGTTGCTGTTAAAGCGGAACAGAATGGATTTCATTCATTGTGGGTTACAGAGTTATATAGAAGTTCATTTGAGCAACTAAGTTTCTTGGCATCTATTACGAATACTATAAGTTTAGGATCAGCCGTAACTCTAGCTTTTACTAGAAGCCCTCTTGTGACAACAATCTCTGCACTAGATATTGATGAAATTTCCAAAGGTCGATTAATACTAGGATTAGGCTCTGGAGCTATTAATACTAATCGTAAGTGGCATAACTCACCACTCTTTGACAAACCTACAGAGAGAATGGGAAGTTTTTATGAATTATTTAGAGAAATAGAAGAGTCTCTACTCAATCGTTCAGATTTGATATATAAAGATGAATTCTATGATTTATCAATTAAATCCTTTAGAAGACCTTTTGAACCCTTTAGAGAGCAAATACCGCTATATTTAGGAGGTATTGGTCCAAAGATGACTAATTTATCAAGTGAAAGATTTGATGGCTATATTGGGCATGTTGTATGCTCTATGGAATATTTAAAAAATGATATAGTTCCTCATTTTGTTAGGAACAAATCCCAAGCAAGCTTAACTTCAATTGTTTTGTGTTCAATAAATGAGGACAAGAAGAAGGCCATTGACGATGCTAAGGGTACGATTGCTTTCTATGCAACAGTTAAAGCTTACTCTAAACCTTTTGTAGATTTGGGGTATGGAGAAAATGTAGAGAAGATTAGGAATGCTTTTTTTGATGTTAACAATAAAAAAAAATACAATAACAACAAAGAAGAAATTATAAAGAATGTATCGGATGAGATGGTTGCTGATTTTGCTATTTGTGGGTCAAGAGAAGAGGCGAAAGAGAAGATTATGGAATATCAAAAGATTTTATCTCTTCCAATTCTAACTGCTCCACATTATTATTTAGACGAAACTACTGTGAGATATTATCAGGATCAAATACTCGAAACTTTTAAGATTTCATAACAATGTAGACTGTGACTAGCCCAAAATTGTATTGAACATTCTCCATAACTTTAAAATGATTAAACTCTAGTATTTTATTCATCTCATCTTTGGAATAGAATCCCTCAATTGAATCTGCTAAATACTTATATTCATTAAATTTAGAAAATAGTAATCCTACGAATGGGATTATCCAATGAAGATATATCTTATATAATTGCTTAATTACTATAGTCTCATTCTTTGAAAATTCCATAATCATTAAGACTCCATTTTTTTTAAGGACTCTTCTTATTTCTGTAAGGCTTTCATTGACAGACTTAGTATTTCTAATTCCAAAGGTAATAGTAGCAATATCAAAAAATTCATTCTCAAAAGGCATATCTTCGCAGAATCCTTGAAGGAAATTTATATCCTTATGAGTATTCTTTTTTCTAGCAAGATTAAGCATATTATTACTTGGGTCATAGCCTGTAATTGCTACATTAGGGTACTTCCCTTTAATTTTAATAGCGATATCACCAGTGCCTGTTGCGATATCAATTACATTTCCAGAAAATTTTCTCAATTTTACAAAGTCTGACTTCCATTTTTTATGAAGCCCAAAGCTTATAAGCTCATTTACAATATCGTAGTTACTCGATATTGAATCAAATGTTTTTTTTGTATCAGGCATTAAATTTTATTTGATATCCTAGATGCTAGCTCAATATTCCCAGCCGTCATAATATGAACTCCGTCGAGATTTTTCTTATAAGCACCAAGTAGTTTGGTAAGGTATTTTGTCGATTCTTTTAAGAAACTACTTTCTTTTGTTTTCCTTAAAAGATTAAAAAGATCATTGTCCTTATTGATACCGTCAATTTTACTATTTAGGTTTTTGAAAGTTCTAATATTATTAATAGGAAATATTCCAGCAAGTATTTTACAATTTGCACGTTCTGACAATTTGGATAAGTTAGCAAAATCCTCTTCAGAGTATAGAGGTTGTGTAATTAAAAAATCTGATCCTATATTTTCTCTTTTATCTAAAATTTTAACAATTTTTTGGTAAGGCAAGTCAATATTTAAAGTAGAGCCTATTAGAATATTAGGCTTAAAATTTATATTACTATTGGAGTAGTCTTTACCTTTTCTAAGCTTATTGACCAACGAGATAAGTTCATTTGTTGTTAGTTCAAAGACTTCTTTGGATTTCTTACTATTCCCAACAGATATCCTGTCTCCCTTAACAAGTAATAACTTATCTATTCCCATACCAAGTGTTCCTAGAATGTCACTTTGTAAAGCGAGACTGTTCTTATCTCTCGTTGAGAAATTTATAATTAATTTTTTTGGACTTATTCCTTTCCTGATTAAATTATGGCTGAAAGCAATAGGGGATATTCTTAAGTTCGCCATTGGAGAACAGGCGATATCCAAAAAGTCAAAAGATTTATTGTATTTTACTATTTTATTTAATAATAAATTATCAATTTTGTACCTTGAAGGTATAATTTCAATAGATTTTATAAATTTTTTTTTAATCAATGTAGCCTACAATATTATGTTTAGATTTATTTTTATAATAATTATTTTCTTTTCCCATGTTGCAGTATCTTCCGCAGATATTGTTAAGAAAGATTATAACTTACTTAATAATAAGTTGACAGTGGTTATTGATTCTGGAAATCCACCAGACGAAGTATTCAAAAAAATAGCAAAAACCTTAAACTATATTGAGTCAATACTTGATCCATCCAATTCAGATTCTTTTGTTAACAAGTTTAACAATTTGGAGAAGAATTCTGAAATATTAGCTCCTGATTTATTTGTTGATGCTTTCAGAATTATGCTCGATTATAATAAAATTACGAAGAAATCCTTTGACCCTACAACATTTTCTCTTTTGAGTACTGTTTCTTCTTTAGAGGGAGTAAGTAGTAGATTAAAGAGCGATTTGTTTATTAAGTGTATGGATATTAATAATATCGAGGTCAAAATTACAAATGTTTTTTCAAAGAAATATGCATGTACAAAAGTCTCGTTTGATTCTATTGTAGATGGGATTGTTGTACAGAACATAAAGCACTCCCTTGAAATACTTCAAATTAATTCTTATTCTATAAAATTTGGGAATACCTTTTATTCAAGAAATTTTAATAAATTAAGTAATGAGTTTGATTTGGAAACTAAAGGTGCACTTGATGCTGCAAGAGTTAGACTAAAGGTTTTAGATAGCTATTCCTTTCTAGTTAACAGTAATAATAAAATTAAGACATATAATATTAATTTGAAGAAAAGTCAGATCTCATTAAATAATGATTTTTTTGTGATTGTCGCATCAAATTCTCCTGTTAATAATTCTATTCTGGCAAATTCATTGAATTTAGTTGATTACTCAATTTTTGCAGAAGACCTTTATAGTAAAAAGATTCCATTAATTATTGTATATAAAGACAATGGGAAATACATTGTTAGATATAGCAAGTCTTTTGAACCTTTTTTCGATAATAGAACTAGAGATTGAGTTTTTCTTTTACGTAATCGGGATTGATAGATATTTCATCTTCAGACAATCTACTTTCTTGTATAAGCTCTAAATCAGATATTATTCCATTAATTTTATTGCTAAATTTTTTAAACTTTGCGGCTTGAATTGGAGTTTTACCTTCTAAAACCTCTAGTTCTGTATTTAGCCATACCTCTGAAACCTCAATGTTCTCAATTTTATCAGTCATGTAAGGACCAAGCTTTGATAAGGTTTTATCTAGAATAGTACTATTGAAGTTGTTAAATATTACCTTCTTTTTGTATAGTTCAATGCTTGCAAAAATTAATGATTCTTTATTGTAATATTTAAATAAATAGAAATCTTTAGAATCATCACTTAATAGTTCAAAGTCTTTTGTTTTCTCGATTTTCTTATATAATCCTTTAAAATCTAAGACTGTAAATACCTGTTTTTCTTTAGAGGCAGAAGCAAGGTCTCTTGAGCGATTTACAAGCTTATTAATCTTCTTTTCTATAATATAAAAGTAATCTTTGCATGAAAAGTCTTTTTTTCTGGTGTTTTCCTCTATAACGTCAGATATTGAATTATAAATAAAATCTTTATAGTTTTCATTGTAAGCGATTATGTGACCAATTATTACCGCAGGTTCTTGATCTATAATTCTCAATGATATTAAAGATGAATCTTCTAGAATTATCTCACCTAAATTGATTTCATATATTTTCCTATTAATTATGTCTTCTAGTCTATAGGTCTCATCTGATAAATTAGTGTATTTGTATATACTCCTGTAAGAGTTTATATAATTAGAAGTTATTTTATTTTTATTCTCTTCGTAGTACATTGAAACTAAAGATTTTTCAGTTGTAATTAGTTGATAGTCATAGATAAACCAGTCTAAAAATGTGAAATAGTTATCGTGAGACTCAGTTATTTCAGAAAATTCTTTAGTGTAATATTCGTTTTGGTTCCAAAGAAAGAATGCTTCATTTATTTCATTTTTTAAAAATTTAGACTTAGCAAAATTAATTAATTCCTGATTGATTTTATCTAATTTTTTAATACTCAATCTTCAAAACCTCCATACTAAGCATTAACCGGCATCCTTTCTATTTCTTCTAATTCTAAGAATCCAAAATAATATTGAAATAACTAAAATCAAGGGTGGTGTAATCCATAGTATTAAACCGAAACCCTTAAGTGGAGGCTTTGCTAAAATAGTATCACCATATTGATCAACAAAATATTCTAATATCTCTTCTTTAGATTTTCCTTCAGCTCTCTTGATCTTAATTACCTCTTTCATTGATATTGCTAGTTGGGAATTGGATTCAGCAACAGTCTGACCTTAGCAAACAGGACACATTAGTTCGTTAGATATCTCATAAATAGTATCTTCGGATTGAGAATATTGAAGTGGAAGTATTAAGAATAGTAGGAATAAAAAGACTCTAATATTTAAGGCTTTCATTTATACCTCTTTCCAGTATGTCTTGATTAATCTTACCCATATATTTAAATAAAATTTTATTATCTTTGACAAAATAGGTTTCAGGGACACCCATAATGCTAAATTTTACTGATATAGTATTTTTATTATCAAAAAGAATCTTAAAGAAAGGTTTGTATTTTAAGTAAAAATTAACAGCTTCTTTCTTTTTGTCGAAAATATTAATACCAAGAAGCTGAACTTCTAGATTTTTTGTTAGTATCATTTCTTGAAATTTATTTAATTCAGAGATTTCTTCTATACATGGTCCACACCAGGATGCCCAGAAGTTTACTATGTTTAATCCTTTCATTTTATCTAAGGTAATAATCTCAGAGTTTTTCTCACCATCTATGATGGTCATCTCTTGAGAAATCTGTAATTCTTTCATAATAGGGATGAAGCCAGCTTCCCTAATTGAGGAAATATTAGCCATTTCTTTTTTCTTGATTTCTGTTGGTTCTTGAGCAGAAACATTAAGAAAAAAGAAAGAAAAAAAGAGCAAGTAACTTAATCTAAATATAAGTCTCATTTTAGAAAGTCTGAGGCTCAACACCCGCCATTTTTTCTAGCTTAGCTTTATACTCATCGAGATTTATTTTTTTTCTTGCTACTCCAGTTTCTATAGCAGCTTTTGCAACAGCATAAGATTCCCAAACTAAAATTCTAGGATCAAATGGAGAAGGTACTATGTAATCCTTACCAAATACAAGCTTATCTCTTTTGTGCTTCTTTGCTATTTCAGGTCCTGCTCCAAGTTTAGCTAATTTAGCTAATGCCATTGAAGCGGCGACTTTCATTTCTTCGTTTATATTAGTTGCAGCAACATCTAAAGCACCTCTAAATATAAAAGGAAATCCTAAAACATTATTTACCTGGTTGGGGTAATCTGTCCTGCCAGTAGCCATTATGATATCTTTTCTTGCGTCAAATGCATCTTCAGGAGAAATCTCTGGATCTGGATTTGCCATCGCGAAGACAATAGGGTTGTCATTCATTTCCAATAGCATTTCTTTAGATACAACATTACCTACAGAAAGACCAACGAAAACATCTCCACCTTTAAAAGTATCAGCCAAAGTTCGACATTCTGTTTCAACAGCAAACTCCTCTTTTTGTTTGTTTAGTCCGTCTCTTCCTTTATATATAACCCCTTTGCTGTCACACATGATGATATTCATTGGATTAGCACCTAAGGTTACAAATAGTCTAGCGCAAGATATTGCTGATGCCCCCGCACCATTAATGTTTATTTTAATTTCCGCCATTTTTCTTCCTGTAATCTCAACAGCATTAACAAGACCAGCTCCAGAGATTATAGCAGTACCATGTTGGTCATCATGGAAGACAGGTATATTCATTTTTTCTTTTAATTCGTCTTCTATTCTAAAACACTCTGGTGCCTTTATATCTTCCAAGTTTATTCCACCAAAAGTTGGCTCTAAGAGCTCAATAGTTCTTATTATTTCATCTACATCAGTCGTTTTAATTTCAATATCAAATGCATCGACTTGTGCAAATCTCTTAAATAAAACTGCCTTACCCTCCATCACAGGTTTACTAGCCTCAGGGCCAAGATCACCTAAACCTAGGACTGCAGTACCATTTGAAATTACAGCAACAAGGTTACCTTTATTTGTATATTCGTATACTTTTTCAACATCTGCATGAATTTCCTTACAAGGTTCAGCAACCCAAGGAGAATAAGCTAAAGATAAATCTTCTTCTGTCTCACTAGGTTTTGTAATTTTAGTTTCAATTTTACCCTTAGGAAAGCTTGAATGATACTCAAGTGCTTGCTTTCGCTTTAATTCTATATCTTTTTCATTCATATTAAAACTCCTTATATACTATAAGCTATCAGCAATAATCATACCTAAAAAGAAATGTTAATAATAGTTTTTTTGAGCCAAGCTCTAATCTATAAAATTGAGAGTTTTTTGAATATATATAGTTAAAATATAAATCTTGTTTTTGAAAACTAAATATCCAAACAATATAAGTATTATCCCCATTAGAGGTGAGTAATATTTTAAGAAAAATGTATTATTTTTAAAAGTCATTAATATCTTTTTCAGTCCCAAACTTCCAATTATGAAAGGTATTCCCAAGCCTATAGAATAAAAAAGAAGCATAATTGACGAATGTTTAAAATTACCCTCAACACTAGAATAACTTACTATTGAGGCCAAAATAGGTCCTACACATGGAGTCCATGCAAGTCCAAAGCAAAGTCCTAGCATTACAGGTTTAACAGAGCTGGAAGTAATAACATTAAAGTTCTTATTAAGGTTCTCAAATTTAAAAGAGAATAGATTCAAAAGACCAAGAACCATTATTAAAGTTCCGGATATTTTTAACAGACTGGCTTTGTTAATATTTAAAAAAATTCCTATTGAGGTAGCAGTTAGACCTAGTAAGACAAAAATAAAGCAGAAGGAAAATACGAACATCAAGCTTCTTGCTAGTAAGGCAATTTTTGACTGTTCCTTGCTTTCAATAGAATTGTTTAATGTTGTTAGATAAACTGGAAAAAGGGGAAGTATACATGGTGAAAAGAATGAAATAAGCCCAGCTGTTAGAGATAAGTAATAGTCAGTTAAGTTATACATATATTATGTTTTAGATTATACAGTTTATTTAAGATTAGTTATAATAAATCATGTTAAAAATATATAAAAGAAATAACACCAAGATGTCTTCCACAATGTATATTCCTGTATTCATGAGTTCTTTTAGTGATTTGAAATTTTTAGAATCTCAAATCGGAGTAAAGTTCCTAACTAGATTGAAAAGCTCTAATTATATTGGAAATTTCATGGAGAAAATAAGTTTTGAAATAATAAATAACTCTAAAGCTTATACTCTAAACTTTATTGGTTTGGGTTCAAAGAAAGAACTTGATGAGGAAAAGGTTTTTAAAGCTTTTTCTTACTTTGCCTATTCAAGAGTTAAATCTAAGATAAAAATTAAAGATTCGACTCTGATATATCCTAAGTCCTTTAATAAAAATTTAGTGGCTCTTTCAATTCAAGGTTTATTTAATGGTTTTTATTCTTTTGATAAGTACAAGAGCAAGAAAGACAACCTCTCAGTTTTCAAAATAGGGGTCCAAATTGACTCTATATCAGATACTCAATTTGGATCTATAGTTAGAAATGCTGATTATATTTTTTCTGGAGTAAATTTAACTAAAGATCTAATAAATGAACAGCCTCAAATCCTTACACCAGCTGAATTGGCATCGCATGCAAGACTAATTGGTAAGGGAAAAAATATTAATTGCACTATCTATGGTAAGAAGGAAATTCTTAAGAAAAAGATGCTTGGAATATGGGATGTTGGAAAAGGTAGTGTTAATGAGCCTAAATTTATACATTTAACCTATAAGTCAAAATCATCTAAGAAGAAGAATAAGAGAATTGCTCTTATTGGTAAGGGTGTGACCTATGATACCGGAGGTCTTTCGCTTAAACCTGCAGATTCTATGCTAACTATGAAAATGGACATGGGTGGAGCTGGTTGTGTTTTAGGTGTTTTTAAAGCTTTAGCAAAATTACAACCTAAAAATATAGAAGTTCATGGCCTTATTCCTTCTGTTGAGAATATGCCTGGACCAAATGCTTATAAACCTGATGATATAGTTAAAGGTCTTTCAGGAAAGACAATAGAGGTTATTAACACTGATGCTGAAGGTCGAGTAGTTCTATCTGATGCAATTGAGTTTGCAAATAAGTTAAAAGTTGATGAGATGGTCGATTTGGCGACTCTTACAGGTGCTTGCATGGTAGCTCTAGGTAATTATACAGCTGGCGTTTTTTCAAATAGTGATAAATTAAAAGAAAAGCTTCTTGGTTCTTCTAAAGTTTCAGGTGAAAAGATGTGGCATCTTCCTTTAGACGAAGAGCTAAGACCAGATATAGATAGCCATATAGCAGATATTAAAAACTCTGCATCAACAAGATATGGTGGAGCAACAACTGCCGCAATGTTTCTACAGTTTTTTGTAGATAAAAATATCCCATGGTCTCATATTGATATTGCTGGACCAGCTTACATTGAAAAGAATAGGGGATGGTGCTCTACAGGATCTACAGGATTTGGAGTCAGGTCTTTAATTAGTTATCTAAACCTTGGTTAACCACTTGGCATACTTGCTACTTGATGCTTTCACTATGCTTTCATATTCTTTTTGAATAAGTCTTGTTATCTTGCCGGGCTTACCACTGCCAATTTTTCTATTATCAACTTCTCTTACAGGTGTTATCTCTGCAGCAGTTCCGGAAAGAAATACTTCATCTGAGATATACAACTCATCTCTAGTAAACCTTTGCTCCTTAACAGCGATGTTGTTGTCCTCAGCTATCTTAATTACACAATCTCTTGTTATCCCTTCAAGTACAGTCGTTATAGGCGTAGTCTTAATAAAACCATTTCTAACTATGTATATATTCTCACCTGTTCCCTCAGAAATATATCCATCATTATCAAGCATTATCGCCTCATCGAAACCAAGCTGTATAGCTTCTCTTTTTGCAAAAACAGAATTAATATAGTTCCCTGAAATTTTAGACTTTGTCATGAATGAATTTACACCCATTCTAGCAAAAGAAGATATTTTTGCCCTTATTCCTTTTGATATTCCACTTTTACCTAAGTAAGTTCCCCACTCAAAAGCTGCGATAATAATATTAATTTTATTTTTACCAGGGTTTATACCTATGGATCCATCACCAATAAAAGCTAAAGGTCTTATGTAGCAATCTTTAAGTTTGTTTTTTCTTACAAGTTGAACAGTAGCTTCTTCTAGCTGTTTTTGAGAATAAGGTAACTTTATAAGCGAAACCTTGGCAGAATTGAAAAAACGAGTGTAATGCTCTCTAAGTCTGAAGATGTATGACTTAGAATCTTTGCTAGAATATGCTCTTATACCTTCAAAAATACCAGAACCATAATGTAGTCCATGGCTGAGCACATGAGTAGTTGCACTATCCCAGCTTACGAACTTCCCGTTGTACCATATATACTTAGATTTTTTCATAAATTAATACATTCTATTCTCTTACAATAACTATATTTGTCAAGTCTGAATAATATTATTAGATAAGAATTCAAAGAAAATATGTTATTTTGTTTTTATGAAAAATATCTTATTTATAAATCATTCAATAAGAGATGGCGGACCAGGTAGAAGCTTATATTACCTACTTAAGCACTTTGACTATGAAGGCTTTAACGTTAATGTCTTAATACCAGATAGAAAAGTTTTTTCTAGTAATATTGAAAGAGATAAATTAAAAGTTAATCAAATTATAAATAGCAACTTCCCTGAGAACCTAAAGAGACAGAATTTTAAATATAAAAATAAACCTTTCTCAATTCTTCCAGTTGATATAGTTGTGAACCTTTTTAGACTCATTTTTCTTATGTTTGATTTAAAAAAAGATTTGAAAAGAAATCAAATTGACGTTATTTACTGTAATGGGACTCTAGCTAAGTTCTTTGGTGCAATTCTAGGTTCTTACTATTCGATAAAAGTTATTTGGCATGTGAGAAATTATCAAAAAAATATTTTTCTTTCTTTTTTTCTTAATTTCCTATCCAGTTTTTCTTGTGTAAAAAAAATTATATGCGTTTCTGAATCAACAATGTCTCAATTTAGGGATAAAAATAAATGTATTGTCATTAACAATGGTGTGGATACTGAAGAATTTAATCCTAAAAGTGTTGAAAAAAAACTAAGGTCAGAGTTCAATATTGATAAGAATAAAATAATAATAGGAACGGCTGGTAGAGTTGTACCAAGAAAAAGATTTGATCATTTTATAAACATTGGAATTGAGATTTTTAAGAAGTATAAAAAAAATTGCGTGTTTGTTCTAGTCGGAGACACACCTTCTTATTTTGATCAATCTTTAATGAAGGATTTAAAGTTAATGGTTTCAAAGGAAAATCTGGAGGATAAAATTATTTTTACTGGTTATACAGATAGAGTTGAATCTTATATTTCAGATTTTGATATATTTTTTATTCCTTCTATGTATGAAGATCCATTTCCTAGAGTTGTTGTTGAGTCTATGTCATTAGCTAAACCTGTAGTTGGATATAATATTGGAGGAATAGGGGAAGCAATAGATGATAAGGTTAATGGCTTTTCTTTTAATTTAGGTGATTCTAATTTAATTAAGTCAATCCTTGAATTGATTGAGAATCAGGATTTAAGGATACAAATGTCTTTTGAAGCAAGAAAGAAAGCTGTTAATTCTTATGACTCTAGAATAATAGCATCTAAAATAATTAATCAAATTAAATTACTCTTTTCGTGAAGTCCTATAGGATACTCTTAAACTTATTCCGTCCAGATTAAATTCGTTTCTTATAGACTTTTCAATGAACCTTCTGTAGGTGTTGGGTATACCCTTCGCAAAATTACAAAATAATATAAATGAAGGTACGTCACTTTTAGACTGAGTAGCATAGTACATTTTTAACCTTCGACCCTTATTCACAGGTGCAGTAGATTTTAGAATTAAGGCTTTTAGGTACTTATTCAGATTGTTAGTGTTTATTTTGCTTTTCTGTGATTCATATATTGAGTCAATAAGATTATATAATCTATCTATATTCTTAGATTTAAGAGCAGATATAACTAGTACTAGTGCATAACTAATCTCTGTTAACATTTCAAATAAACTTTTTTTAATCATCGCTTCATTTTTTAATTTTTCTGGTATCAAGTCCGACTTGTTGACGGCTATTATTATTCCTTTATTGTTCTTTTTTATTAAGCTCGCTATTTTTAAATCTTGCTTAGTAGGTCCAAGTTCAGCATCTATTATAAGAACAACAATGTCACATTTCTCTATTGATCCTACAGCCCTACTTGTAGAATAGTACTCAACGTCTTCGTTTACTCTTGATTTTCTTCTTAATCCTGCAGTATCAATAAAAATATAAGTTTTTCCTTTATTCTCTATGCTAAGGTTTACAGTATCTCTAGTCGTTCCTGGTATTTCACTCACCATAGCTACTTCCTGCTCTGCTAAGGAATTAATAAGTGTAGATTTGCCTGCATTTGGTTTTCCAACAATCGCTATTTGTGGAATTTTGTTCCTATCATAATTTTCATCTTTTAAGGAAGAAAATCTTCCTACTAGTCTGTCTCTTATGCTTCCTATATTTCTATCGTGTTCTGCTGAAATTTCAATAAAATCTTTAATACCAAGCTTGAAGAATTCAGATTTGTTTTCATCAGTCTTTTTATCGTCAATTTTATTTATTACTGTAATGAAATCTATTTTTTCCTTTCTGATTATATTTAAAATTTCTCTGTCTTCGTTCTGGAGACCGGACTGTCCGTCAACCATAAAGATTATTAAATCTGAATTTTTAATTGTCGACAAAACTTTCTTCTTTATTAAGACCGGGTAGTGATCTTTCTCATTGTCGAAGCCTCCCGAATCTACAATATAGAAAACTTTATCATCTATTTCGAGCCTTTCTTTTATTAAATCTCTAGTGCTTCCTGGTTCACTGAAAACAATAGATTTTCTTCTTGCCAGCAAGCGATTAAACAAAGTAGATTTACCTACATTTGGTCTACCAACTATTGATATTAATGGTATCATCAAAAAATGCCTCTCTATATTAACGATTCTAATATTAAAATCAAAAGTATCAATAAAACTCTATTGAGAAAAACTTTAATAAGAACTATGACTTATCTTAACATTGAAAAGAAGCATATTGATATAACTTTTATCGGTAATTCTAAAATGAAAAGTCTAAATTTAGAATATAAAAAAGTTAATAAGTCGACTGATGTTTTGTCATTCTTAATTGCAGGACATGATAAAGCTTTACTTGGTGAAATCTTTATTTGCTTAGATTATGCAAGGAAGAACTGCCTTAAAAATAAGTACTCTCTTGCAAAAGAAGTCAAAATTCTTTGTATACATGGAGTTCTTCATCTCTTAGGATATGATCATGCTGTAGTAGATGATGAGATATCTATGTTTCAGCTTCAAGATGATCTATATAATAGATTTAGGTAGATGTAGTTACATCTTCTTGGATTTCTTTCTCGTATGATTCAAACTCTTCTATATTAGGTAAGTCTTTTATAGTATTAAGGCTAAATACCTCTAGAAATAAGTCTGTTGTAGAATAGAGATATGGTCTTCCAGGGACTTCTTTTTCCCCAACCACTTTAATCAATTCTCTATCAGTTAAAACGCTTATAGCACCTACAGAATCAACCCCTCTAATCTTATCTATTTCAATTTTAGTCACTGGCTGCTTCTTAGCTACTATACCGAGAACTTCTAAGCCTGCTCGACTAAGGCGGTATGGCTTTTTATTTATATACTCAGTTAGTAAATCTTTGAATTCCTGTTTTGTTCTAAATTGATAACCATTGGCAACTTCTTGAATCTTGATTGAGCTATCACGAATTTCCCAATCTGCAACCAGTTCCTTTATAGTTTCTTTTACAATAGTTAAGTCTTCCTTTAGAAAGCTCGCAATTTCTTTCAATTTAACTGGATTTTCTGAGATAAATATTATTGCTTCGATTTTATTCTTTAAACTGTCCATTTTTATTATCCTTATATTCGAATTGGATTTGAGTGTCTTTGTTTAGGATATTTACGAATCCTTCTTTAATCATATCTAAAATAACTAGAAAGCTAACAATTACATTTTCTCTTCCTAGACTCATTTTAAATACATCGTTAAATTTTAGTATTTTTTTTAGCTTATAGTCATCTATAATTTCCAATTTTCTTTCATTCTGATTAACAGAGTCTTCTTCGATCTCAATGTCTGGTGGCTCTCTATAGTTTTCTAATGATAAGACTTTCTTTACAGATGTAACTAATCTCCATATGTCAGTCTTTTGTACTTCCCATAAGGTGTTTGATCTTAAGCTTAAATCCTCAGGTCTCTTAAATGTATCCCTATTTAAAAGTGATCTCTCTTTTAGATTTTCTGAAAATGCACGATATTTTTTGTATTCCTTCAACATTTTAACTAAATCCATTTCTGGCTCTTCTATTTCCTCTTCTTTATCTTCCAAAGGAAGGAGGGATCTTGATTTTAATCTTGCTAACTCAGCAGCTATAACAAGATACTCTCCTATATCATCAAAGTTAAACTCGTTTAATAGCTCAACATACTCAAGGTATTGAGCTGTAATTTGAGTTAAGGATAGCTCATGAATATCGAGATCATTATCTCTTATTAGATTAAGCAATAGGTCTAATGGGCCTTCGAATATATCTAGCTTGACAGACTTGAAGTTCCGTACAGTTTCCTTACTCAATTCTCACCATGACAATCATTCTTTTATTTTAAACCTAATATTTCTAAAATTATAGATAGAGGAGTAAAAATTATTTGTGGATAAATATTAAACAAGATAACAATTACTAAAAACCCATAGTTCCCATATTTAAAAATGAATTTTCTATAATTGTAGGCCATTTTGTCAGACAAGAAGCTGTAAATAATATTTGAACCATCAAGTGGTGGAATAGGTAAAAGATTAAATAATGCAAGAAGAATATTAATCATCGATACATACCTAAAGATAGAACTTAGTAGGCTTCCAGTTTCGACCAAATGGAAAGCTATAAGAGATATGCTTGCTATAATTATATTAGACAAAGGGCCGGCTAGGGCTACGATGTACATACTTCTTCTCTTGTTGATAAGATTGTTTTCATTCACAGGTACTGGCTTTGCCCATCCAACTTTAATTATAATAAGCATTAATATGCCTAGTAAATCTAAGTGCTTTAATGGATTTAGTGTTAATCTTCCTTGATCTTTTGCTGTTGTGTCACCTAAGACAAGGGCAGCACAAGCATGACTGTATTCATGAATTGTTAATGAAAATACTAAAGTAAGAACTATTATTAATAATTCCATAAATATCCTATACTTTACCTGTCAAAGGGCCGAATTTTTCTAAGATCTTCATTTTCTCTTTTTGTTTACCAATATATCTACTAGTAGTTTCTGCGGTTGAATGACCTAAGTGATCTCTTACCTGTGAGATAGTTTTTCCACTTCTATGTAAATGTGTTCCAATCGAATGCCTAAGCATGTGAGGACTAATTTTAGTATATTTCTTTAAACCTGATTTTTTATTACTCAAATTTTGTTCACCTAGGCTAGTTCTTGATATTTTTGTTAGGATATTGTTTATCTGGTGTCTAGAAAGAGAACTAGGTTTTCCATTCTTAATAATCCGATAGTTACTAATAAAAAGAAAATCAGTATTTATTTCTTTCCCAACTAAGTCTTTTCGTTCAGTATTAATATAGTCGAATAAATTTTTTATAATATTATCTGGAATTGGTGCTTCCCTTAACCTGCTTCCTTTCCCTTGGATAAAAATAAACGGTGAAGCAGTTTTAAGTTTTAAGTCAGCCATCTTTATTCCTATTAGCTCAGAGACTCTTAGGCCACAGTAAAATAGTATTTCTATAATAGACCTATCTCTTTTTGGATTTTTAGAAAAGTCTTCTCTTTTTATAAAGTCTAGTATTATTTTAAGTTCGATAGTACTTAGGTTCTGTGACTTAACATGATTAGTTGTTGACCTCTTAGGAACAGGAGAAGACTTAACCTTTTCTTTGAAGACTAAATATTTATAGAAGCTTGATAAGGTAGATAGTGCTCTACTCTTAGAGCTTTCAGACCTAATTCCCTTAATTTTCTTTGTTACTAGACCTTTTCTGTAATAAACTCTTTCATAATTAATTAAAAAATCGCTTGTATAAAAATCTTCTATATCATTTGCTCTTACTTCATAAAGATTTTTGATTTTCTTAAATTTTAAATAATTTAGAAAAAGCATCAAATCTGACGTATATGACATTCGAGTATTGTTGTTATCATCTTTATAGTCTATAAACTCATTGATTATTTTTTCCATAAATTATTTATGTTCCACTCTCCCACGAGTTAAGGTAATCATCTTGTTGCTTTGTTAGCTTGTCTATCTTGACGCCCATAGATTTAAGTTTTATTTCAGCAACTCTATTATCTATTTTTTCTGGCACGTCATACACCTTGTTTTCTAGTTTTTTATGATTTTTTACAACATATTCTGCACATAAAGCCTGATTAGCGAAACTCATATCCATAACACTTGAAGGGTGACCTTCAGCAGCGGACAAATTGACAAGTCTACCATCCGAAAGAAGACAAACTTTTTTCTTTCCTATTGTAAACTCTTCAATATCAGTTCTTATTTTTTTAGTATTTGATGACATTTTCCTTAAAGCTTCTACATTTATTTCAACATTGAAATGCCCTGCGTTTGAGATAATTGCACCATCTTTCATAATTTTAAAATGATGTTTATCTATAACATTAATGTTCCCGGTCACTGAACATATGAAATCACCTCTTTTAAATGCTTCGGTACCTGTCATAACTTGAAAACCATCCATTTTTGCTTCCAACCCTTTTGTAGCATCAATCTCCGTAACTATTACATTAGCCCCAAGCCCACTTGCTCTCATTGCTAGACCTTTACCACACCAACCATATCCGCAAACAACAAAAGTTTTTCCAGATAGAAGCCTATTTGTAGCTCTCATGATACTATCTAGAACACTTTGACCTGTACCATATCGATTATCAAATAAATGCTTAGTAAATGCATTATTAACCGCAATTATAGGATAGTTTAATACGTTATTCTTAGACATACTTTCAAGTCTAATAACACCCGTAGTTGTTTCTTCAGTCCCACCAATAATATTCTTCATGTACTGTCGGTGAGTTTTATGAAGAATGCTTACAAGGTCGCAACCATCATCCATAGTTATGTTTGGTTCTATTTTAAGCGAGTCTTTAAGGTGCTTATAATATCCCTTGTCACTAATTCCCTTAATTGCAAAAGTAGAAATTCCGTAATCTTTCACAAGGTGGGATGCAACATCATCTTGAGTACTTAATGGATTTGATGCACAACATGAAACATTTGCTCCACCATTTTTTAGAGATATTAATAGGTTCGCAGTTTCAGTTGTTACATGTAAACAAGCAGCAATGTTTATATTCTTAAAGGGTTTAGTTTTTAATAAATCTTTATTGATCTCTTTAAGAACAGGCATATCTTTATAAGCCCATTCAACCCTATCTCTTCCGATTTTGTTTAACTTTAAATCTTTTACGTCATAATCCATTATGAATCTCCTATAGTGATTTAATTTCGTCTCTTTTATCTATATTCTCCCAATTAAAACCTTCGTTGTCTCTACCAAAATGACCATAAGAAGCAGTTTTTAGATAGATAGGTTTTAGAAGGTCTAAAGTCTCGATAATGCCTTTTGGGGTACAATCAAAAATATTAAAAATCTCATTAGAAAGTTTTGTTAGTATTTTTTCGTCAACATCAAGAGAGCTTGTTAAATTGAAAGAAACAGGTTCTGCTTTCCCTATTGCATAGGCTAACTGAATTTCGCAGTCAGGAAGCAGACCAGATGCAACTATATTTTTTGCAATATATCGAGCCATATAGCAAGCACTTCTATCAACTTTAGATGGATCCTTCCCTGAAAATGCTCCACCACCATGCTTGGCCCATCCCCCATATGTATCAACAATTATTTTCCTTCCAGTTAAACCGGTGTCTCCTTGTGGACCTCCAACAACAAATCTTCCAGTTGGATTAATTAAGAATTTTGTTTTGTTTGAAATTAAATGCTTTGGTATCTGCTTCTTAATTATTTCTTCTATAACACCTTCTTTAAGAGCAGAGTCCTTAACGTCTTCGGTATGTTGAGTTGAAATAAGTACAGTATCTACGTAAGAAGGTTTATTATTTTCGTATCTAATAGATACTTGAGATTTTCCATCTGGCCTTAAAAAGTCTAATTCATTAGACTTTCTCTTATATGCCAATGCTCTAGTTAATTTATGAGCCAAAAGTATAGGGTAGGGCATTAAGCTATCATTCTCTTTGGTTGCATAACCGAACATTAAACCTTGATCTCCAGCTCCTATAGTATCTGAATCTTTTTGATCAACTCCCATTGAAATATCAGGCGATTGCTCTTCAATGTATAAATCTATTTCGCAGTCATTTGCATTAAAACCTTTTGATGAATCATCGTAACCTATAGATAAAAGGGTATCTTTCACTATTTTTTTAAAATTTACTGAGACTTTAGCTGTAATTTCAGCAGATAAAATAACTCTATTTCTTGTTATAAGGGTTTCACAGGCGACTCTACAATTTGGGTCGTCACTTATTATAGAGTCTAGTACAGCATCAGATATTTGATCTGCAACTTTGTCAGGATGACCTTCAGTTACTGATTCTGAACTGAATATAAAATCATGGCTCAACATGGACTTTATAATACAATAAAATTTTCTAAAAAAAAGTATATAACCATCTTTTTTTATCGACATGTTATAATAAGAAAAATGAAAAATTTTATAGCAGCTTCTATCATTGCGGCAGATTTTTGGAATTTAGAAAAAGAATTCAAGAAATTAAAGAGAACGAAGATTCATTGGATTCACTACGATATAATGGACGGTCATTATGTCCCCAATATTACGATAGGTTCTTGTGAGCTTGATTCTTTGGTTAAAAAGAACACTACACCTATAGATATACACTTTATGGTGTCTAATCCTGATGAAATTGTTCCTTTTTTTGTAAAAAAGTATAAAAATCTTAATATTGTGAATATTACGGTCCATCTTGAGGTTTGTAGAAATATTGAAAAACTTTCAAGATTAGTTAGGAAATCAGGTATGAGTTTTGGTCTTGCTGTCCATCCTTCAACCCCGATAAATAAAATTTATAGATTTCTAAAATTCCTCGATTTGGCTCTCGTTATGACTGTAAAGCCTGGATTTGCCGGGCAAGCAATAATAAAGTCTTGTATAAAAAAAGTTGCACTTCTTAAGTCTTACATGGACAAGAAGAATATAAGGATACCTATTCAAGTTGATGGCGGTATCAAATCTGATAATATTTCAGAGCTAACTAAGGCAGGGGCTAATATTATTGTTTCGGGTACGGGTATTTTTAATACTAATGATTACAAAAAAACTGTTGATGGGATGATGAAGTCCTTTGCTAGAGTATCATCATGAATTCAAGCTCTATTAAAGTTGAATATAACGATTATAAGCTATTAAAAGATTTAGAATTTTATACAGTTTCAGATTTATCTAAAGTTAAGAGTAGAGAGGGCTTTTCATGTGAAGAGTGTGGAGGGTCAGGGGTCATATATAAAGATGATGGTGTGACTTTTTGTTCCAGAAAGAAAAAGATAGATATTTATAATTCTTCTTGTATACCTGCTAGGTATTCAAAGTGTAAGAACTTAAAACTTGATAATGGAAACTGGGTAATAAGAAAAAGATCAATACAAAATGCTTTAGAATATAGCATTAAATATTTAGAAAATTTTCCAGATATTCCCCCTCCTTTTTTTGTTGGTTTGCCAGGATTGGGGAAGACTCATTTGTCAGTGTCTATAATTACTGAGTTAATTTTTGCTTTTAATCAGAAATGCATATTTAAACAGTTCAGAGATTTATTATCAGATATTAAAGATATATATGTTAAGGGTTTGTCTGAGAAGGAGTATGTCGAGAATTTATGCAATTATGACGTCATGATAATTGATGATTTAGGAGCGACTAGGATGAGCGAGTGGGAAATTAGTGTGTTAGATAACATTATAGCTAAGAGATATAATTCCCAAAAACACACAATTTTCAATTCAAACTTAGCTTTTTTAAATGGTAAGAAATTTAAAGCTACTGAATCAAATCAAATTTTAGACTATAAAATTGGGAAAAGAAATATCTCAAGAATCTATGAGATGTCTAAAATTCTTGAGTTAGATGGAGAAGATTTCAGAATGACTTCAAATAAACTCTAAAATGTAAGTATAGTGTATCCGCCATCTACTAGTTTCTTAAAACTAGGATGACCTTGATACTCATCTATTAGTTCTATTTTACAACTAGCCGCATCATCCTTAACTCCAAATCTTCCAGCCGCAGTTTCGCATACACCTGTAATTTTGTCCTTAACTGATTCGAATAATGACAGGTACTTGCTACCTTCTTCTGTAAATTTACCTATCCATTTTGTTCCAGCACCATCAAATATAATTTGTACATCATCTCCTGCATCTTTAAATTCTTTAGCAGCCATTAGTCCATTCACAGCTCTACCAAAATTCCCGGGACCTGCAGTATCTGCTAAAATAACAATTGCAACTTTACTCATAAATATTTATCTCCCTTTAGTTAAAAACAATTATGTAGAAGATTTTAGAATAACTTCAACTAAAATGTAAGTATAGTGTATCCGCCATCTACTAGTTTCTTAAAACTAGGATGACCTTGATACTCATCTATTAGTTCTATTTTACAACTAGCCGCATCATCCTTAACTCCAAATGCTCCAGCACAGTATCCGCAGACACCTGTAATTTTGTCCTTAACTGATTCGAATAATGACAGATACTTGCTACCTTCTTCTGTAAATTTACCTATCCATTTTGTTCCAGCACCATCAAATATAATTTGTACATCATCTCCTGCGTCTTTAAATTCTTTAGCAGCCATTAGTCCATTCACAGCTCTACCAAAATCCCCGGGACCTGCAGTATCTGCTAAAATAACAATTGCAACTTTACTCATAA
>Ga0114993_10001090_pt1 | contig 31334 bp, 19 predicted proteins | sample ArcticOcean_MG_C_FD_87042 | JGI IMG/M metagenome (GOLD analysis project Ga0114993, IMG submission 87042) | Marine microbial communities from western Arctic Ocean - ArcticOcean_MG_CB2_150 | ecosystem: Environmental > Aquatic > Marine > Oceanic | place: Arctic Ocean: Canada Basin | collected...
AAAGAGGTCACGTTACCGTCAGCATCTTTTTCTGCCGGCACTAATGTGATTGCAGCTGAGATTCACCAGGGCAGCGGTACCAGTTCGGACATTCGTTTTGATATGTTTTTGCGTGGCGAGACGACTCACCTTCAGGCCCTTGAGAAACTAGGGCGGCTTCAAATCAGTCTCGGAAATTTTGAGGAGGCATCACAAAGCTTCAAGGCTTATCTGGAGATTCAATACAATCAGAAAATAAACGACCTTTATAAGGCCTGTTTCTCATCGTTACAGAAAACTTCACAATGAATCATATCGTCTCAGCACTGATGCCTCTCATGTTAAGATCTATCCTATTAATTGGAATTCTCAGCACAAATGGAGCATTCACGCATGCTCAGGAAATCAACAATTCCATCAGGTTGAGGCCTGGATCCGGGGATATACGGACGGGACAAACCATGACTCTCTACTTTCCGGAATCTATGATTAAGCCAGAAAGTATCGGACATTCAAACACCATTAATCCGTTAATTTTTAAACCTAAATTGGAATATGATTTTAATTGGAAAAGCCAGACTGAAGTTCATTACAGGATTAAGGGCCCGGTTATTCCGGGTCAGTCATACAAGGCAACGCTTGCCCCTAATCTTACCAAGTTGGACGGCAATCCCTTAAATTATGATCAATGGATTGACCGTTCATTTAAGGCGCATGAGCTTAATGTAAGGACAAAATTTCGTCTTAACAGTGCCAGTCTCGAACATAGGCCTAGTGTCTCTTTATTATTTAATTACAATGTCCAGTTCTTAGGTGCTCGTGAAACAATTTATTTTCAGAATCATCTGACCCGTGAGCGATTTGATTGCGAGATTTTCCTGCCGGCGCTTAATACCGAGCCAAAGAAAAAAGATCCGAAAGCTCCAACTGAAGGCCATTCTTTTTTAGTTCAGCCAGTAAAACCTCTCCCGATAAATTGTAATATCGATCTTGTCATTGATGGAATTAAAGATGCCGCCAGTAAAACGCTCATTCCTTATGTAAAAGTTTTTCCATTAGGAAAAACGGAACCTTTGAAACTCAAAACTGCTGAAACTTATCAGGATGTTTTTGGAGCCCTTGATATTATCCTCAAATTTAATCAGGGAGTTGATCAGAAAAGTATTAAAAATTCAGTCATAAGAGTAGAACCGCATGTTCTAGGCCTGCAGCAAATAGTTGAAGGTAGCACTGTTAGATTACGAGGTGAGTTTAATCCCAAAGAAACTTATACAGTCCATGTCGGTTCTAAGCTGTTGGGAATTTCAGGATATGCAATGAGTGAAGATACAATAAAACTAGCCAAATTCGAAGGTCTGCGACCTTCGATCTACTTCCCGAGCACTATGTATTATACCCGTTCGGCGCTCGGATTTAAAATGAAATTTCTTCATGCAAATACCGGGCAAACTCACTGGCGCTTAGCCAAGATTCCTGAACATAAAATAGGAGTGGTTCGGCAGCGTCTCTACCAAACAGGAGAACTTTTGGTTGATCAGTTAGCACTGCAAAGCATTGCTGAAGGAGAGGTTCCTGGAGCCCCTGAAAATGAGAGCGTTTATCGGGACATCGGATGGAAACCTAAAAAGAAAGGGCCTCTTCCGGACGGTGCTTACTTACTTGAAGTTTCAGCTCCAACAAAGTCCAATAAACTGATCGCTAACCGATCAGTGATTTTCTTTACTGAACTCTTTGTTTCACAAAAGCAGACCAGTAATGAGATTATTGCCAAAATACAGAAAATGTCTGACGCAGATTCAATCTCAGGACTGAGAGCGCGCCTTGTGACTAGTGATAATACGCTACTCGGCACCTCAATCAGTGATGATGAAGGAATCTGTCATTTTGACAGAAATTTACTTAATCGCAAAAATGCGCTAAATGCCAGTCACCTTCTGATTGATTCCCCTGGAGGAGGGACAGCAGTTGCATTCATTAATAAGCAGACTTTTTACAACTCTGGATGGGTAAGTTCAGGAACGAAGAAAGGTAAACCCAGAAGTCTTATATTTTCGGATCGTAATCTCTACAGGCCAGGTTCCACGGCAAAGTTCAAAGGTATCGTTCGGCTAAGTGAAGCAGGAGAGCTTATTAATACTGTGAATGTTCCTGTTTCCTGGAAAATATCCGAAGGTTACAATGGAAAAATTGTATCGGAAGGCAAAACCAAAACCGATAAATTTGGAGGATGGGAAACAGAATGGATCATACCCAAGGATGTTAAGATTGGCGGGTATCGGTTAAGCGCTAACAATTACGGTAATCATTACATACGCGTGGAAGAATACAGGGTTCCCTTGTTCGAGGTCGATATCAGAAATCAAAGTGAGCTTGGGGGGAACACTGCGCGTTTAGCAATTCAATCCAATTACTTCCATGGATCACCCAACAGCGGTGCAATTGCCCGATGGTCGATTAACTGGAGAGAAGACTACATACCTAGAAATATTGCAGGCATAACGTATGATCACTATTCCAAGTTTCCATTCGCCAAGCCATACCTGAAATCGTCCGAAGGAGAGATCAGGCTCGATAAAAACGGCTCAGGATTATTAGAACTCAAAATTCCGGAAAAAGACTCCTTGAGCAGGGCAAGATACAATTTTCATTTTTTGGTCGATGTGATCTCTCCTGAGGGTAGGACTATTTCTAATGGTCTATCCGGTTATTTGCAACCTCATGATCAGGTCCTAGGCATTGATCTGGAGCCAAATTACAAAAAAGCTAAACCTTCACTTAAGCTCAAATTCACGACTATCGGCCCGAACAACCAAATCACTAGTGGTAAAGAAGTGATAAGTGATATTTACCGAATCGAAGCACGGACGGTGAAAGAAGAGCTCGGTCAAGGAATTTTCAGATACCGGAACTATAATGAGCATGTTAAGGTTGCCTCTTTCACTAACCAATTACCGCTGACTGATGACGAAACATTGGACATCAGTGTCGATGGTCATCCTGGCCGTTATGTTGCTGTCTGTCAGTTGAAGGGAGATTTCCTTCGCTGCAGTGACTCAGTCCTTCTGGCAGGTGAGGCCAGGGCAAGGTATCCGATCCGCGGCAGGGACGGATTCAATATATCCATAGACAAGGAAACATATCATCCCGGTGAAACTGCAACCCTCGCGTTGGAAGCCCCTTTCGGAGGCAAGGCCTGGGTCAGTATTGAAACGGACAAGATCATTGACCAGTTTGTTTTGGACCTTAAACACAATGCAAGCAGAATTGATATTCCGATCAGGAAAGATTATTTTCCGAACGCTCACGCAACAGTTTACCTTATTAGGCCAGGAGGTCCGGAAAAGATTCCCTCCGAACGATTCGGTCGTGTTGAACTCAAAGTCTTACGTGAAGAGCTAAAGTTGGACGTCAATGTGGTAATGGATCAATCACAGATTGAACCGCAAGATAATGGCACCGGAACCATCATTGTCACCAATAAGGGCAAACCTATAACTGATGCGGATCTAACCGTCATGGCCGTGGACGAAGCCGTCCTTCGCCTAGGATACTGGGAACTTCCCCCAATCATTCCCAAATTTTATCCGTTCCGCCCACACAACGTTGCAACTTATCATGCCCTTGATAATCATATTGAAGGATTTGAGGAAGCAGACGTAACAGAAAAAGGATTTCTTATTGGTGGTGGTGGATCAGGGGATGGCCAACAGAAAAAACAACCACGTTCTAATTTCCTCGCCCGTGCGTTTTGGAGAACCGAACTCAGAACAGATAACGAGGGAAAGGCCATTTTTAAATTCAAGGCACCTGATAATCTTACGTCTTTCCGAGTCACGGCAGTCGCTCAAACGAAAGATCACAAATTCGGAAAAGGACAATCCCACTTTGAGGTGAGTAAGGGACTAATGATTGAACCGGCGCTGCCTAGATTTATCCGAAACAAAGATGAAATTGTTTTCAGAGCCATTGTCAGACAAAAAGTAATGGATAATGCCAAAGTTCTGGTCAGTTGCGAGCCCGGGGAAGGGATTACGAGCCTTGAAAAAGAGCAATACGAAATCGGCCCACTCAATAAAAATGTTCCAGGCACATTCAACCTCAGAGCAAAAGTCAAAAAAGGAATCTCAGAAGTTACGGTGCTTTTCAAAGCCAGTATCCTCGGAAACTCTAAAATCACGGACGAGGTCGAAATTACGTTACCTGTTCTGAGGCCTGGAATCATTCAAAGGACAGGCACTTACGGAAAAATTCCTCATACCGAGACGGAATTCGTCTTCTCGAAAGCAGCACCTAAAATATGGGAAAAGTCTGAGGGTACTTTTGGTATCACGTTTTCACGTTCACCCTTTCTGCCTAAACTTCAGGGGCTACCTGAATTGCTTGAATATCCCCATGGTTGCTTTGAGCAAAGGACTAGTAAATTGCTTGGATATATCCAGTTAGCTGATCTGCTCCAATATCTTCCGACTCTTGGAAAAAGGCATCAGAATTATAGAACCACTATCGAAAAGGGGATTAATTATATTGCCCAAAATTTAAACAATAAAGGATTCCTTCCCTACTGGTCAGGTTCATCATCGTCCAATTCATACGTAACTATCCAAGCAGCATGGCTTGTTAATGAATGCAAAAAATTAAATTATAACATCCCTGCAGGGCTCGATATAAATCTTGAAATGGCCCTCAATTCTATCATCCAGGGCCGAACCAAGGATCATGGAAATTTGAGAGCATTTGCAGCGTTTGTGGATAGCAAGTTCCGTTCAAATAAGAAACCGGTTGGCGCTATCGAAGAGCTTTATTTGAACCGAAATCTTCTAACGGATGAGTCCCGCGCATTTCTTGCTCTGGCAATGAATTCTTACACAATCATGCAAGAAGAGAGCCTATTACTCGCCAGCGAAATTAGTGACCTTTCACCTAAGGAGGCCTTTGATCCTAATAGCTTTTATTCCACAAATCGCTCCAACGCAGTCAAATACATTGCCCTCAATACGATTTCAAATGCCCAGTGGAAAGAGAAAAAAGAACCTATGTTCCGAAAACAAATACTCTCTGTCATGGACGATTCTAGAAACTTATCAACTCAGGAAAATCTTTGGCTTCTAATGTCTATAAGATCGATGATGGAGAAGGATAATTATGAACCTTTCAAAGAGGAAATTGTAAAAGCCGATCTTATATCAGAGAATCAATTATCAGTTGCATGGAATAAACAACCGCTCAGGAATCTTAACACCATCAAACTTAAAAATGATAATCATCCTACCTATTATCTGGCAAATGCTTCGGTCTTAAGAAATGCAGAGAATTCCAAGAGAGAAGACAGAGGTATTAGAATAGAGCGCATTATTAAAAATCTAACCAATGCGAAGAGAGCGGGAACTCCGGATAATCCGCTAATGATTGGAGACGAAATAATGATCACTTATCGCTTATTAAGTGAACGAGATCATTACTTCGTAGCAGTAACTGATGAATTGGCAGCTTCCCTTGAAGTCGTAAACTTTAATCTGGCACAAGTGGCCGCATTTTATTCACTGCCTGAGGACGCCAATAATCAAGGGCTTCATCTTGATTATTCAGAACTACGAGACAGCAGTGCAAATTTATACTTTAACCGTTTGAAGAAGGGAGAAAGCACTTACTCTCTCCTTGCCCGGGTCAGTTCAGCTGGTCAGTTTAGTTGGCCTGCCTGCACGATAACACCAATGTATGAACCCCGATTCAATGGCCTTGGGAATAAAACAACTCTTTTTGTCGATCACAAATGAATGGATCTAATTCTCTATTTTCAAAGAGAAGGATTTTTCTTCAACGGTTCGTTTTGTTTTTTTTCATTTTTGTCCCAATCATTTTGTGGACCACTTCTTTATTCTTAGAGATTGCTGTGGATCGAACTCCTCTACCTGAAAATCTTTTCTCAGACTTGAATGGAACCCCGGTGCTACTTGATCGTGAAGGAAAAATTATCGCTCAGATCTCAAGCGAGGAGGCCAGAGTCCAGATGCCCGTGCCTATAACAAAAATGGGAAAGCATCTGCCAAAAATCACAATTGCATTAGAAGATCATCGTTACAAATTCCATAACGGTATAGATTTTTATGCTGTATTTGCTGCTGCTTACCGAACCCTCACACATGCTGATCATCTTTCAGGTGCATCAACAATCAGTCAGCAAACCGTTAAGTTAGCAAATAAGCGGAAAGGCCGTTCCTTAAAATCAAAGATTCGAGAAACTTTATCCGCTTTGAAATTAGAACGGGTGTGGGATAAAGAAAAAATATTGGAATCCTACATGAACCGATTGGACTATGGGAATCGTCGACTAGGACCTGAGGCAGCCGCCTGGGCTTATTTTGGGAAATCCGCATCCGCTCTTACTCTGGCCGAATCCATTTTTATAGCCGGATTACCTCATTCCCCGACAAATTACAACCCCTGGTTAAGACCAGAAAATGCCAATTCAAAATATTTGAGATCCATTAAAAGGCTTCAATCGCTCGACATACTAACGACGGCACAGTCCGAAAGGCTAGCTGCTAATCCTCCTCTGGTTCACCGCAAATTGCCTCCATCATCAGCGCCGGCTTTCGTGGAAGCGATGTTAAAAAATAACAACAATATCTCCAAAAATGAACCAACTCTGACAACCCTAGACTCGTCAATTCAAAAAAGAGCCGATGATATACTTGCAAAACAACTCGACTTACTGAACCGACACAGTGTCCGCAATGCGGGAATGGTTGTGATTGAAAATGCCACAGGAAATGTTCGTGCAATTTCATCTGTAAGCACCAATGACGGTTCATCAGAAGAATCATACAATGCGTCCCTAGTATGGAGACAGGCCGGCTCGACTCTAAAACCTTTCGTTTATTTATTGGGTATTGATGAAAGGAATTTCACGACCTCAAGCTTATTGCCTGACACTGCAGACTCTGTTTCTTCTAAATTTAAAGCCTACGAACCAAAGAATTTCAACCGCAAGTTCAGTGGACCCGTGCGTGTGCGCCATGCACTCGCATCATCATTGAACGTTCCCGCAGTCTATGCTTTGAGCCTTACAGGGCCAAGGAAAAGTTTTAATTTTACAACTAGATTCGGAATAAAAACGCATGAATCAATCGATGATCTAGGAGCTGGTTTTATTTTAGGTAATCGTAAGATTCGGCTCCTCGACCTGACTTCGGCATACTCTAATATTGCCCGGTCCGGTCTAGTTCTTTCTCCTGTTTTTTCTGAAGAAACAATGATCAAACCTAAGAGAATAGTTTCCAAGGAATCAGCAACAATCATTACAGACATTCTCGCTGATAATGAGGCTCGGTCCTCTTCATTCGGCCGGCACTCCAGCCTACACATCAAGGACCATCGTACAGCGGTCAAGACAGGAACAAGCAGTTCATATCGTGATGCATGGACAGTCGGTTATGATAAAAATCATACAGTTGCAGTGTGGTTTGGAAATCTGAATGGCAGGACCATGGATGGTTCACTGACCATTGAAAGCGCTGCCCCGGCATGGAAAGAAATGTTTATCTATTTGGCAAAATCCAAAGGATCACAACCCCTGGCTAATAGTACAGCTGCACGAATAAAGATTGATAGTCTTACCGGACTCTTGCCTTGCAAGCATACAAAAAGATTGATAGAAGAAATATTTCTGCCAGGAACTGAACCTTCGAAAGACTCGATGGAATTTTATGACTCGAATGGTAATATCCAATTGCCTGAAGAATATGCCGGCTGGTGCTCGACAAAGGATAATTATCTCTCGGCCAAAGTCAGGCCACCACTCACAGGAGGACCAAGGATACTAAGCCCCAGTGACGGTTCCATTTTTCTTATAGATCATGAAATACCTGCTGATCAGCAAAGAATCACCCTGTCATCTGATGCCCATCAAACTAGATGGAAAGTGAATGGCCGTTCCCTGATTGATCCTTACCTAACTCTTAGCCCAGGCACCTATTTGATTAGAGCCAGCACCAAGAATGGCAGTAGCACTGCACAGATCACGGTTCGTTAAACGGACAATAGGCTCTATGGCATTATTTGGTATTATGATAAACCCATTGGCCTCGAAAAAAGGTGCACTCAAATCGCTAAGATTGTAAATGCACGATAGACATACCAAAATCACTCTTCTCTGAAGGGGCAAATTTCTGTCTCGAAATTTCACTAAATATTTTAGTGTCCCAATCAGGAAAAAATTTAGGTGTCCCTTCAACCGTAAATGTAGTGTGTATAATTGTAAGAACGATTAGATCTGCAGAATTGATAGCTCGTTCATAAATTGCCGCACCACCACAAACGACAAGCTCACTCACCGCTTCTTTTTCAGCCAGACTGATTACTTCATCAAAAGAGAACGCGACTCTTGCGGAGGTTTTCGGCACATAATTCCGGTTCCTTGTAAGAATATAAAGACTATGGTCTGAATCAAACCAACCTTCCATTTCCTCAAAAGTTTTTCTCCCAAGCAGTAATGCTTTTCCTTCAACATAAGAGCGAAAATGTTTCCTGTCCTGTTCAATGCCCTGCCACGGAAGGCCTCCGTTCATGCTACCAATGAGCCTTCTCTCATCCATCGCAGCAATGAGGGACAGCTTCATTAATTCTCTTTGAGTTTACGAAATAAATTTGCCCAGCTATTTTCTTGAGAAAACCAGTACCCTTTCCTCTTAGTAAACTCCGAAGCCATATTATCGTCAGTGATCACATCAAATTCTTTGGAAGATCGCATCCTAGTTCCTAGTTCTGGCAATTCCATTTTAACTAGCCGGTCAAGTTCAGATCGAAACTCGGCTGTCCTTAAAAAGGTCGAGGATCCGTCATCATCCTTGAATCGAAGCAAATTTGTACGTCTTTGCTCTGAATTAATATTAAATGGACTATCAGAGGCCGCCACAAAATTGCCGACCATCGTTACATGTTCAAAGACTTCGGCAGCTGTACGGACAACCTCATCACTGCCCGTAGTATTATAAAACACAACCCCTCCTGGCAGAAGGTGCTTCTTGCATAAATTTAAAAACTCCACAGAAAGTAAATTTGAAGCGTGGCTCCGCCAGTGAAACGTAGTGTTCATTAGCATGAAATCGAACTTTACTTTATCAGGCTGACGTCGCAGCCATCGGCGTCCGTCATCAATATTTATCTCAACTTTAGAGTTTTCAATTATTCTCCTGTGCTCCTCATAGTCTTTTATAATGTCAAGGTATCCGGGATTAATCTCGACAATCTGCAACTCCTCCAAAGCCTCATGCCTTAATAGCGCCGCAGCCCAAGACCCACTGCTCAATCCAATTTCCAAGACACGGGTCGGCTCCGGGTGAAGGGCTGCTATCATGTAGCAACGATGAATACCGTTCGGAGACCGTGGGTCTATAGCGTATCGACCATCATAAATACCTCCCCCATAAACAACGTCGGCATCTCCCGGATTTAATGCATCATCAACAGTAATGATGCCGCTCCTGTTCTGAACTATTTTTTTGAAATGCTGGTCCCTGGGGTATTTTTTCTCATATTGCAAATTCTCCAGAAATCCTGAAAAAATTGATTTACCAAGAAAGATCGGGGCACTAGCCACAACCAAGGCAAAAGCTATTCCTCTGAACCGGATCGAGACAGTAGCTTTAGACATCACAAAGATTAATGCGGCAGCAATCGCACCTGCAGTTGCCGTGATCCCTGCAACCTGGTTCAATGGCATTTTATCGAGCAAAACAAATCCAGTAAAAAGAGACCCTAACGTTGCACCGATAATGTTAACCAGATATACCACAGACACTGTTTTCCCCGCAGATCCTTGAACAGCTGATAACTGGCATATAAGCGGAAAGATTCCACCGGCAACGGCTGCAGTAAGACATACCATGCCAAGAACAGGCCAATAATGATCAGCCGAAGTCATTTTAGCGGCGAGCGGCAATGAAAAATAAAAAATGAACGATGAAAGTCCAAGCATCCAGGCAGCGGATGAGATGAAGTTCTGTTTTGAAATACAGATCCTACGCCCAATCATTGCTCCAATCGCTATTCCAATGAGAAAACTTCCCAAGGTGTGCGCAAAGGTTTCAGGTCGACTCGCCGTAGCAAAACTCAATACCCTTACCCAAATAATTTCCTGAGAAAGGGAAATCGCACCGCTCAACAATGCCATTAACAATGCAATAAAATGAATATTTTTATTGGATAACATGTTAATTTGTAGGGTCCGGGTTATCCTTATGTGAATTTTTTTTACAATAAATAAAAACCAAAAGACCGGTCATTAAGTTACAACAAGCTGCAAACCAAACCGAGCCTGTAAGACCAAAGAAACGGAAAAGAACACCGGCAGTCAAGAAACAAGCCAAGGCAGAACCCGCCGTGTTGAAAGTATAAAGAAGCCCCACAGAAGAGCCTAATTTTGCCTTCCCTCGGTGAAGATACGCAACAAGTATTGGTAAGGTCGCGCCCATACATAATGTGGGAAAGAAAAGTAACAAATAGACCACGGCAGCTATGCCTGATGTGTTCAACCCGGAAGCAGCATTTCCCACATAATGAATCAGAGGAACACTAACAAATCCAAAAATTGCAATTCCAATCTCAATCCAAAGAAAAAGCTCAGGAAGCGTCTTGGAAAACTTGTCCGATAACCAACCACCGGCAACGGCTCCGACACCTAATCCAAACATAAAAATAGATACGATCAGGGTCACAGATTCAATGTTAACTCCGAACAATGTAAATAGGAGTCTCTGCCATACGACTTGATAAATCAATGCGGCCACTCCTGACAGCATGAACAATGCAGCCAGAGTCGAGCGTGATTGAAATAAATTTTGGCCAATGTTCCCATCAGTACAACGGTTCAGACAATGCCACTGCGCAAATAAGAAAAGACACCAAAGAATTCCTGTACTGATAAAATTAAACTGCACGCCAAAGGCTCCCAGAAATGATAGAAGAAAAATTGAAAAGGGCCATGCACTGGCTGATTCATATCTTTTCAGGGCAGATTCACTAGTCCCTATTCCATTTGCGATCCGAACAAGAAACATCCTCAATACAGGAAAAAGAACAGCTCCGGAAAACGCACAGAGAACTATGATTCCCAAAAGACTTAAAATAGTAGGTGATTTTCCTGAAGAGGCGACCGAGTTCATTGCCGCCGCAATGCCTGATAACGTGCCCACAAGAACAAGAAAAGTCTTATTCCTGTGTCGTCCGGAAAATGTCGATTCGTTTGACAAGAATGGCAATTACCCTACTTCTGGAAAAAAAACAACTTCCATAGTCATTGATTTTTGAAAGTTTACTGGACAAAAAGCCTGAAAACAACAAACGGAATACGTTAAAGAAATCGAAAATTATCAGGGAAATATGCAAAAATCCACATAAGCTAGAAGAACTAAAATAGTTAATAATTGCTGGATATTTAATCGGATCAAAGTCAATGTCCTTTCCCTATTTTTCTTTTACACCCACTTCAGCCCTATGCTTGACATAAAGCTCATCCGCGAAGAACCAGAACTTATCAAAGAAAGAATCCGCAATCGCGGAGGAAATGCTTCTGAACTCATTGACGCGCTTTTGGAGTGTGACGAAAAAAGAAGGCACCTTGAAACTGAAAAACAGTCGCTCCAAGGAGAAAGGAATTCCAAATCAAAAGAAATTGGCAGCAAAAAGAAAGCCGGGGAAGATACTTCCAAAATAGAAGCTGAAGTCAAGAACCTCGGAGCCGAACTCAAGAACCTAAGTGACCAGGTCGAAGAAGCGGATAAAACTCAGAACGATCTACTCTTATCATTACCTAATACACCTCACGAAAATTGTCCCGTAGGGGATGATGAAAATGCAAATCCATTAATCAAGGAAAGTGGAGAAAAAAAGGAGCACCATAATGAATTAGAAAATCACGTTCAAATTGCCGAGAGACTCGGTCTAATTGACTTTGAGGCTGGCTCCAAAGTAGCTGGAAGTGGTTTTGCAGTTTTCCGAGGCGATGGAGCCAAATTACAACGCTCATTAATTCAATTTCTCCTCGACCAACAAACATCAAAAAACGGCTACACCGAAATTAGTCCTCCATTTGTTGTAGCAAGAGACTGCATGATCGGCACTGGTCAGCTACCCAAGTTTGAAGAGGATATGTATGGGATTGAAAATACTCAGCTCTTTCTTGCACCAACCGCAGAGGTCCCGGTAACTAATCTCGAAAGGGACAAAATACTGTCCGAAGATGACTTGCCTATAAAGTATACTGCCTATACTCCGTGCTTTCGCCGCGAGGCCGGATCCGCTGGAACAGGCACTAGAGGACTGATACGAATGCATCAATTTGATAAAGTTGAATTGGTTAAAATTGTTCATCCGGACAAATCTTATGAGGAGTTGGAGTCCTTGACCGGAGATGCTGAACATATCCTCGAATCTTTGGGGCTTCACTATAGGCGCGTTGAATTGTGCACAGGAGATATTGGCTTCAGCGCTGCGAAAACTTATGATCTTGAGGTCTGGGCACCAGGTCAGAATGAATATCTTGAAGTTTCAAGCTGTTCAAACTTTGAAGATTATCAGGCACGAAGAATGAAATTACGCTTTAAGGATGCAGAAACAGGTAAGAATCGTTTTGCACATACTTTGAATGGTTCCGGAACCGCATTGCCGAGACTTTATGTCGCATTACTTGAAACTTATCAACAAGCAGATGGCAGTATTGAAATACCAACTGCCCTCAGGCCCTACTTTGGAAGTGATTTGATTAAAAATACAGAGCCGTGAAATGCTTTGATTCCCCACAACCTATAACATAACTTACTGGACATTGGCTCATCTTAACGCACTATTAAAAATATAAATTCCTGATAAAATGGATCCCTTATTGATTGCCAACATAAAACAAAAAGCCATAGATGCTGCTGCGCCGAACGCCGTTTTTGAACCAGGTTCATTCTTCCCCTGGGCATCTGCTATTTTTTTTGTGGTTTCAGTTGCATTGATTTGGTTAATGATAAAGGCAGGAAAAGGGAAAAATTATGGCGATTAGTCAGTGACTCTTAGAGCGCTGACTCAGTTGCAGGAACAATTATATGAATGGTGACTGACCCAATGAGTCAGGATGATGTATTTTCACCTAAACTGACTTTAATTTCTATCGGCAAATGAATTCCGATAATAATTCATTAACAAATTCTATCATTGAATTAGCACTCAAGGAAGATCTCGGACAAAGAGGTGATATTTCCTCTAATTTTTTTATCTCCGAAACCGCTATCGCTTGTGGCAAAATTATTGCTAGAGAGGATTGTGTCATATCTGGCTCAGAAATCGCAGCCCTAGTCTTCAATAAAGTAAATCCAGACATTAATATTGCAGTCAGAGTTCCTTCTGGAAAATCTGTAATTGCTGGCGAAGTCATCCTCACTGCCTCAGGCCCTGCCCGCGGCATTCTCACCGCTGAACGTACTGCACTTAATTTTCTTCAACGCCTTTCAGGAATCGCAACTCTGACTAGGAAGTATGTTGAATTAATCGCAAGTACCAAAGCCAAAATACTTGATACTCGTAAAACAACTCCAGGAATGCGGGTACTTGAAAAAGCTGCAGTAGTAGCAGGCGGAGGATATAACCACCGGCATGGCCTCTATGACATGGCGATGCTCAAAGATAATCATTTTGCTTCGGATATGAAGATGGAATCACTGCAGATTATGATCAATGAATTTAAGGAAATGTATCCTGATGCGTTAGTTGAACTAGAAGCTGATGAAATTTCTCAGGTCATTCAATTTCTTAGTCTAAAACACATTGATGTGATCATGCTGGATAATATGTCCAAAGAACAAATATCTGAGGCAATTCAGTTATCCAATGGCACCATACTTTTTGAAGCTAGCGGTGGAATTAATCTTGAAACGGTCATGGGAATTGCCGAAACAGGTGTTGATCGTATATCGGTAGGTGCACTCACTCATTCTGCTAAAGCCACTGATCTTGCAATGGATTTCCAACAACAATGAGTAATCTCCAGGAACTCAATGTTGCTCAAATAGCAAATAATCTTTCAGATAAAGGTATTCATTGGTCCATAAAGAGCCTAGACAAATGCGCATCAACTAATGCGGAAACGCATGATATAGTAAAAAGAAATCCTGAATTGACGAACCAAGGACTCGTTCTTTTCACTGAATGGCAAAGTGATGGTAAGGGACGGCGAGGAGGAAAATGGGAATCTCCACGCTCCAAGGATTTACTCTTTTCAATAGCGATCTGTCCAGATCTGGCTCAATCACATTGGAGCCGCCTAACACATGCCGCTGCCCTTGGGATCTGTAAGGCTCTAAGTACTGAATTTAAGCCACAAATCAAATGGCCCAATGACATTTACATCGGGAACAAAAAGGTTTCGGGCATCCTTGTTGAATGTCATCCATCTAATACTACTGGCACAGTCATCATCGGCATCGGCATCAATGTTAATTCAGTCCCTCAAGATCTGAATCCTCAATTCCAAGTTCCTGGAACTTCATTGCGCATAGAGAATGATGCAAAACCTCTTATGCGGGAGCAAATTGCCGAATCTATATTATATTCAATTCATAATGAGATTGGGCAATGTAAAAACAATTTTAATCCCATCTTAAATCAAATTGAAGAATTGAGTGTAATTCATGGTAAAAACATTCAAGTTACACTTCCAAACGGCAAAAAAGTTATAGGGAAGGCTTGTGGTTTCGGTGAAGAAGGGGAACTCATGATAAAAACCATTCCTCCATCAAGCATGAGTTCTGAAATACTGAAAATTTCAGCTGCAAATGAAATCAGACTCCAATAAATCATAATGGATTACTTCTCGCGACGGTCCGATAAAGAAATGCGTCGGACGTCAACACCGATGTGAGGAGCGCTTTCATGCTGCCGCCATTGTCCTTGTAGGCACGGTAGGCGTCTTGAAGCACTGGCGCGTCGTTGATCGTTTCGTTGCGGCCCATCCAGAAACGAAAGACATGACGGACAAAGACTTGCTCAACCCGCTCGCTCTTGGCCAGCTTTTCTAACGCAAATTTCCTCGACCACTAGTCCCCGTTTGGGACTGGTTGGAGCCCGGCAACTCATATCGGCTAGAAATATGTGGGAGATGCGCCCCGCGTCCGGCGATGAATTTTTCTATATTTTCGACTAGCTAAAATGCCACGAACAACTAATTTGTGGAAACTTATATTTTTTATGGAAAATACAATAGACGTTGTGACTCCAAAATCTGATTTCACGTTTGCTGATCAATTTACCCCCTTAGACCAAGGAAATTCCGAATTCTATGCCCTCCTGCTGAGAGGTATGACTCACAAACTCAATAATTTACTCGCAGTTATTCAAGGTTTCTCGAGCCTAATAATGATGGATGAAGCTCTGGATGAAACAGTTATAGAAAACATCAGTCACATGAAAGAGGCGGCTAAAAATGCATCTAATTTGTCTGAGCAAATCCTTCCAGCGGGTGGCTGTTCACAAATTACTCAGCAAGAACTACATTTGTCTGAATTCATGCCGATGCTCGAAGATAATCTCAAAGAACCCTTTAATAAGCAGGGCATTCCAATAAGTATTCAATGCCCAAGACAAGTGACCAAAGTGAATGCAGATCCATCACGTCTAAAAAATATTCTGTCCGAATTAATGACGAATGCATTCGATGCAGCTAGCGAAGCGAACGGAAAAGCATCCATGGAAATCCATAATCCGGGTGATTTTTCTCCAATCGAAGAAAATTGTGTCGATATTTTAGTGAAAAATTCTGGAACCACTATACCAACTGATAAACTGGAACAAATTTGGCACCCTTTTTATAGTTCAAAGAACAGTTCACATTTCGGAATTGGACTGACAACAGCTGCTGTTTTATCTAGCCAAATGGGAATGAATTTAGGGGTTCACAGTGCTGATAATACGACTGTCTTCTGGCTCAGCATTCCTGCTGCATAATTTAGTCCAAAAAAAGGCATATCAGTCTAAATTTCCGGCCCTGGATTCATAACATCCATAGCCAGAATGTATTGCATAATATAGTGAGAAATTCTCACGAGTTTTGTTGCAATATTATCAATCAGTAGGGCAAAATGATCGCCCTCATTAATTTAAAAACTATTATTTTTTATATGTCTGTTCTTGTAAATAAACTCGCCCCTGAATTCAGGGCCAATGCTGTAATGCCTGACGGCTCAGAAAAGGAAGTATCTTTGTCTGACTACAAGGGCAAATACGTTGTGCTATTCTTCTATCCAAAAGATTTTACATTTGTCTGACCATCGGAACTTATCGCTTTCGATCACCGAGCAGGTGAATTTGAAAAGCGAGATGCCCAAGTTTTGGGTGTTTCCATTGATGATGCAGAATCGCACAGTAACTGGCGTAACACGCCAATTGAAAAAGGAGGTATAGGATCCGTCGGTTATCCTCTCCTCTGCGATGAAGACAGAGCTCTAACAAATGCTTATGATATTCTCCACGAAGACACCACTTTCGCGCTCCGTGGAACTTTCATAATTGATCCAGACGGCATCGTGCAAAGTGAAACCGTTAACAATTTACCGATTGGTAGAGACATTGATGATACTCTTAGGTTACTTGACGCGGCTATTCACACTGCTTCAGGGGCTGGAGTGTGCCCGGCAGGTTGGAATCCGACCAAGCCCGACATGCAGCCCACCAAAGAAGGGGTTGAATCATACCTTCAAGAGAATGCAGATTCTCTCTAAAAAATAGAACACTCAAATTTACCAACGATCATTTACCAAAAATCTCGATAACTAATAATGGCTGAATTGCATTTCAAGGTATCTCCAAAAAAGATAATTCCTTTTAAATTGATTGGAGATCTTACGACCATTGGTCGAGACCCAAACAATTCAATTGTCATTGATCATCCAAGCGTATCACCTTTCCACGCAGAAATTCTTTTTGTTCATTCTGAGGGACAATATGAAATCTTCGACTTGAGTTCTCCGAACGGAACTCAGGTGAATGAAGAACGAGTCATAAGGAAAGCCTTATTCAACGGTGATCAAATTCAGTTCGGTAAACTCAAAGCTGAACTTCTCTGTGATGCGAGCAAGGCCACTGTTAAAGGTGTGGACCATAATGTAGAGGACAAACAAACTGCTCCCAAAGACATCGCTCCAGTTGCTCGCGCTCCTAAAAAACCCGCCTCTCCAAAACTTGTTAAAGCCCGGCCCCCTGAAGCGCGAAAAAAAGTTCAGCGAGCCGAGAAATTATCAGTTATCCCGCCAGAGCAGAAGATACAAAAAACAAAAAAACCTCAAAGAGCTTATAAAACAAATAAAGACGAGGTAAAAATAGCGGAATTAGAAAAACAAATCGTTGAATGCCAAAATACTATTCTTGATCTCAACAACACTAATTCAAAGCTTCAATTAAAAGTTGATACTGCGGAAAATCCGCAAGAAATAAGGTCACACCTTAAAAAGTATAAAAAGAAAATTAAGATCCTAGATCAGGAAGCCGATGCCCTAAAGGGAAAGATCAGGAAGAGGAAAGCAAAAATTTTAGAGCTGAAGCAAAGAGAAGCTGAATTACAAAATCTCATAATATCCATTGAGTCCCTCGAAAAAGAATCGATCAGACTCAATAAGGAAAATTCATCAATCAAAAAACAAACTGCTGCGGCAAAAAAAGATCAAAAAGTAGTCGAAGCAGAAATAAGTAAATCAATTAAGTCTGCCGAATCAACTGCTACCAATAAAATCGCATTAGCAAATAAGGAAACTAAAACGGCCCTGGAGGAATTAGAAGCTGATGTCCAACAGATCAAGGATGCCCGTGAAGCCGCAAAAGTGCTCTTAATTGAGAAGCAAAAAGCTATCAAAACCACAGAGTCTAAATACCAAGAAACAACTAACGATTATGAAAAGGTCCGAGTATTAAAATCGGAGCTCGAAGAAGAATTTAGTGAACTTACTGATAAGTTTTCCTCACTTCAAAGTAATGCCGATAAAGTTAAAGAATTAAAAAAGCAAAATAAAGTTGCTGCTGAAAACGAAGCTAAAGAATTACAGGGAAAAATTCAGCAGCTATCTAGTGATCGAGATCTTTTATCTAAAGAAAAGAAGTCCCTGATAAAAAACATTGAAGCGTTACGAGAAGATAAAAATAAATTTAAGGACACAAAGTCCAAGCTTGATCAGGCGCAAGAAGAGCTGCGGCAAAAGACTGAAAAAATAAAATGCCTGGATAAGGAAATCCGTGAAGGCCAAACCAATAATCAAAAACTTGAGGGGCTAAAAACTGCTCTCGAACTAGACATCGAGAGTTACAATAAAACTCTTACTGATAAGGTAGAAACAGAATCCAGACTTGAAGCCGTTAAGACATCATTAGCCGGCCTTCTATCCAGTAAAGAAGAGATTTCCGAAGAATTAAATAAACTACAATCTGAATTTGAAATCGTTTCAGCTGAATCTAAATCCATAGAAGACAAGCTGTTAACATCTACTCAGACACTCTCAGAAACACGCCATTTACTTGAATCCGAAAAAACGGAATTGGATCATTTGGTTTCTTCCAAAGCAAAAACTCAAGATCTCTTGGCTGAAGAAGAGCTTCACCTTGGAAAAATACAAGAGGAGCATAATGAACTCAATGAAGTCATCGAAAAAGCCACTAAAATTTCTGATGACCTGAAGGAACAGAACCAATTAGCAACCATCGATTTAGAGGAATCAAAGAAAAAAACAAATGATTTCATAGAGCGATTAAGCCGTGAGGCAGGACAGTTGGAAACCATCCAGCAAGCTATAGGTACAAATGAACATCAACTGACCAAGGGCCAGGAAGAGTTAAAAGAAACCCTGACCGCTTACGACCGTCTGGAAGCTGAAACCACGGAGCTGAAAGAAAACCAACTACATTTACTTGAAGAAATCAATCAACTCACACTGGAAACAACTGACCTCGAAGCAAAGAAAAGTGAGCTCGTTCAAGTTGAAGAATTGCTCTCAGAGACCCAATCCCAACTCATAAGAGGCCAGAAAGAGTTAAAGGAAACTCTGGCCACTTACGACCGTCTGGAAGCTGAGACCACGGAATTGAAGGAAAACCAACTACATTTACTTGAGGAAATTGGTCAGCTAACTGCAGAAACTACCGACCTTGAATCAAAACAATCAGATCTCAGGGAAATCACAGAAGAGCTTGATCAGAAAGAAGCTCAACTTTCCAATACTAAGGAACTGCTCGAAAAGAACAGTGCCGAATTTACGAATCTTAATGAAAAACTAAAAGAGACACATTCTCACTTGTTAAAAAGTCAGGAAAAACTTTCTCAAAACCAAACAGCTCATGATTCACTTGGGGCAGAAATCAAAGAAAAGAAAGGGGCAGAAATTCAACTCCTCGAAGATATTAGTCAATTGACTGCAGAAGCGGCTGGGCTTGACGCAAGGGCAGAAGAACTTAAGGAAATCACAGAAAAACTGGAAAACAGAAAAAGGGAACTGACGGATCTCGAAGAAAAGACCACTAAAGCTCAAACTAAGCTAACTGAGGGTCAGGAAGATTTAAAAGAGACCCTCATTGCTTATGATCGTCTGGAAAATGAAATAGGAGAGCACAAGGAGGCACAGCTTCAACTCCTCGAGGACATTAGTCAATTGACTGCAGAAACGACTGACCTTGAAACCAAAAAAACAACTCTCAATGAAATCACTGGTGAACTGGAGGAAAAACAGAATGCCTTGCACTCCACTACGGAGCTCATTGAAGAAAACAATGTTAATTTAACTGATCTTAGCAAGAGGCTTACGCAAACTCAATCCGAGCTAAAGTTAAAGCAAGAAGAGCTCTCACAGACCCTCATTGCTTATGATCGTCTGGAAAATGAAATAGGAGAGCACAAGGAGGCACAGCTGCAACTCCTCGAGGACATTAGTCAATTGACTGCAGAAACGGCTGACCTTGAAACCAAAAAAACAACTCTCAATGAAATCACTGGTGAACTGGAGGAAAAACAGAATGCCTTGCACTCCACTACGGAGCTCATTGAAGAAAACAATGCCAATTTAACTGATCTTAGCGAGAAACTTGAAGAAACAACCTCGGCTCTCTTAGAGACAAAAGAGAGCGTTGCGAATTACCGCGAAGAAGAAAGTCAACTCAATCCACACATAAAAGATCTCAGAGAGAGAAAAATAGAACGTGATGAGATTGTCTCAGAAGTAATCGATCTGAATAAAGAAAAAGAACGCATTGAAAAACACAATGCGGAATTTGAAAATGCAGAATCAAAACTCGATCAGGTCCTTGAGGAATACAGTGAAATAAAACTCAAAGAACGCAAAGAGCGAGTTTCATTGGAAGAAACCAAACGTGAATTTCAAAGGCTTCAAAATGACATCCGTAACCTTGCGACAGAATCACGGCGCTTGAATGACGTTCGTGAACAACATGAAAAAATCAGTTCTGAACTAGAAGAACGGCAAGAAAAAACTTCTTCTCTAGAGACTGAAATTGAAAGATTAGAAAAACTCTCTAGCCGCCTCAAAGAAGAAACCAATGACTATGAGGTTAAGGCACAAAAATACCACACCGTTCGTAGTGAAATAGAAAAACTGGATGCCCGAACCGGTGAGCTCGGTTCATTGCAAAGCAAATTAAAAAAGGTTCAGGATCAACTGCAACAATCACAAAAAGATAAAGATCTTGTAGAAGTTGAGGTTAAGAGTCTCAAAGATAAAAAGACTACACTCTCAAAGGCAGTGACTCCTGAATGGGGAACTGTTCATCTTTTCGGTGTCTCCGTCATTGAACAAATTGATCAATTAGAAAAGATAATTTCATCTACAGGCAAAAGGGGAGGACCGCATCTGACCAGTTCATTAGAAGAAATCCATAATTCTCTCTTGGCTGTTCTTTCTAGTCACAATGTGGAATTATTTTCTCCTCAGGAAAAAGATAAGATCAACACCGAAAACAAAGATAAGATTGAAATAATTGATGGGCCCAAGGGCACCAAAAAGAATCCAGCGCTAATTATTTCAACGATTCGCCCTGGGTACATCTGTCATAATGATGGAAATGGCAAATCAACAGTACTGAGAAGAGCAGAGGTCAAGACATCAAAAGCTGAATAGAAATTGGAAAGGCCTCTATTTTAGCCCGCTATCTGCTTTTTTACTTTCTGGCTTCAATTTTCTTACTTGGTTCCTAAAATAAAAAGGTCCTATTTTATTGGACCTCTGTCTTATGACTCCGATGCTAAAACAGTATACCTCTATCAGGAAAAGTCTTCCTGCTGACGCTCTATTGTTTTTTCGGCTCGGTGACTTTTATGAATTGTTTATGGATGATGCGAAGGAAGCTGCAGGACTCCTAGGAGTGGCGCTTACTAAACGTAACGGAATGTCAATGTGTGGAGTCCCGCATCATGCCGCAGAATCATACATCGGAAAATTAGTTAAGGCAGGTAAGCGAGTTGCCATTGCTGAACAGGTGGGTGAAGTTAAGCCTGGTAAAATAGTTCACCGCGAAGTGACACAAATCATCAGTGCAGGAACAGTCAATGATCTGAACCTCTTGGACCAAAACCGCAACAATTTTCTCGCAAGCATCTACTTTAGCAATCGTCGTTACGGACTCGCCGCCTTGGACCTTACGACAGGACATTTCAGAATAGCAGAATTTACCGTCATCGAGGAACTCGAAGACGAACTGAGTAGGCTCTCCCCGTCAGAGCTTATTTATTCGGATGAGCAGAATGAAAAATTCGAACATATCGATGAGAATGCTATTCCCTATGAAAGTTATTCATTTTTGAAAGATGAAGCTGAGCAAGGCTTACTTGAGCATTTTGGCACTCATTCCTTGGATGGGTTTGGTTGTGCAGGAATGGGATCCGGAATCTCAGCCGCCGGTGGAGTATATCATTATGTAACAACGACTCTGCGCCGAAATGTCAATCACATCAGGAGATTGTCGGTTTACCAACCAAATGCTCATGTTCTCATTGATGCTTCCAGCGCCCGAAATCTTGACCTAGTAGAGCATAGGATCAGCCGACAGCACACTCTCTTAGGAGCGCTGGACAGGACCAAAACACCTATGGGTGCTAGAAAATTAAGGACCTGGATTCTGAATCCACTCCGCGACGCAAATACTATAACTTCCAGACATGACCTAATTGCATCCCTTGTTTCTTCCCCTTTTCAACTTTCCAAAATTCGTGATTCGCTCTCTGAAGTCAGGGACATCGAGCGTACCGTGGGAAGATTGAGTGGAGGATCAGGCAATGCAAGGGACCTGCAGGCACTTGCAAAATCAATTCTCGCCATTCCCGAAGCAAAAGATCATTTAACAGCTTTGGATGGCGGTTCACTTGCCTCTGAGCTCATAACGAGAATGCGAGGATTTGAGGACTTAGTTGCATTACTTGAAAGTTCAATCGCTGATGAACCTTCGGCAACCCTTAAAGATGGTGGCATGTTTCGTGACGGTTACAATGAACAACTCGATGAACTAAGAGGAGCATCAACTGAGGGTAAGCAATGGATAGCTCAGCTGCAAAGTGAAGAAGCGGAAAGGACTGGCATCAAGTCTCTCAAAATTAAATACAATAATGTTTTTGGTTACTTCATTGAAATAACCAAAGCTAACCTCGCAAATGTTCCCGATGATTACACTCGCAAACAAACTACTTCAAACGCTGAACGTTTTATCACTCCTGCACTGAAAGAAGTTGAAAACAAAATCCTTGGAGCAGACGAAAGAGCCAAACAACTTGAATATGATGAATTCCTCAAAGTGCGTGACAAGACTCTTGAGAGCCTTGATGAACTGCAAGACACGGCCGACGCTATTGCCGAAATCGATGTGTTGGTAAGCCTGTCCGAAACGGCACGCCTATTTGCCTATTGTCGTCCCACAATAAGCAATGGAAAAAAATTAAAGATCGTAGAAGGAAGGCATCCGGTCTTGGATCAAAGTACCGTCGATGAAAAATTTGTCCCGAATGATGCGGAACTTAATGCAGATGGAACTCGCCTGATCATTCTTACCGGCCCCAACATGGCTGGAAAGTCGACTTATATTCGCCAAGTTGCTTTATTAACCTTAATGGCGCAAATCGGCAGCTTTGTTCCGGCAAAGAGTGCCGAAATTGGTCTAGTCGATCGAATATTTACCAGGGTAGGCGCTAGCGACGATCTGGCACGCGGGCAATCCACTTTCATGGTCGAAATGAATGAAACGGCCCTCATTCTAAATAATGCTACAGAAAGCTCACTGGTAATACTTGATGAAATTGGACGTGGAACCGCAACATTTGATGGTCTGAGTATTGCATGGGCAGTAGCTGAACATCTACATGATAAAATTGGCTGCAGAACACTATTTGCCACTCATTACCACGAGCTGACGGCACTATCCGAAAGCCGGAAAGGTGTCGGTAACGCTAATGTTGCTGTCCGAGAACATAATGACAAAATCATTTTCCTAAGAAAAATCGTCGAAGGTAGTGCCGATCGTAGCTATGGAATACAGGTAGCTAGATTAGCCGGTCTTCCCCCGGAAATTATTGAAAGGTCGAAAAGTATTTTAGCTCATCTGGAAGAAACAAGTGCCAGACCCAAAGACGAAAAAAGCAAAAAAAGACCTACAAAAAAAATTACCAAGAAGAAGGCTCCAAAACAACTTCCAGAATCTCAGGCGCCTCAGCTTAACTTATTTAACTGATCGTCCTTTGCTTAGTTAGCCCATAATATAATTTGAATTCATTTAAAAAATGCTAGCACGATACATTCTCATTTTAAGTTTTCTCTTAATTCAAATTCTCGGATCCCAAGCAGCACCAGGAGCCCGCAGGGTCAAATTCCTCAATTACCCTGACTGCATAGAACTGAGCAATTCGGCAGGAACCGTTGCAATACTAAGTCATCATGTTGGCGGGCGAGTACTGAGTTACCGTCAGGATGGTAAAGAGTCTCTATTCATTAACCCTGATGAATCTGAATGGACTCCGAACGGTAATAAAAAACCATCTTCTGCGGGCCGATTTGATATAGGTCCTGAATATCTAATCCCCAAAAGATCCGAGCTATGGTCAGGAGTATGGGAAACTAAAATTACCGGCCCCCGGAAGGCAAGACTCATTAGTAAGGAATCTCCAGACGCCGGCATCCGATTAATTAGGGATTTCATTCTTGCTGATGATTCTTCCCATCTTGTATGCACCCAGACCATGGAAAATATTTCTCAAAAGATTCAACGATGGTGTCACTGGGGCCGAATGTTCGCAATTCATGGTGGAATCGGAATAGTACCTCTTTCGCCTGAATATCAGAGATTTCCAAAAGGTTATATCATGATGCGAGGCAGAGATGAAATGCTGATCCTCCCTGAAGACCCTATGATTCGCAAACGAGGTAACTTTCTAGAAATCCTTGGGCCTCCATCCGAACCCAAGCTTGGATTTGATAGTTTTGCTGGATGGTTTGCTTATCAAATGCCAAATGACTTGGCCTTTGTTAAAACATACAAAACTTACCCAAAAAGGCTCTATGGAGAAATAGCCGGACTGACCTTATCGATCTGGTACCCAAACAAAGACTGGGTACCGGCCTGTGAACTGGAGCCTATAGGCCCAATGGAAATAATAAAACCAGGGCAAAAAGCATCTTTCACCGAGAACTGGTACTTACTAAAAAATCCCTATCCTAAAAAAAACAGTCAACTTGACCTTCAATTACTGGAATCCAAAGTTAAATCACTCCTCAAATAAAAATCATCATGAAAAGATTACTCTTTCTATTATCTATTATTTCGTTCCTTGTAACACCACTGCATGCTGAAAAAATTGATGTCTATTTCGGGACAGGGGGCCGTGAATCTAAAGGCATTTACATGGCAAAATTTGATACCGAGAAAGGCAAATTATCTCAAGCATCTGTGGTTGCTGAAATTAACGGGCCCGGTTTCCTTGCCTGGCACCCTGACAGGACAAAAATTTATGCAGTTGCCAGCATCGATGGTGGCCCCGGCGTGGCAGGATTTCATGTTAAAAAAGACGGTTCTTTAGAAAAGTTCACTACTTCATTAGTGAGAGACGGAGGAGGAACGCATGTCGCGGTGCATCCTTCCGGCAAGTTCCTATTAACTGCCCAGTACGGAGGTGGCTCAACGGCATTTTTTCCTTTAAACAAAAACGGAGAACTGGGTCAGTCCGTTGTGATAGATCATAATGGGGGTTCAAAAGTGGTAGGCAATCGTCAAAATTCTCCTCATCCTCACTGGTGTGGATTTTCACCGGACGGTCAATACGCTTTCGTTCCGGACCTTGGTACAGATAATATCCACATCTACAAAATCAGCGCTGATCAAACTTCCATCAAAAAACATGCACTCGCGGCCAGTGTGCCCGGAGGCGGTCCGCGGCACATGCGTTTTTCTGCCGATGGAAAATTCATTTATCTGCTCAATGAACTTTCTCTCTCGGTCACAACATTCGCTTATGACAAGGGCACGGGAAAAGCAAAAAAGCTGACCACCACGCCTTCCTTATCCGATGAAGTGAAGGCAAAGGAAACCTTTAACTCAGCGGCTGAAATTCTTGTTCATCCTAATGCTAAATTTGTATGGTCATCGAACCGTGGCAATGACAGTATCACATGTTTTAAGGCAGATCCTTCGACAGGAAAATTAACAGTCACCGAAGTGGAATCGATCCGGGGATCTTGGCCACGCAACATCAATATTGATCCCACATCGAAATGGATATTTGCTGCTGGGGCTCATTCAAATACAATTGCAGTCCATAAGATTGATCAGAGCACAGGAGGGCTGAGCTTCCCGACCCGCAATATCATCAGTGTTCCTGGACCGATCTGTGTTTTATTTGGAAAGTAAACAAATCCTAAGCCAAGACACCGCGAATCACTTCAGCGGGCACGACTCCGGTTAATCTCTGATCTAAGCCGCCGTAGTGATAGGTGAGAGTTTCATGATCTAAACCCATGAGGTGCAGGATAGTGGCATGGAGATCACGGACATGATGTTTATTCACTGCGGCCTCATGGCCTAGTGGGTCCGTTTCTCCGTAACTGGTCCCGGCCTTGACACCACCTCCGGCAAGAAAGTAACTGAATCCTTTCGGATTATGGTCTCGACCCCCATTATTTCCCTGAGAAACGGGCTGACGGCCGAACTCTCCTCCCCAAACAACGAGTGTCTCTTCAAGCATCCCGCGTCGGTCAAGGTCCTCAAGTAGCCCGGAAACCGGGACATCAATTTCGGGGCAATGAATGCTGAGATTTTCTTCGGCTCCATTATGAGCGTCCCAGTTCTGCTGCTGGTGCCCTCCCCCAGAATAAAGCTGAACAAAACGAACTCCCTTTTCAACTAAGCGACGCGCGATCAGACACTGACGGCCGAAATGAGAGGTCGGAATCGACAAGTTATGCTCACCCTTGCCCATGTGAAGCCCATAGAGCTGTTTAGTTTTTTCATCTTCAGAGGAAATATCAAGAGCTTCCGGAGCAGACGTATGTAACTGATAGGCGAGGTCATAACTAGCGATACGGGCACTCAGTTCAGAATATGACTCCTTCCCGGTGAGGTGCATTTTATTGAAAGCATTAATAGCGTTTATCTTATCTCCCTGCATTGAATGCGTAATCATTGAGCGCGGGTTGAGATTCAGTATTGGATTGCCTTTGGACCTTAAAATGGTCCCCTGGTAAGCGGCCGGCATGTAGCCACTGGCCCAATTAGCTGCTCCAGGAATTGGTCCACCTCGGGCATCAAGCATGGCGACAAAACCTGGAAGGTTCGGATTCGATGTTCCTAGACCATGCGCTACCCATGCACCTAAGGAGGGGTGACCTTGCAATATTCGGCCACAATTCATTTGCAGATTAGCAGAACCATGAGCAAAGGAATCCATATAAAGCGACTTGATGACGGCAAGTTTATCCATGTGCTTTGCTATGTTAGGAATAGCATCTGAACACCACTGGCCTGACTGGCCATGCTGGATAAATTTTCTTTTCGAGGCCAAGAGTCTGGATTTGCGTAAGTCCCCACGGCGAATCTCCATATTGACCTCCTTGCCATCATTTTTTTGTAATTCCGGCTTATAATCAAAAAGATCCATCTGTGAAGGACCTCCATACATATAAAGAAATATGCATGCCTTGGCTTTGGCAGCGAAGTCCTGAGGCTTGGGTGCCATGGGATTAATGAGAGAGCTTGCCGGAGCTGCACCAAAGACTTGGTGTCCAGAAAAGATTCCAGACAGAGAAAGACCAGCCATTGAATTCCCAAAAGATTTAAGGAATTTTCTCCGACTCTGCTCTTCGAACATTGATGCGATTTTTCTCATTAAAGTTTATTATTTTTCAAATTCTTTATCCTTAATCAACATAAACAAATTCATTGAGGTTCAATAATAGTGAACAAAATTCCGCCATTGCTCTTCTTTGAATAATTGTAGGATCTTCCTTAAGAACAATTTTTTTGTCATTCTTGATCAACTCAGAGCCAGAATGATCTATTTGAATTATGGGATAATTTTGTCCTTCATGCTCAAAGGAAAGCCCATCAAGAGTAACGTTCCCTCCCCACGAACTGACACCAAAGCGTCCCTGACCTGAAATCGGTTCTTTATCTTTTATCTGAATTTTTGTTCCGGAAATTTCGAAGCTAATTTCATCCGAAACCAATTCTACTGTGAAATCTAGGAAGCCCCTTCTCAAGTCACCGGCAGATGCCTTTACAAGGATTTCAGATTTCCCTTTCTGGTAACGTTTTAAGATAATCTCATTGGAAACCGCATCAATTAGTGCAGCATAACCATCAAACTCATCGCCTCTTGGGCGAGCCCTCAGCAAAATTAATACCCTTTCCGTAATATCGTCCAAATGAATTTGGCCACTGACCTTGAAGTCTCTCGAGTCCATTCGAAACAAAGCAAAGGCAGGCCATTCACGTTCAGCCCTAAGTGTCCCCTCATAGCCTCCTGTCCATTTGCCCTTGAAATAATCCCATCCAGAAGCTGGGCCTTTTAAAAATTGCTTGGAAGGAAGAATCTTGTGGTACTCATTGAAAAATGCCGACGAATAGTCAGGCCTGAATCGCATTTGGCCCTTCAATGGCTTTTGTTTTTCATGCTGATCAACTAAAAAACTTTTAGCCATGCTCCTTTCCGCAGGGACCGGATCTCGACCCAATATAATACGAAAAGCTTCAACGACAGGATCTTTACTGGAAAGAGCACGTTTTGAAATGCGGCTGGCACTTTCGGTAATGAGTTCACTGTTCAGCATCAGTAAGGCCTGAGGAGCAACGGTCGTTTGTGGCCGAGTCCCGAGAGAACCCTCAGTATTTGCATAATCAAAAAGTTCAAAGAAAGGATATACCATAGTCCTCTTTACAAAAGCATAGACACTCCTCCGTTTCTGATCCTCTTCACTTGACCATCGCCATCCGCGACCAGGCTTTGAAGCGCCTGCTACTACCTCACCATTCAATGCAGGATAGAAACTGGGTCCTTCTCGTTTCTGATTGAGCTGGCCGCTCATCTGGAGGATGCGGTCCCTGATCGTTTCAGCCTCCAAACGCCTAAGATTCATTTTCCAGTGATGCACATTGCCGGGATCCTTAACTTCGTTCTGAACGTTCGGATCCGAAGATCTTCGGTAAGCCCTAGTATTCATAATGACTCGGTGCATATGCTTAATTGACCATTCACTTTTGACAAATTCAGTAGCTAACCAGTCCAAAAGTTCAAGATTTGATATAGGCTCACCTGCGCGCCCAAAATCATTGGGGCTTCCCACAATGCCCTTCCCAAAATGATACTGCCAAATACGATTTACCATGACCCGAGACGTCAGTGGATTCGAAGGCTCCGTAATCCATTTGGCAAGGGCCAAACGGCGGCCTGAACTATTTTCAGTCGGTTCCGGTTCGGGGCCAACAGCAGCAAAAATACTAGGTATCATGGGTTTTACTTTGAAGCTGGGCCTAGAAGCATCACCACGAATTAGCACATGGGTTTCAGGCGCTTCATCACCATGCTCACTAACACTCAGAGCCTTACCTCCATTGATGGCCCTCAGAATGATTCCCTTGTCACTGGGTTTTGCATAGTTTCTGACATTCCTGAAATACGCCAGCATCGAATAATAATCTTTCTGTGATATCGGATCAAACATGTGATCATGACACCGCGCGCAACCAGTAGTCAGCCCAAGGAAAGTTTCTGTCGTCGTTCGTAATATATCATCAAGACCATCATATTCTGCAGCCTTCTTATCATCAGGTTCATCGTCCCAGACACCGAGCCTATAAAAGCCGGTAGCTATGAGACCTTCGTCCCCACCTTCCATGAATGGCTTATCCTTATTAAAAGCTTCAAGTATTAGCTCGTCTCCTGCCAGCTGCTCTAGAACGAACCGGTCATAAGGCTTGTCCGTGTTAAATGCTTTAATAACGTAATCACGATACCTCCAAGCATTTGGTTTTTCGTCATCCCTCTCATAGCCATTGGTTTGAGCGTATCGGACCACATCCAGCCAGTGACGTCCCCACCGTTCTCCGTATTCTGGCATGGCCAACAATTTATTAACTACCGATGATAGAGCTTTTTCTGTACTGGAAAGGTCAGCTTCAAATGCTTTAATTTCTTGATATGTTGGAGCGAGGCCAACTAAGTCAAAGTAAGCCCTTCTGATAAGAATCCTCCGGTCCGCAGAACTGTTCTGAACTAACCTATTAATCTTGATTGCCTTATCCACTATCGAATCAATTGAAGAGCTCTCATGGTTGCTGGGGTCCACCGGCCTAAAGGCCCAGTAGTTCCTATCTTCTTCAGAAATACTGAACTTCTCTTCGGCTTCAGCAATAGGCTGGAAATTTATAAATAGGATAGGGCATAAGATTGCCCCAAGAATGGCGGTTCGATTCCTCATCTTTGGAACTTCAGAACTTGGCTTTTCTCCTCTATTCTTTGCAAGTAATCTAGGCTGCGACGGATCCCGTCTCTGGAATCATGAAGTGGTTCATATTCGATCAGGCATACCCCGTCATATTTCATGTTCTCAAATAGTGGCCCATAATCCAGATCATCATCCCCTATGGCAACGGCCACCCATCCTTCACCTTTCCTTGTCCAGTCCTTCAGGTGACAATAATTAATTCGATCATTAATGAGCTCTAGGCAGCAGTTTTTGTCTTCGGGGCGGACCGCTTTTATATTTCCCGGATCATAATTGAATCCGACCCTGGGTGGTAACTGTTCCATTAGCCGAGTCAGAGACTCAGGATCGGTAGAGACTGAGTTAAAGTGATGAGCAGATTTATCCTCATCAAAAGTAATTCCTCCATGAGTCTCAATAGCGATAGTCAATTCTAGCCCCTCGCACAATTGATCAGCATCCCAGAAAGCTTTTATCATCCGATCCCAGATCTCCGAATTAACTTTCTCGACGGGTGTGAATCCAGCAAATAGTCGTACTTGCTTGGCACCACAATCTGCAGCAGCCTGAATCTGTTTCTTAGACTTCTCCAGCACCTCCAAGTGATCATTTTCATCAGCAAGAGTAAAATCGTTCTCTATGCAACAGAATGGAGTCGCTATACCAAATTCCTCATTCAGAGCCTTGAACTCCGCTATCTCATTTGATTCTGGAAACTCGGAAAGGCGACCAGTCTGATCTCCACCAATTCCAAACTCAAGCCACTTAAAATCAAAGTCCCGTGCAATTTCAAAATGCTCGCGCATCGGCAAATTGCGGAATCCCCATTCTCCACATCCTATCTCAATGACTTTACGTTCCTGCATGGTTGCGAATGATAAATCATAATTAAACCTAACAAAACCCTGTTTTTCCACAGAATTACCTCAGGGTAATAGATAAAATCAGTGAAACGTGCGAAATGCCATTTTTGACCTATCTTCAGTGTCATTTATGAAATCTTCAGCAATAAAACTTTATTTACTCGCTCTATTTTCTCTGTTTCTGGCAATTTTCCCGAGCCTCGGAGCTGACCAACCCAATGTTGTTATCGTTCTGACTGACGATCAGGGTTACGGAGACCTTTCATGTCATGGAAACCCGATCCTTAAGACTCCGAATTTGGATCGACTGCACGGCGAATCCGTCAGACTCACCGATTACCATGTGGCACCAACATGCTCACCGACCCGGGCCGCGCTAATTACCGGCCATTGGACGAACCGTACCGGTGTCTGGCACACAATCATGGGTCGTTCTATGCTTCGTCATAATGAGGTAACGATCGGGAAAATCTTCGGTGACAGCGGTTACCATACGGGCATGTTCGGAAAGTGG
>Ga0114993_10001092_pt1 | contig 31310 bp, 29 predicted proteins | sample ArcticOcean_MG_C_FD_87042 | JGI IMG/M metagenome (GOLD analysis project Ga0114993, IMG submission 87042) | Marine microbial communities from western Arctic Ocean - ArcticOcean_MG_CB2_150 | ecosystem: Environmental > Aquatic > Marine > Oceanic | place: Arctic Ocean: Canada Basin | collected...
ATTAAGCAGTCCATAAATGAGAAAAATAAGACACTTAATATCATGCAAAGCGCTCGAAGATGCTTTTGGTTTTTGATCATTTTGATAAATTAATTTATATATACCACTAAAGTAAAACATATTATGCAAATATTTATAGGTGGAATTGGCTGCTTTTGGGATGAAAAGGAATATCAAGGTGTTCCTGGCATTGTTTCTACGGAATGTGGGTATTGTGGAGGAAAAGATCCGAAAATAAGTTATGAGGAAGTTTGTAGTGGAGATACTGAGCATATAGAAGTGGTTAAAGTTACATTTGATCCTAAAATAATTTCTTATGAAAGCATAACTAGATTATTTTTTAAAATCCATGATCCGACTACTCTTAATCGTCAAGGTCCCAATATTGGATATCAGTATAGATCAGAAATTTTTTATACCACTGAAGAACAAAAAATATCTGCTCAAAAAGTATTAGATGATATTAATAAGAAGCTTAATGGCAGAGTAGTTACGGTAATAAAAAAAGAAAAAAATTATTGCAAAGCAGAAGAATATCATCAAAAGTATTTTGAAAAAAAAAGTAAAAGATGACTATAGTTTCAACGGACTGGCTCAACGTCAATTTAAATAAAGTTAGAATTGTTGATGCTTCATGGCATTTAGTTAAAAATCGAAATGCAATTGAAGAATATAATAAAGAACATATAGAAAATGCAGTTTTTTTTAATCTAGATAAAAATTCTAACCAGAAAAAAAACTTATCACACGGTCATTTTCTACCTACAATCAACAGTCATGAAAAATCTATTTCAGAAATGGGTATTGTAAATAGCGATAGAATTATCATTTATTGTTATAGTGATTTAATTTCTAGCTGCCGTGCGTGGTTTCAGTTTCTTTATTTTGGTCATGATCCAAAATTAGTTTCGATATTAAATGGAGGAATGAAAAAATGGAAATTAGAAGATAGAAAAGTTACAAATTTAAAAACTAAAATAATTCCTTCTAAATATAAAGCTATGGAAAATAATAGTATGATTAAAGTAAAATCACAAATTGATGAAAATATAAAAAACAAATCCTTCACAGTAGTAGATGGCAGAAGTAAAAATCGCTTTTTGGGCCTAGAACCCGAACCAAGACCAGGTATTAAAAGCGGTTCTATTGAAGGATCTAAATCTTTACCTATAAGCAAACTTGTAAATGCAAAAGATAATACCTTTTTAGACAAAAAAAAATTGAATGATATATTCAATTTAAAAGGAATTAATACTAATAAAATAGTTATGAGCTGTGGAAGCTCTGTGTCAGCGTCAAGTCTAGCTCTTGCATATTCTTTAATAAATGATGACTATATGGCCAAAATATATATTGGTAGCTGGACTGAATACGGAAAAAAATAAATGAAAAGATCAAAAAAAATAACAGTTGGAATTATAATATTTTTTATTATTGTTTCTATAATTGTAGTTGGAAGATATTCGGTTGGTCTTTATTTTAAGAAAAAATTTTCTAAACGACCGCCCCCAGGAGCTATTGTTGAGGTTGTTAAAAACAAAAATTTTAGTCAGACATTAGAAAGTTACTGCACATCTTTAAGTAGTAAAACAATTTCTTATAAAATAAAAAAAAATGAATTATTAGAACCAATAAAATTTAATATAAAAATTAATAAAGGTGATAATATAGCTAGATTGTCATCTAAAACTATTATAGCTCCTTTTGCGGGAATTATTGGGATAAGGGGTATTAGTGAGAGCAGTTTAGGTTCACAAAATACTATTATTTTAACTTTGGATGACTCAAGCAAAGTTTTGTGTGATTTGAAAATACCTGAAGTTTATGCAGCAGTTTTAAAAAAAGATCTAAAAATTATAGCTAAATTTTCAGCATATAAAAATAAAATTTATGACGGCGTAATAGAATCTGTCGCTTCTCGTGTTGACGCCCAAACTAGAAGTATATTGGCGCGTGCACAAATTATTAACGAAAATTCAGAAATAATTCCGGGATCACTATTAGAGATTGAGATTTTGTATAATGAAAAAAAATCCCTAAGTGTTCCTGATACAAGCATTATGTACGAAGGAAGTAAAAAATTTATATATAAAGTGATAGAAAATAATATAATTAAAAAAATTGAAATAGACACAGGAATAAGAAGCAATGGTAATATAGAAATTTTATCTGGGCTAACGCAAGGAGACCAAGTGATTGCCGAAGGTTTAACTAAGGTTAGGCCTGGAATGAAAGTTAGGCTAATTGTTAAATCTGAATAGTGTAAATTAATAATGTATATAACCGAACTTAGCATCAAAAGACCAGTTGTCGCGATGGTTTTTTCAATAATACTCGTTATCTTTGGCCTGTTTGTTTTTTCAAAATTGCCGGTTAGAGAATTGCCTTCGGGTCTTCAGCCTCCAGTAGTTCAGGTGCAGGTTGACTATCAAGGCGCTAATGCAGAAGTTGTATCAAGCGAAATCACAGAAATAATAGAAGATGTTATTGGAGGAGCAGAAGGTATTAAAAATATAGATTCAATTTCAGAAAATGGAAGAAGCACTATCAAGATTGAATTTGAGACTTCTATTAATTTAGATTCTGCAGCAAACGATATAAGAGATAGAGTTTCAAGAGTATCAGACAACTTGCCTGAAGATTCAAGACCTCCAGAAATATTAAAGCAAAGTGCTGGATTTACAACTAGTATGTGGCTGAGTGTTTCAAGTTCAACTTGGACTGATTTAGAAATTGGTGATTACACAAGAAGATATTTAGTTGATAGTTTTTCTAATGTAAAAGGTGTTGGAAGAATACTTGTTGGAGGACTTAGAGAACTAAGTGTAAGAGTATATATTGATCCTATTAAATTGGCTGCTAATAATCTTACTATCCAAGAAGTTGAGCAGTCTTTAAGAAAGGAAAATATAAGTCTACCAGCTGGAAGTTTGGAAGCAAATAATATCGACTTAACAATTAATCTTGATAAAGCATATAAAGATTTATCATCAATAAAACAATTACCAGTAAAAAAAAATAAAAATAATGTTATTCGTTTAGAGAATATTGCTGAAATTAAGTATGGACCTGTGTCTGAAAAAACTCTTTTTAAATCAATAAGTAAAATTGGTAAATCAAATGATAAAGTTGTTGGAATTGGCATATATGCTAAATCTGGCGCGTCTACAGTAGAATTATCAAGGAGAGTAAAAGAAAGGATTAAAGAAGTTCAAAAAACTTTACCTGATGGACTAAGATTAGGTGTTTCGTTTGATCGAGCTACATATATAAATGCCGCTATTTCTGAAGTTTACAAGACCTTAATTATAGCCTTTATCTTAGTTGTTATTATTATTTACCTTTTTCTTGGTAATTTAAAAGCTGTAATTATCCCTGCAGTAGCACTACCTGTAAGTTTAATTAGTTCTTTTTTAGGACTTTGGATTTTTGATTTGTCTATAAATATATTTGTGCTTTTAAGCTTTATACTGGCTATTGGAATAATAACTGATGATAGCGTTATTATGACTGATGCTATCTACCATAGAGTTGAAAAAGGAGAAACTCCATTACTTGCTGCCATAAATGGTTCAAAAAGTATAACTTTTGCTATCATTTCCACTACTTTAGTTTTAGTAGCTGTTTTTTTACCATTGATTTTCATAGAAGGAATATCAGGGACCTTGTTTAAAGAAACAGCAATTTCTTTAACTTTTGCAATTATAGTTTCTTCTTTTGTAGCACTAACTCTTTCTCCAATGTTGGGTAGCAAATTCTTAAAAAAAAATACAAGAAAAACAAAAATTGTCTTAAAATTTGAAAAATATTATAAAGCATTTGCAAATTTTTACTCAGAAACATTAAATTATTGGATAGACAAACATAAGACCATAATTTTTTTTATGTTTGGATTAATATGTGTTTCTGTATTGTTGTTTATTTTTGCTCCTAAAGAATTACTTCCTAATGAAGACCGGGGCGTTTATTTAGTAATAGGTAAGACAGATGAGGGAAGTTCATTTAAATATACCTCTGATAAAGCGGAAGAAATAGAAAGAAGACTGACTCCGTTGGTTAAAAATGAAGAAGAATCTTATAAAAGAATTATTATGAGAGTTCCAGGATTTGGTAGGGCAAGTAAATCTTATAATAGTTTCATAATTATTGCCTTACTTGAAGATTGGGATGATAGAAATGAAAGTGCACAAAAAATTATGCGAAAAGCTATAGGGAAAATTGTAACTGTCCCTCAAGCTTTAGCATTTCCTATTTCACCTCAAAGTATTCGTGTTAGCAGTTACAATAAACCTGTTCAAATGGTTCTTCTTGGAAAAAGCTACGAAGATCTTGAAAGATGGCAAAAATTAATAATTAAAGAATTAAGAAAAAATAAAAACTTAGCTGCCATTGAATCAGATTACTCTAAAAATAAACCAGAAATTAAATTAATAATTAATAGAAAAAAAGCGCAAGATCTAGGGGTTTCTATTCAATCGATTGGAGAAACTATAGAAACTTTATTTTCTGGGAAAACTGTTACAAAATTTAATCAACGTGGCAAAGAATACCCAATAATACTACAATCAGATATTAAAAATAGAAAGAAAAGCGAAAGTTTAAGTAAAATTTTTGTACGCTCAGATACTACAGGAAAGCTAATATCATTGGGCAATCTTGTAGAATTTAATGAGGTTGGTTCAGCAAAAATTTTAGCAAGATACGATAGGCAAAGAGCAGTTACTATTAGTGCTAGACTAATTGGTGATTATTCTTTAACTGAAGCTTTAGTTTTTTTTGAAAAAACTGTAAGTACAAATGTGCCTGAGGCAAGAATAGAATGGAAAGGGAAGTCAGAAGAACTAAAAGAAACTAGCAATGAACTATTTATTATATTTGCGCTTGCTTTAATAACAGCTTTTTTGGTTATGGCAGCAAACTTTAACAGCTTTATTCACCCAACAGTAATTATGTTGACTGTTCCTTTAAGTGTTTTTGGAGGGATTGTTTTTATTTTATTATTTAACTCAAGTATAAATATTTTTTCTCAAATTGCTTTGGTAATTTTAATTGGTATTTCTACAAAAAATTCGATTCTAATAGTTGATTGGGCAAATCAGCTTAGAAGAACGGGGAAAAATATTCATAGTGCAGCTTTAGAAGCTTGTAAAAGAAGATTTCGAGCAATAATTATGACCTCTCTTTCAACTATGATTGCTATGGTCCCATTGCTAATAGGAAATATAGGCCCTGGTGCTGGTGAAGGTAGCCGTCTAGCTGTTGGAGCTACAATATTTGGAGGTATGCTCATATCAACATTTTTTACATTATACGTGACACCAGTAATGTATGTATTTCTTACTAAAAATACAAAACGTATTGATGCTGTCGACATTCAGCTAAATAAGGAACTTAAAAGATAATATATTTTTTTTTATCTAAATTTTTTTGACACTCATTTAGTTGTTTTTTGTACATTTTAGATTTTTTTTCTACATTTTTTGCATAGATAACTGCATTTTTATCTGTTTTATATGCTTCGTCTGCATAGCTACCCCAACCTAAATAATAATTTAAATATTGTCGATAAGAATCATTAAAAGGAATTTTATTAATTTTATTTGTTTTATTGATGTACCAACCAATAAACATAACCGAATCTTGAAAGCGCGTTCGTAAAGCTAAAGTATTACCAGTTTCATTTTTATAAAGTTCCCAAGTTTTATTAACTGCTTGGGAATAGCCAAATGAACTCGAAGGTCTTTTGTAAGGAATAATTTTAAATAATTTTTTTCTTTTGGGTTTGGCCCATCGATTAAAACCTGATTCTTTATTTACAAAAGCTAAAATAATATGTATTGGTGCTCCATAAGTTTTTGAACTCTTTTTTGTATATTTATACCATAAATAATTTTGACCAAAAATTTTGCATGCATTTTGAGGGTGCTTCGGAGTGGTATTACATGAGACCAAAAAAAAGAAAACTATGAAGTAAACAAAACTATTTTTTAAAATCTTCTTTTGCACGCAATAATGCCTTTTCCATTTGATCTCTAATTTCTGCTCCATCAATACTTATTGAAGCATGCTGAAAGTCTTTATTAATTTTTCTAAATACGTCTTCTTTGCCCGATTCTTCTAAATCACTTTTAATTATTTCATGAATATAATTGTTTTTTTCTTTTTCTGTTATTTTGCCTAACTTTTCACTCGCCCACTCACCTAAATACTTATTACTCCTAGCTGCAATTTTAAATTGCACCTCGTCGTCAATTTGGAATTTCTTTTCGAAGCTTTTTTCTCTTTCGTCAAATTTATTCATGGTTTTTAATAAATAAATAAATCTTTAATATAGAATAAGCAACTGTTACTCCTAAAATATTTGCAACTAAATCAGCTAATTCAAACGACCTGTTAGGTACTACGTAATGAGCAAATTCGAGCGTTATTGCCAAAAAATAGAGGCCATAAAACAATTTTTTAAGGAAAAAATTTTTGTAATAAATGAAAAAACCTAATAGGGAAATAAAAATATAATAGATAAAATGATTAATGGTTGTACCAAATGGATTTTCAATAAAGTGCGGCTGTGTATTAAAATCACCATAAAGAAGATATCCAATTAAACTGCCTGGATAAAGTGAAATGATTACTAAACACAGAAGGCCAAAATAAAAAATTATTTTTAAAAAATTAATCACTTTATTTATATATAACAGTTATAATGAATTGTATTATATTTTATATAAATGAATAATTTAGTTTTAGTTAGACATGGGCAGAGCATTTGGAATAAGGAAAGAAGATTTACAGGCTGGGTAGACGTTGATTTAACTGATCAAGGAGTTTTAGAAGCTGTGTCAGCTGGAAACTTAATCAAAGAATTAAAAATAGAATTTAACTTATATTTTACTTCTAAACTTAAAAGAGCAATAAAAACTTTAGAAATAATTAATAAAGTTTTAAATAAACAAAACATGAAAACTATTAAAACAACTGCATTAAATGAGCGCCATTATGGTGGGCTCACTTCTCTTAACAAAGATGAAACCATAAAAAAGTATGGATATAAGCAAGTGCAAATATGGAGAAGAGGGTTCAATACTCCCCCTCCTTTAATGTCAACAGATCATCCTTATAAAAAAAAAATTAATTCAAATGTTATAGGCGAATCTCTCAAGGATACTTTTGATCGTGTAATTCCATATTATAAAAACACAATAGAACCACAAATTATAGCTCAAAAAAATATTTTAATCGCTCTTCATGGCAATAGTTGCAGAGCTATACTAATGAAGATATTAAATATCTCTGAAAAAAAAATTCCTCAATTGGAAGTCCCCACAGGTAACCCAATACTAATTCAATTTGATGACAAAATAAAAGTTAAAAAATATAGATACCTTGATGCAAAAAGAGCTAAAAAAATATTATTTAATATTTAAATTTTTTTTTAATAAACTTTTATAAATTTTTAATGTGCTTACATGCAAAAAATCAATTTTACTTTCTAGTCCATGTAATTGATCTTTTTCACTAAGCTTGTCCCAAATTTTATTTATTGAAAAAACATTAGAATCTAAATCATTGAATACTCCGGGTTCAATAATTTGGATTCCTGTATATAAATAATCTAATTTATTTTTATTTTTTCTTGTAATTAAATTATTTTTCAAATTAAAGTCTCCTTTAAATGATTTGTCAAAACTTTTTTTTTTATTTACAACAAGCATTAAGCACTTATTTTTTCTATTTTTAAAAAAATTTTTTTCCATTATTTTTACTTCTTTTAAATAATTTAGGTTCCATATTGTGTCCGGATTAATTGTTAAAAAAGGTTCGTTAGAAAAGTGATTGATTGCATTCAATATGCCTCCACCTGTATCTAAAATTTTATCTTTCTCTTCAACTATTTTAATATTTGACTTAAAATTTTTTTTTTCAATATATTGTATAATTTGTTTTGATAAATAATGAACGTTAATTATAACTTGTTTGATTTCTAACAATTCAATAAATTTTAATGTATTTGATAATAACGTTTCATCACCTATTTTTAATAGAGGCTTCGGACAATTAAGTGTTAATGGTTGAATGCGTCTACCAAATCCAGCCGCAAGAATCATTGCTTTTTTGATCATTCTTTTTTAAATATTAAAAATGTATTGGTCTTTTATCAACTGCCATAGCCGCTTCTTTTATTGCTTCACTGTGTGTTGGGTGAGCGTGGCACGTTCGTGCTATATCTTCTGCACTTGCCCCAAATTCCATTGCGATAGCTAATTCTGAAATTAAACTTCCTGCGACAGAGCAAATTAAAGACATACCTAAAACTTTATCAGTTTTACTTTCGGCTATTATTTTAACAAAGCCTTCTGTTTCATTATTAACTTTTGCTCTTGAGTTCGCTAAAAACGGAAATTTTCCAATTTTATATTTAATATTTTCTTTTTTAAGCTCTTCTTCAGTTTTGCCAATCATCGCAACTTCTGGTGATGTGTAAATAACTGCGGGTATAACATTGTAATTAACGTGGCCTGCTTGGCCAGCAATAATTTCTGCTACTGCGATTCCCTCGTCTTCAGCTTTGTGAGCTAGCATTGGTCCTTTATCTATAACATCTCCTATTGCATAAATATTTTTTATAGAAGTTTCAAATTTTTCATTAACTTGAATTTTTTCTTTATTATTTAATTTAATACCAAGATTTTTTATATCATAGCCAATATTAGATTTTCTACCTACAGCAACTAAGACCTTATCGCATTCTATTCTTTCTCTTATTTGACTTTTATTATGTGTAAAATCTACTACAGCTTTATTTTTTATTAAATTAACATTTGTTACTTTTGAATCTAGCTTAAAATTAATTCCCTGCTTATTAAGAATTTTTAAAAATTCACTTGAAATATCTTTATCCATGCCTGGGATAATATGATCTAAAAATTCAATGACTGTCACGTTTGAACCTAGTCTTTTCCACACACTAGAAAGTTCCAAGCCAATGTATCCTCCGCCTATAACAACTATATCTTTTGGCACTTCTTTAAATGATAAAGCTCCTGTTGAGGAAACAATAATGTTTTCATCAATTTTTATATTAGGTAGAGATGTGGGGACTGAACCTGTTGCAATTATAATATTTTTTGCCTTATAAATATTTTTTGTCCCACTTTTGTCAGAAACTTGGACTGTATTTTTATCTTTAATCAAACCTTTTCCTTTTAAATGAGTAATTTTATTTTTTTTTAATAAAAATTCCACCCCCTTTGTGAGGTTTAAAACCGATTTATTTTTGTTATCCATCATCTTTGACAAATTTAATTTAATTTTATCTACTTCAATACCCAGGCTGTCAAATTCCTTTTGTGCTTTGTGATACATTTCTGATGCATTAAGTAGACTTTTTGACGGTATGCATCCAACATTTAAACATGTGCCACCTAAAGTTTTTCTTGATTCAATGCATGCAGTTTTAAAACCTAATTGGGATGATCTTATAGCAGCAACGTATCCGCCTGGTCCAGAGCCAATCACAATTACATCAAAATTATTATCCATTATTAAAGATCTAAAAATAATCTACGTGGTTCCTCAAGACATTCTTTAATAGTTTTTAAAAATGAAACAGCTTCTTTCCCATCAATTATTCTGTGATCATAAGATAAAGCCAAATACATTATAGGTCTTGCTTCAATATTTCCATTTTTTACAACTGCCCTTTCCACAATATTATGCATACCCAAGATACCAGTTTGCGGAGGATTCAAAATTGGAGTCGAAAGCATTGATCCATAAATCCCACCATTACTAATTGTAAAGGTTCCACCTTGAAGATCATTAATAGTAATTTTTCCTTTTCTTGCTTTTTCTGAAAGTAAAAAAATATTTCTTTCTATGTCAGCAAAAGATAATTCGTCAGCTTTTTTCAGCACCGGAACAACTAATCCTCTATCAGTTCCAATCGCAATTGAAATATTATAATAGTTTTTATAAATAATGTGATCATTTTCTATTTCTGCATTTATTGAAGGAAAATTTTTTAAAGCTACCACGGATGCTTTAACGAAAAATGACATAAAGCCTAATTTAACAGAGTATTTTTTTTCAAAATCTGCTTTATAATCATTTTTCATTTGTATTATATTTTGCATATCTACTTCATTAAAAGTAGTTAGCATTGCTGCTGAATTTTGAGCTTCTTTTAATCTTTTAGCAATTGTTACTCTTAGTCTGCTCATTTTTACTCTTTCTTCTTCGCCATGACTAATTTTTCTTTTTGATGTTGAGGGCATGTTACCCATTTGATTAATTAGATCTCCTTTAGAAATTCTTCCATCTCTTCCTGTTCCATATATGTTTTTCACATCTATATTTTTTTCTTCAACTATTTTTCGAACTGAAGGAGATAAGTTCTTTTTACTTTTAGGAGGTATGTATTTTTCTGGTTCAACTCCATCCATATTTTCATCTACTAGCGTATCAAGAACCAATGCTTCATTGTCGTTTTCTAATTCATTTTCTTCATTAGAGGTAAGAACTTCTTCTTCTTTTAAATTTTTTTCTTCTTTTCGTTTTTTTGGTGGAGAGTAAGATTCTTGTTTAGGTAAATCTTTTATTTTTTCATTTTTATTTAAGCTAAATGTTCGTTCATCCACCACACCTAGTAAAGCGCCAACCTCTACCGTGTCACCTTCTTTTACTTTAATTGATGACAATGTTCCTGATAAAGGAGAGGGAACTTCAACGTTTACCTTATCTGTTTCTAGTTCTACCAGTGGTTCATCTGAAGCTACTTTTTCTCCAACTTGTTTTAACCACTTAGAGACAGTCGCTTCTGTTATAGATTCTCCTAATGATGGTACTACAATTTGATTCGCCATAAACTATCTAAGTACCTTTTCTATTATTTCTTTTTGCTGCGCAAGATGTTTTTTTAGATATCCAGTAGCTGGAGATGCAGCAGGCTTTCTACCGATATAATTGATTTCTCTGTTTTCTGCTTTTATATAATTTAAACTCCATTCAATGTAATTTCTAGCACTATTCCAAGCTCCCATATTTTTCGGCTCTTCTTGACACCAATAAAATTTAGCTTTCTCTTTAAATCTTTTCAACTCTTGCGCAAGTGTTTTGACTGGAAATGGATATAGTTGCTCTATTCTAATAATAAAAACCTCGTCATTTTTTAACTTCTCTCTAGATTCAATAAGATCAAAATAAATTTTTCCCGAACACATAACAACTTTTTTTATTTTGTTATCTTGTTTAAGTTTAATCAATCCATATTTTTCAAAATCCGCATGGTCGTTAAGCACTCTATGAAATGTATTTTTGTTACTGAAATCCTCTATATTTGAAACACATCTCTTGCTCCTTAATAAAGATTTTGGCGTCATAATCACTAAAGGTTTCCTAAAACCTCTATGTATTTGTCTTCTTAAAGCATGAAAATAATTAGCAGGCGTAGTGCAGTTCACAACTTGAATGTTTTCTTGGGCGCATAATTGTAAAAATCTCTCTAATCTTGCTGAAGAATGTTCGGGACCCTGCCCTTCATAACCGTGAGGTAATAACATTACTAACCCGCTGGCTCTTGTCCATTTTCTTTCCCCGGGAGCAATAAATTGATCTATTACAACCTGAGCTCCATTTGCAAAATCACCAAACTGAGCTTCCCAAACTACTAAGGTAGTTGGTTCTGATAATGAATAACCATACTCAAAGCCTAATACAGCTAATTCAGAAAGTAGACTATCAATCACTTCATATCTTTTTTGTTTTTTTGAAATATTATTTAAAGGAGTGTAGTAAGTGCTGTCGTTTTGGTCTCTAAGAACTGAGTGACGCTGGCTAAATGTACCGCGCCCAGAATCTTGACCCGAAAGTCTTACTGGATAACCTTCCTCTAACAGAGTTGCAAAAGCTAATTGTTCTGCTGTAGCCCAATCAAATCCTTTTTCTGTAAGGAACATTTTTTTTTTATTTTCAAATATTTTTCTTACAGTCGGATGCGCATTAAAATCCTCAGGAATATGAGTGATAGCCTCTCCAATTTTTTTAATTTTATCTGCATTAACCCCAGTCGCACCTCTTTTATCTTTCCCTTTTTCTGGTTTAAACCTTGACCAAACACCCTCGTACCATTCTAATTTTGGTTTATACTCTTTAGCAGTTTTAAATTGTTCTTCAAGAAGGTTTTTAAACTGGATCTTCATATCATTGAATTCAGCTTGAGAGATTACCCCTGTTTGAATTAGTTTTTTAGCATAAACATTTAAAGTTGTTGGATGTTGTTTTATTTTTTTATACATAACAGGTTGAGTAAAAGAAGGTTCGTCTCCTTCATTATGACCAAATCTCCTATAACAAATCATATCTATAACAACATCTCTGTTAAATTTTTGCCTAAAATCCATTGCGATTCTTGCGCAATGAACTACAGCTTCTGGATCGTCTCCATTAACATGAAAAATTGGTGCCTCAACCATTTTAGCTAAATCGGATGGATAAGGAGAAGATCTTGCAAATTTGGGATTGGTAGTGAATCCAATTTGATTATTGACTATTATATGAATGGTGCCTCCAGTGTTGTGCCCAGGTAAACCTGACATAGCAAAACATTCAGCTACTACTCCTTGGCCTGCAAACGCAGCATCGCCGTGTATTAAAATTGGAATAACTTCTTGTCTTCTTTTATCTTTATGAAAAAATTGTTTTGCTCTTGATTGTCCAAGAACTACTGGGTTGACAGCTTCAAGATGTGACGGGTTATCCGATAAGGAGATATGAACTAAATTACCATCAAATTCCCTATTTGATGATGCTCCCAAATGATATTTTACATCTCCAGCAGAGTCAGATATTGAAGATTCTATTGTACCTGCAAATTCATTAAACATTCTTTTGTAAGATTTTTGCAGAACATTTGCTAAGTCGTTGAGTCTGCCCCTATGAGGCATTCCAATTTTCATTTCTTTAACACCTAATTGGCCTCCTCGTTTTATTAACTGTTCTAAAGTAGGGATTAAAGATTCTCCACCATCTATCCCAAATCTTTTTGTACCTAAAAACTTAATTGCTAAAAACTTTTCAAAACCTTCTGCTTGCATAAGCTTATTTAAAATTCCTTTTTTTCCATTCGTGGTAAAATTTATCTGGTATTCTTTTTTTTCCATTCTTTCTCTTAACCACACTTTTTCAAGAGGGTCTGAGATGTGCATATATTCAGCACCTATAGTTGAACAATAGTTTTTTTTAAGAAATGTAAGCATTTCATTAACTGTCGCATAATCTCTATCCAAATATCCGTTTAAATAAATTTTTTTGTTATAGTTCTCTTTTTTAAAACCATGATTCTCTGGATGCAGTTCATGAAGGTATTTTCTTTCCATCATTTTAATTGGATCAAGGTCGGCTATAAGATGCCCTCTAATTCTGTATGCCCTTATAAGAGCAATAGCTTTTACAGACTCTTGTTTTTCTTTTTCAGAATTTTCTTTAATGTTTTTTTTATATTTATCTTCATTTTTATTTGTTTCTATAATATTGCCTTGTAAAGGATTGCTTTTTTTAGGTGCCCAGCTTGGTCCTAATATTTCTTCTTGAATTACTTTTTGATCTTCGTTTAGTCCATCAAAAAATTCTATCCAGCTATGTGGAATGGAATCTGGATCTTTTAAATACTTTAGGTAGAGCTCTTTAATAAAAAGACTATTACCTCCCTGCAAAAAGGATGTTTTTTCAAAATCAAGGTTATTTTTATTTGATGGCATTAATATTATAAATAAATATTATTTATTATAAAATTGATAAAACTATCTTGCAAGTTTCTCATACAAAGTTTTTCCAATTTCTGCAGGCGATGTAGCAACTAAGATGCCACATGACTTCATTTTTTCTATTTTATCTTCGGCATTTCCTATTCCGCCGGAAATGATTGCTCCTGCGTGGCCCATTCTTCTTCCTGGTGGTGCAGTTTTCCCAGCTATAAAACCAACAATAGGTTTTTTGATCTTTGAAGATTTGATAAATTCTGCCGCTTCTTCTTCCGCAGAACCTCCAATTTCTCCAATAAGTAAAATTGATTCTGTTTTTGGATCTTTTAAAAAAAGCTCTAAGCAATCAATAAAGTTGGTTCCATTTATTGGATCGCCCCCAATTCCGATCACTGTTGATTGGCCCAATCCATTTTCGCTAGTTTGGGAGACAGCTTCGTAAGTAAGTGTCCCCGATCGAGATACAATCCCGCAAGACCCTTTTTTGTGTATAAAACCTGGCATAATACCAATTTTACATTCTCCTGGTGTAATAATCCCTGGACAATTTGGACCAATTAATCGTGATTTTGAGTTAATAATTTTTTGTTTAACTTTGATCATATCTAAAATTGGAATACCTTCCGTAATACAAACTATTAATGGTATTTGATTTTCTACAGCTTCAATAATTGCTGAAGCTGCAAATTTAGCAGGAACATAAATCATTGTGGCATCTACTTTTGTATTTTCAGTCGCTTCTTTTACGGAGTTAAAAACAGGTTTTCCTAGATGGGTTTGTCCACCTTTATTTGGTGTAACGCCGCCAACTAAATCAGTTCCATAAGAAATCGCCTGCTGAGAATGAAATGTACCATGTTTACCAGTAAATCCTTGGCAGATTAGTTTAGTATTTTTATCTATCAGAATGGACATATTATTTTATTGCCTTTATAATTTTTTGTGCTGCTTCAGATAAGTTTTTTGCTGATATAATTTTTAAATTAGATTTTTTTAAAATTTCTTTTCCTAACTCTACATTGGTGCCAGCCAATCTAACCACTAGAGGGATTAATAAATTAGTTTCTTTAGCTGCATCCACAACTCCTTGTGCCAAAACATCACATCTCATAATTCCACCAAATATATTAATTAAAATTCCTTTAACATTTTTATCTGAGAGTATTATTTTGAATGCAGCAGATACTTTTTCTTTTGAAGCGCCTCCACCAACATCTAAAAAATTTGCTGGCTGAGATCCATAATATTTAATTATATCCATGGTTGCCATTGCTAAACCGGCGCCATTAACCATGCAACCAATCTCTCCATCGAGCTTTATATAAGTTAAGCCATGTTCACTTGCTTTGGTTTCAATAGGATCTTCTTCGTTAATATCTTTTAAGGATATAATGTCTTGATGTCGATATAATGCGTTATCATCAAAGCTAATTTTAGCATCAAGACATAATAAATTGTCGTCTTTGGTTAAAACTATTGGATTAATTTCTATAAGATTTGCATCTTTCTCTACCAAGATTTTATAAATAGATTGGATTAAATGAGTTAAAACTTTTTCTGATTTTTGAGATAAAATAAATGGGCTAATTATTTTTTTAATATTTTCTTCACTCACTTCATTTAACAAATCTACTTTAACAGTTATAATTTTTTCAGGTGCATTTTGTGCAACATCTTCAATATCCATTCCTCCTTCAGCGCTAGAAATAAATGCTATTTTTGAACTAGCCCTGTCAACAAGGCATGACAAATATAGTTCCTTGTCAATATCGCATGTTTCTTCTATATATACTCTTTTAACCTCTTTTCCTTTATGTCCAGTTTGTTTGGTTACCAATTTTTTTCCAAATAAACTTTTTACTTCTTTCAATAACTCCTCTGTATTATTTACAATCTTTATTCCGCCAGCTTTTCCTCTACCTCCTGAATGAATTTGAGCTTTAACTACAAGTTTTGATTTTTTTAAAAGACTTAATTTCCCTTGAAGCTCTTCTAAACTATGCGCGATCGTGCCATTAGGCACTGGAACTCCATATTTTTTAAGTATTTTTTTTGCTTGATACTCGTGAATATTCATTAATTATAAATTATATTAACACTTATTTATTTCAAACTTTTTAAATTGTTTATTAAAAGTATGCTCTATAACACAAGCTTTGTCTAAATAATCATAAACAAACCTATCTTCTACTTCATAGTCACTACTGATTATGTAGATTACTTGTATTTTATTACTTTTTTTTATCTTTAAAAAAAAATTCTTGTCCTTTAAATAATATTCGTTATTCTTTACTGGAAAGCTTAAGCCTTCTAACGTTTGGGATCTGCTTGGTGCATGTAAATTTTCATTTAAAATTGCAGAAAAAAACAAGTAATTAGTAAGTACCATTTTTTCTCTTTTATCATTCTTTATAACTTTTAAAGTTTCGCTTAAAAAATCTATTTCTTTCTGTGGGTTATTTTTATAATTGGGTGTTATCCATTTAAGTCCTGCAAGTTTTTTATCTAATTTGTAAGCATCTCTCGATAAATCAAAATTAACTTGGTTTAACTCATGAAATTTTCTTCCCTCATTAAATCTTAAATGGTATTTAAGGGTTACGGAAAAACTTACAATTAAAATAAATAAAAATATAAAATTTTTATATTTATAAACTTCATTTTTTAAAAAAATTTTTAAAAAGGCAAAAATTAGTGGACAAAGGTAATATATAAAAATTTGATTTTTAGTTAAAATTTGATGAAATATAAGTCCAAAAAAATAAAATGAAATCGCTAAGAAAATGTAAAAATTTTTCTCTTTTAAATAATCTTTATTGAAGATTAAATTTTTAATATTTAAGTATATAAATGGAAAAAATCCAAGGTAAATAAATTTATACTGTCCTACAATCGCATTAAAAGAAAAATTTAAATTATACAATCTACTATTAGCAATATTTTGTGGGTAAATTATATATTGTTTTAAAAATTCACTTAAACTAATTCCTTGAATTGAGCCAACTAAAAAAATTATAAATATAAAAATTAAAGATCCTACAAAAGAATATTTTATTGGGTTTAAATCTTTTTTTTTTATTGCATAAAAAATTATGATAAAAGTTAAAGATATAATTATATAAGCGCTTGGAACCTGTTTGGATAAAAAAGCTAAACCCAAAAATATTGGAGTTAAAATCCAATAAAAAAAATAATTTTTATTTATAGCCAAAATAAAACAGTAAATAGCCAATAAAGATAAAAGTGATGAATGTTGATCAACAAATGGAGTTGCGCTTACTGGGTATGCTAAAACTGCAAAAAATAATGAATATAAAAATGAATAAATTTTTTTAAGCTGAAGATTTCTTAAAACAAAATATGTAACAATTGCCAAAATTCCATTAATAAAAGAAGAATGTAAAGTATAAGCTTTCCAACTAACTCCAAATATATAGAAAAAAAAAGCTTGTAAATAATCTACAAATATTCCCGAGACTACCCAAAAATCTTTAATTGGATATTCTCCATTAAGCACCCTAAAAGCAGAGTCAAAATGAAAAAATGTATCTATAGGAAAAACACCAAGATTTGCATAATTTTTGTTTATTATAAAAGAAAACAAAAAAATGATAAATAATAGAAACTTGTCGTTTGATATAAAATTACTTATTTTTTTAAAAAGCATAAATTTGACTATAACATTGGCAATAAATATAATGAAACAATTCTCTTATTAATAACTATGAAATATATTGGCCTTGAGTTAGAAAATTTTGACAAAGCACATATATGGAGAAGATATATTTTTTTCCTTATTAAAAAATATTTTAAAGATGATTTTTTAGAAGTGGGAGCGGGAATAGGCAGCTTTACTAAGAGTTATTTTAATAAGTTTAATAACATTATGCTTTCAGAAGTAGATATTAATAATTTTACAGAATTAAAGAAAAAATTTACTAATAATAAAAATATTTCAGTTTCCAATAATTTAACTAAAGATATAAATAAAAAGTTTAATACAATAATTTATTTAAATGTCTTGGAGCATATTGAAAAAGATACACTCGAAGTAAATACAGCTTTAGAAAAACTTAATCCTAATGGTTATTTGATAATATTAGTCCCGGCTGGAGAAAAACTTTATGGAAAATTTGATCAGGCTATTGGGCATTATAGGCGCTATGAAATAGATTTTTTTAAAAATAATAATTTTAAAAATTCAAAACTTGTAGAGCTTTGTCATTTAGATTGTGTGGGCTATTTTTTATATTATGTTAATCAGTTTTTTTTTAAGGAAGAAGTTTATCCATCACAGTTTAAGATTTTTATTTGGGATAAGTTTTTTACGCCCTTTACAATCTTGGTAGATTTTATTTTTAGATATAAATTTGGAAAAAATATTATGTGTATACTGCAGAAAAATGAAACTAATGATGAATAAGACTAATAAGATATCAAATAAAATTGCAATTTTATTATTTTTAGTTTTTTTTCTAGTAGGTCTATTTACGTTTAAAGATTATGGAGCCTGGGTTGATGAAGAATTTCAAAGATCGTCAGGACTACATTGGTTAAATTATATTTTAAATTTCTTACCATTTGAAAATTTTAAAAATGAAGTAATTCTTGCAATATCTCAACCTGCTTCATCGTTTACTCTTCCCTCTGTAGAGCTTAACAGATTTTATAGTATGCTCTTCGATTTGCCTGCAGCTTTTTTAGAAATAGCTTTTAATATTCAAGATCCTAAAAATTACTATCACCTTCGCCATTTTTTAAATTTCTTATTCTTTTTTATAGCCTCAATATTTTTTTTCAAACTATTATTAAATAGATTTTCAAATGTATATACTTCAATAATAGGAACTTTATTTTTTGTACTTTCCCCTAGAATATATGGAAGCAGTTTTTACAACAATAAAGATATACTTTTTTTAACTTTCTTGACTGTTGCATTGTATTTTTGTTTTAAAGTATTCGATAAATTTAATTCAAAAAATCTGTTAGTTTTTTTCTTTTTTGCCGCTCTCCTCACTTGTTCAAGAATTTTAGGCATTTTTTTACCCATTTTTTTTTTAATTTTTTATGTATTTTCTGTACTTTCGAAAAAAGGAAATTTAGATAAATTTTTATTAATATTTATTTGCTGTGTATTTTATTTTTTAGTTATAATAGCTTTTTGGCCTGCTCTTTGGGAAGATCCAATAAATAATTTTGTTTTAGGTTGGGAATATTTTTCAAACTTTAATTTAAATGTAAAAATGCTTTTCGCAGGGGAATATGTAAGTTTATATTTTTTGCCTAATTATTACATTTTTACATGGATATTTATAACTACGCCGGTGCTTTACACTCTATTATTTATTTTCGGATATTATAAAGTTTTTAGCAGATTTTTTTTAAGATTTATAAATATAAAAGAAAATAAAATTTATGATGATTTTTGGCGCAGTAATAATGAAAAAAAAGATTTATTTATTTTATTTAACATTACTGCAATTGTATTATTTTTAATTACTTTCAATGTTCCTATATATAATGGCTGGAGGCATATTTATTTTTTAAATATTTTTATCATCTATCTTTCAACAGTGGGGTTTTATCAATTAGGTATATATTTAAAACGAAATTATAAAAAAAGTTTTCATTATCATATTTCTATAATTTTTTTAATTACCGTAATTTACAAAATGATGATTTATCATCCGTTTCAAAGCATTTACTTCAACAATTATTTAAATGAAATTTCTCATCTTAATTTTGAAATTGACCACGGTGGGCTTTCAGGCAAAAGATCTTTAGAAAAAATTTTATCCTTAGAAAAAAATAAAAAAACTATCAATATTGGTGTGGCTTCCTGGTTGCCATTGGAACGTAGTGCTTATTTACTTGATTCTAGCGAAAGAAAAAGAATAGAAGTTGTGGGTAGAAATTACCAAGAAGCAGACTATTTATTTACAAATTTTATATCAGAAGTTGATAAAAAATTTAATAAAAAGTATAAAATACCATCTAATTTTACAAAGATTGACGAGTTTTTTTTAGATGGTATTAAAGTTTATGAAATTTATAAAAAAAATTAAATATGGTGAAATAAAATGAAAATATTTGTTTATAAAACTTTGTTTGTATTTGTGTGTGCTTTTTTTCTTTTCCAATTTACGGTAGGTTCAAAAGTAAAACAAATAAATTACGAAATAGAGAAATTGCAATCAAAAGAAAATATTGAAAAAATAAAAAATAAGATAAGAAATGAACTTAGAGATGCTGTGAGTAAAGATAATTATCTGACTCCAGATGATGCAAAGTTAATAAATGACTTTATAAACAAGTTAAATAAAGAGCTATCAAGATAGAATTTTAATTTTACCTAAATTTACTAAATTTAACTTTATATAAACCATCATTATCAGCAGTTATATAGAAATAATCTTCTTTATCAAAAAATAGTTTTCCAGATTTATCTAAACCAAAATGTCTTAATCTCTTTTTAAGAGAAATTTTTTCAATGTTGAGAATACTATTTTCATTTATTATAAAAATTATTATAGACATATCTCTTAGGCTTAAGCCCATTAAACAAATATTATTCTGATAATACTCAGATAAATTTTTTGGACATACATTTAGGGATGAGGGTGCCACCGCAGGGAGAAACACATACATGGGTTCCTTAAAATTATATTTGCTGTGACTTCTTGAAAAGCTTTTACCCTTATTATATTTTGTTCCCAAAGACACTATTGGCCAACCATAATTTTTTCCTTTTATTATTTCATTTAATTCATCTCCACCTTGTGGGCCATGCTCTAAGGAAAATATTCTTTTTTTATAAAGGACTAAGCCTTGGGGATTTCTATGTCCTAAAGAAAAAATTTCATAACTTTGATTGCTACCTTCTTGTGCAAGCAAGGTTTCATTTTTAATTAATAGTACTTTCCCAAAAATTGAATTTTTTGATTGTGCGAGTTTCGATATTTCTTCTGATTGATGTGTTGGTGTTCCTATGGTAAGCAAAATATTATTATTATTTTTAACATAAGCTCCACCTAGCCCACCAAAATCAACTTTATTTTTGTCTGGCAGACATTCACTTTTAATTATTTCTTTCTTACTTTTTAAATTAATTAAAGCAGCATACAAACATGAAAATTTTTTTAACGAAACTAAAGCAAAATATTCATCATTTATTGTAAATACACTTTTAACTCCACCATCTCTTTCATTATAAAATAATATAGGTAAATTTATTTCTGATATATTTTCATTTTTAATTAATAAACCATTTTTTGTAAAAATCTCATAATCTACTTTATTATTATTATTATTAATAATTAAAGAAGCAGTTTTGCCAGAATAAGACTTAACCTTAGAAAAAATTAATGAAAATGAATTTGCAGATAATTCTTTAAAATCTTCTTTTTCATTTTCTAATTTATTTAATTTATTGTTGTTGAGGTTTTTATTAACGAAACTATCTTTTAAGCCTATTTTTTTTAGAGTGTAATTAATATATTTTTTTGGAACCTCTACTAAATTTGGGTTTTCATAACCAGCAAATATGCTTATTAATATTATAATTAATAATATAAAAAATTTGTTAATTGTTTTTTTCATACTTATTTACTGGATTTTATATCGATTTTTGGCAAAACCGTGTATATAATAATTTTACTTCTCATGTGAATTAATTGAAAATGAAAAAATACTTTATATTATTTCCAGTATATAACGATTGGACGTCTTTGTGGAAGCTTTCTAAAGAAATCAATGAGCAAATTAAAGACTTGGATGCAAAATTTTCGTTTTTATTTATAAACGATGCATCTACTGAAAAAAAACCAAATTTTAATTTAACACTAGATAAAATTGATTCGGTGAAAGTTATTAATATGAATAAAAACCAATTATCAGGTAGATGCATAGCGACTGGATTAAAATATATTTATGAAAATGAAGAGTTTGACCATGTAATTGTGATGGATTCAGATGGGGAAGATAAACCTGAATGTATTATAGAAATCCATAATAAAAATAAAACCCTTCTAAACAAAACTGTGGTTGTGGAGCGCTTGCGAAGAAATGAAAATATTTTTTATAAACTTTTTTATAAAATACATAAAATAACAACAGCAATATTTGCTGGAAAATTAATTAAATTTGGTAACTTTGTATGTTTGCCAAAAGATCATGTACATAAACTGATCCAAGAAAAAAATCTTTGGAATGCTTTTTCGTCAACTATAGCTAAAGTAATTGAAGATAGAATATTTATTAAATCAGATAGAGGCAAAAGGTATTTTGGCCCATCAAAAACAAGCTACTTTAGGTTAATACATCATGCTTTTACCATAATGTCAGTATTTTACAGAGTTGTATTTTTGCGTATTCTTATAATTTCTTCTGTCTATCTTTTTTTTATTTATGATAAAATCTTAATATTAAATTTGCTTCCATTGGTTTTAATTTTAATTTTTTTGACAATAATTTTATTAGTATCAAAACGTGCTAACATAAAAGAACTTAATAATTCTTTAAAGAATATAAAAGATGTTGAAGTATTGAAGTAATGAATACAAAAAAATTTACAATAATTATTCCATGTATACTATTTCAAGATGTTGAAGAATGTATAAAAAAAATTAGAAAAATTTATAAAAATATAAAGATTATTATTTGTCTTAATGAAAAAAATTTTAATATTAAAAAAGATAAAAATTTAAGATTTATTGTAACAAAATATAAAGGTATAGGAAAAAAAAGAAATATAGCTGTAAATGAATGTAAAACTAAATATATAGCTTTTATAGATTCAGATGCATATCCCAAAAAGGGATGGATTGAATCTACGTTCAGGATATTAAAAAATAAGACTATTGGAATAATAGGTGGTCCGCATATAGATCCACTCAATCAAAATAAAGAGGAAAAATTAATTGGTAAAATAAAACTGAGCTATATAATAACAATGAACGCTAACGTTCAAAAAAAAACATTTCTTAAAGGAAAGTTTGTGAATTTTTTACCAAGTTGCAATTGGATTATGTCTAGAAAATTATTTAATAAATTAAATCAAATGGATGGAAAAATGTTAAGAAACGAAGATTGGGATTTTGTTTATAATAGAATGAAAAAAAAAAGTTACAAAATATTTTATTCACCCAAGACAGTAATTTATCACGAAAATAAAACTTATGCCGATTTTATATTAAAAAGATTTATGTACGGACTATATATGTGGCCAATATTATTAAAGTTTAATTTATTTAATTTTTATTTTCTAATTCCATTTTTTTTCACGATTTTTCTTTTTTCTTTCCCCATGATTTTAATACATAGCTACTATCTATTTTTTTATTTAATAATTTTAACAATTTATTTTTTGGCAATAATTATAGAGACACTTAGATTAAGTACTAACATAAAAGAAATTTTTAAAATTCCCTTTTATTTAGTCCCAGCAAGTTTAGTGCCTGGATTTGGTATTTTTTTTGGCTTTTTTAGATTTATTATTAGCAAATTAAATTTTAAAAAAATTTAAAATATATTTTTAAATAGGATAATTATTTATTTAAGTCACTATCGATTTTGATAGCAGAACGAAAAAGTTCTTGAACTGCATTTATAGACAAATCAAAATTGACTTTTTCTTCTTTATTTAAGGTTATCTCAATCACTTTTTCTACTCCTTGATTGCCAATTATCACTGGGACTCCAGCGTACAAATTATTTACTCCATATTCGCCGTTTAAAAAAGCTGCACACGGTAGGGTTTTTTTAAGATCTTTAATATAAGCTTCTGCCATTTCTATTCCGGCTGCTGCTGGTGCGTAAAAAGCAGAACCTTTTTCTAAAAACTTTATTATTTCAGCTCCACCTTTTCTTGTTCTTTCTATTATTAAATCTAATCTATCTTTTTTAATTAGTGTTTTTAGTGGTTTGCCATTTACTGTAGTATGTTCTGGTAACGGCACCATTGTATCTCCATGACCACCTAAAACTAATGTCTTTATATCTTTAACTGGAACTGAAAGCTCTTGTGATAAAAAATAATTAAATCTCGATGAGTCTAAAATTCCTGCCATTCCTACAATTTTGTTTGTTGGCAAATCTGAATATTTTTGAAGAGCCATAACAATTACATCTAAGGGATTAGTTATACAAATAACAAAAGCATTAGGTGAATTTTCTTTAATACCTATGGCTACTTGTTTAATTATTTTTAAATTAATTTCTAATAAATCATCTCTTGACATGCCAGGTTTTCTTGGAACTCCTGCTGTAATTATAATTACATTAGAATTTTTTATATCATTATAATTATTAGTTCCAATAAGATTAACATTGTGCCCATCTACTGATGTTGATTGTGCTATATCTAGAGCTTTTCCTTTTGCTATCCCTTCTGCTACATCAAAGAGCACAACATCTGCTAGCTCTTTAATGCTTATTAAATGGGCCAGCGTTCCTCCAATATTGCCTGCTCCAATTAATGTAATTTTTTTTTTCATATAATTTAGTTTAAATTTGGCATTATAAAATTAGGATCTGATGCTAATCCAGACGACCATTTTGAAGTTATAGTTTTTAATTTTGTATAAAATCTAACACCTTCAGGTCCATGCATATGTTGATCACCAAACAAAGATCTTTTCCAACCTCCAAATGAATGGTAAGCAACAGGCACCGGGATGGGTATATTAATACCAACCATTCCTACTTTAATTCTATTTGCAAAAGTTCTCCCTACGTCTCCATCTCGAGTATATATACTTGTTCCATTTCCAAACTCATGCTCATTAATTAATTCTATAGCTGCTTCAAAATCTTCTACTCTTACCACTGAAAGAACTGGTCCAAAAATCTCTTCTTTATAAATTCTCATACTTTTTTCAACATTATCAAAAAGACAACCTCCTATATAAAAACCTTTTTCATAACCTTGAAGTTTAATATTTCTTCCGTCTACAACAAGATTTGCCCCTTCTTTTACTCCAAGATCTACATATCCTTTTACTTTTTCTAAATGTTCTTTAGTAACAAGCGGGCCCATTTCTGAATTCGTGTCCATTCCAGGGCCAACTTTAAGTGCTTCAACTTTTTTAGCAAGTTTTTTTACAAGTTCATTTCCAACTTTACCTACAGCTACTGCAACAGATTGAGCCATACATCTTTCTCCTGCTGATCCATAAGCTGCACCCATTAATCCATTAACTGCTTGATCAAGATCACAATCAGGCATAACAACACAATGATTTTTTGCTCCACCCAGAGCTTGAACACGTTTTTCGTTTTTTGCTGCATTCTCATAAATATATTTTGCAATTGGTGTGGAACCAACAAAACTAATGGCTGCTACATCTTTATTTGTTAAAAGCGAATCTACAGCTTCTTTGTCACCATTAACTACGTTAAAAACTCCATCTGGTAATCCAGCTTCTTTAAATAATTGAGCTAATTTAATTGAACAAGATGGATCTTTTTCTGAAGGTTTTAAAACAAATGTATTTCCACATGCAATTGCCATCGGAAACATCCACATTGGAACCATTGCTGGAAAGTTAAATGGTGTTATGCCAGCACACACTCCTAAAGGTTGTCTAACTGACCAGCTATCAACATTAGTACCGACATTTTCTGTAAATTCTCCTTTAAGTAAATGTGGTATGCCGCACGCAAACTCAACAACTTCCAATCCTCTTGTTAGAGAACCTTTAGCATCTTCATAAACTTTTCCATGTTCGGAAACTATAATTTTTGTAAGTTCGTCTGAATTTCTTTCTATCAGCTCTTTAAATTTAAATAGCACCCTTGCTCTTTGAGCGGGTGGTTTCTTAGACCATGAATTAAATGCTTCTTTTGCTTTTTGAACAGCTAAATCTATATCGGCTTTTGATGCCAAATTTACTTCAGTTAATTGTTCTCCAGTTGCGGGATCAAATATTTTACCTTTCCTCTGTGAGGAGCCCTCGTGCAAATTGCCATCAATAAAATGTTTAATTACAGTCATATTATTTAAAAATGTTTAATTAAGCTTCTAGTTTGTTGCAAGCATTTTCTTAAGTGAGCTTATGGCCTTTGCAGGATTCAGCCCTTTTGGACAAGAATTAGTGCAGTTCATAATTGTATGGCACCTATATAATTTAAGTTTATCTTGAATCGTTTTTAATCTCTCTTTTCTTTCATCGTCCCGACTGTCAATAATCCAGCGATAAGCTTGAAGCAAAACAGCGGGGCCTAAATATTTTTCACCATTCCACCAATAACTTGGACAAGATGTCGAGCAGCATGCGCACATAATACACTCGTACAAGCCATCAAGTTTTTTTCTATTTTCTTTTGATTGATTGATTTCAAGGATCTTAGATTTTTTATCTTTGGTTTTGAGCCAAGGTTCAATTGATTCGTACTGGCGATATAAAGTACTTAAATCTGCCACTAAGTCTTTAATAACTTTTAAGTGTGGAAGAGGATAAATATTTATATCTCCACTAATATCTTTGTGAGATTTCATACACGAAAGTGTATTAACACCATCTACATTCATAGCACATGAACCGCAAACACCATGGGCACATGATCTTCTGTAAGTAAGGGATGGATCTATCTCATTTTTAATTTTATTTAAAATATCTAAAACTTTGTTCCCACATTTTTTTAAATCAACTTCAAAAGTATCTATTTTTGGATTTTCATTTGTTTCTGGATTCCATCGATAAATATTTATTTTTTTAATATTTTTTGATCCTGTCGTATCTTTAAAATAATTTCCTTTTAAAACTTTTGAGTTTTTTGGAAGATTAAATTGCACCATCAATAAACTCTTTCTTTAGGTGGAAATGACTGAACCTCATTACTCATAGTAGACAAAGTTACTGGCCTATAATTAATTTTAACTTTTTCACCATCATGCCAACTTAACGTATGCTTCATAAAATTAACATCATCTCTTTTTGGGAAATCTTCTCTTGCATGAGCCCCTCTGCTTTCTTTTCTTGAATATGCAGATTCTATAGTTGTTATTGCTTGTCTTATAAGATTATCAAATTCTAAGGTTTCCATTAAATCTGTATTAAATATTAATGAATTATCTTTAACAGATATTGAATCCATACCTTCGTATGGTTTTTTTATTTCATCAACACCTTCTTTAAGAGTTTTTTCAGTTCTAAAAACTGCACATTTAGATTGCATAGTTTTTTGCATTGATAGTCTTAGTTCGGATGTTTTGTTTTGACCATTGCTATTTCTCAATCTGTCAAATCTATCAAGACATTTATCAGTCTCACTTGAAGAAATTTTTTCATGTGGTCTGTTTGGTTTTACTAGCTCTATAGCTCTTTGTGCTGCTGATCTTCCAAAAACAACCAGATCAATTAAAGAATTAGATCCAAGTCTGTTAGCTCCATGGACTGATACACAAGCAGCTTCTCCTATAGCCATTAAACCAGGTACAGTTTTATCTTTACCATTAGACGTCAATACTTCCGCTTTATAGTTCGTGGGTATACCTCCCATATTATAATGCACTGTTGGAACAACTGGTATTGGTTCTTTACTTACATCTCTTCCAACAAAAGTTTGGACTGATTCTGAAATTCCTGGTAATCTTGCGTCAATTATTTTTTTATCAATATGACTTATATGAAGATGCACATGGTCTTTGTGTTCACCAATCCCTCTCCCTTCATTAATTTCTATTGCTATTGATCTGCTCACAACATCTCTGGATGCTAAATCTTTTGCGCTTGGAGCATATTTTTCCATAAAGCGCTCCCCTTTAGAGTTTAAGAGATATCCCCCTTCTCCTCTTACCGCTTCTGAGATTAGACAACCAATCCCGTAAAGACCAGTTGGATGAAACTGAACAAATTCCATATCTTGCAAAGGTAAACCTGCACGCAATGCCATGCCATTACCATCTCCTGTGCACGTGTGTGCTGATGTTGCCGAATAATAAACTTTTCCATATCCACCAGTTGCTATAATAGTAATATGAGATCTGAATCTATGTATAGTTCCATCATTAAGATTCCATGCAATAACTCCTTTACACTCTCCATCTTTCATAATTAAATCTAAAGCAAAATATTCTATAAAAAATTTTGTATTATGTTTTAGCGCTTGACCATATAAAGTATGTAAAATTGCATGACCTGTTCTATCAGCTGCGGCGCAGGTTCTCTGAACTGGGGAGTTTCCATAATCTTTTGTCATGCCTCCAAATGCTCTTTGATAAATCTTGCCATCTTCAGTTCTGCTAAACGGAACACCATAATGCTCTAATTCGATTACAGCCCTAGGTGCTTCTTTACATAAATATTCTATTGAATCTTGGTCTCCCAACCAATCTGAACCCTTGACTGTATCATACATATGCCAACGCCAATCATCCTCACCTGCATTTCCAAGCGCTGCAGAAATTCCTCCTTGTGCTGCGGACGTGTGACTTCTCGTGGGAAAAACTTTTGAAATACAAGCTGTATTTAAACCAGACTCACTCAAACCTACAGCTGCTCTCAAGCCTGCTCCACCAGCCCCAACTACAAGCACATCATATTCATGATCGATTATTTTGTATGCAGTCATTAAATTTTATACAGTAATAAAGTTAAAACTATTATAGGTAAAACTATACTCAATATTAGAGCTAAAAGATTTGCGACATCTTTGATTTTTTTATTATGAATATAATCTTCATAAATCTCATTTAAGCTGATTTTGGCATGAAAAAAACCTACAAAAAATATTATAATTGTTAAAATTTTAAATAATGGGTTTTGAAAAAAATTAACAGCCTCTAAATAATTTTTTGTTGAAAGTGAAATTAATGAAAAATATAACCAAGCAAATAATGGAGCTATAATTATTGCGCTTATTCTATGGAGGGCCCATTTTTTTGTCGCATTCATTTAAATTAAACCTCTTCCAAATAACCAAAATATAATAGTTGAGATTAAAGAAGATATAATAACTATTATTCCAGAAATATTGGCAGTTTTAATCTCAAACCCATAACCCATATCCCAAACTAAATGTCTTATACCACTAAATATATGAAAACTCATAGACCAGATAAATCCAATTAAAATAAATTTTCCAACAAAGCTATTTATGAATAATAAAAATAATTCATAATTATTTTCACCGAGACTTAGAATTAATAACCAAAAAAATATTAAAATAAATGAAAATAAGTTTATAACACCAGAAATTCTATGCGTTATAGAAAGTAAAGATGAAATATGCCATCTATAAATTTGAAGATGGGGTGACAAAGGATTTTGATTATCTTTCATTTAAATTATTTTAAATACCTTTCGCATAAAAGTTGGGCTATTTGAACAGCGTTCAAAGCCGCACCTTTTAATAAATTGTCTGATACTACCCACATATTAATACAATTTTTTTGCGTTTTATCTTCTCTGATTCTAGAAATATAAGTTATGAAATCCCCATCAATCTCTGCTGGGGTTATGTATCCACCATCTTTATGTTCATCAACAACTTTACATCCTGGCGCAGATGCTAAGCAATTTTTAATTTTTTCTACATCTATACTGTTATTAAATTCTATATTTACAGATTCAGAATGACCAACAAAAACTGGAACCCTTACACAAGTGGCAGTTAAATTAATATTGCGATCTAAAATCTTTTTAGTTTCAACAACCATTTTCCATTCTTCTTTTGTTGAGCCATCATCCATAAAATCATCTATGTGGGGGATGACATTAAAAGCTATTTGCTTGGTAAAATTCTTAGATTTAACTTTTTTATTTTCTAAAACAGATTTAGTTTGCTCTTCTAATTCCATCATAAGATTTTTTCCACCACCAGATACAGATTGATAAGTTGAGGTTACAACTCTTTTAATCTTAAATTGATCATGAAGTGGTTTTAAAGCCAATACCAATTGGATAGTTGAGCAATTTGCATTTGCTATAATATTTTTATTTTTATATTGCCCTAAGCTTTCAGGGTTAACTTCTGGAACTATTAAAGGAACATCCTTATCCATTCTGAAATGTTTTGAATTATCAATTACAATTGTTTTCTTAGCAGCAATAGGTGCCCACTCTTCAGCAATTGCACTTCCTGCTGAAAAAAAGGCTATTTGAACCTTTGAAAAATCAAAATTATTTAAACCAACAAGAGAATGCTCTTTATTTTTAAAGCTAACTTTTTTTCCAATACTTTTATTAGAAGCAATTAAATATAATTGATCAAATTTAAAGTTAAGTTTCTCTAAAACTTCTAAGAGTTTTCTACCAACATTTCCAGTTGCTCCTACAATTGCTATGTTCATAATAATGAAAATTTTACTATTGTTTTATGTTTAATTCTAGACAATAACCTTTTATTTTGTATGTGTGTCTAATTAAAATTATGCTTGTTGTGCTAAAATAAGTTACCTTTAGTTTGTGACTATTGGTAAATCACAAAGTGTGCCTTTACTTTTTTTATCTCCAATTTTCAATTCAATAGGAGTGTTTTTACCCCAGCATTCTTTTATTATCATAGCTATACCAACGACTTTTTTAAAATTAGGTGAATAAGTGGCTGATCTTAGTTCGCCGACTATTTTGTTATTATTATATAAGGGCGTGCCCTCTGTAATTTCAATTTTATCTGCATCTATTAGGACGCCCATCAGCTTTCTATTGATTCCTTCTTTAGAGATTTTAATTAAAGCTTTTTTACCCAGATAATTAATATCTGATTCAATATCTATATATTTGTCAAAGCCACATTCATAAGGATTATCCTCGCTATCGAAGTCATTACCTGCAGAAAGAAGTGCGCTTTCAATTCTCTCTATCAAATTGGGACATCCGGGCTCAACTTGAAATTCTTTACCTGCTGAAAATAATTCATCATATAGATTTTGTCCTGCTTTTCGATTTTCAACATAAACTTCATAACCACCCTGTTTGGACCAACCTGATCTAGCTATTAAAAATTTACTTTCTTTAAAAGTATAATAATCAAAACCAAAAAATTTAAGTTCTGTAATTTTTTTACCTAAAACTTTTTCCATTAATTTAAATGATTTTGGGCCTTGCACCGCTAAAATATTCACATCTGGTTCTGTTATTTCAACTTGTAAACCTAAACCACTAGCAATCCCTTTTGCATAAAGGCCGATATCAGAATCGGCTAGTGATAACCACCACTTATCCTCGCTTAATTTTAAAGCAACTGGATCATTCAACGTGCCTCCTTGCTCATCAATAATAGGAGCATAATAACATCTTCCAGTTTTTGCTTTTGAAAGATTCCTACAAGTCATAAGTTGAACTAATTTTGATGAATCTTTTCCAGTTATTTGAACTTGTCGTTCGGCAGCAACATCCCAAACTTGAACGTGTTCTTTTAAATGAAAATATTCTTTTTCTAAATTTCCAAAAGATGCTGGTAAAAGCATATGATTGTAAATGGTATAAGCAGTAACACCATGATTTTCAATTCTACTTGTGTAAGGAGTGCTTCTTAATCTTCTTGATTTTGCTATATAAAATTTTTTCATAATAATTATTTGTGATTTTTTTTAATAAATTTTTTGACAAT
>Ga0114993_10001105_pt1 | contig 31181 bp, 37 predicted proteins | sample ArcticOcean_MG_C_FD_87042 | JGI IMG/M metagenome (GOLD analysis project Ga0114993, IMG submission 87042) | Marine microbial communities from western Arctic Ocean - ArcticOcean_MG_CB2_150 | ecosystem: Environmental > Aquatic > Marine > Oceanic | place: Arctic Ocean: Canada Basin | collected...
ATATGTTCGGACACAACACATGGGATATAAAAAGTTTTAATGCTTTTTCAGACGAAGCCACAGCCAAGACTGATGACCCATCTATTCAAGCAATATCACAAGATATTGAGATTCCAATTTGGACATTTACAAACCACTGATTCCAACGGACACCCACTGGAAAAGTTTGAGAGAACTATTGACACACCGTTTGGTTCAGTTACTCAACATAAAGAAGTTTCGCATCCACCCCCTTTTGATGTAACTATTCATAATATATTTACAGATGCCAATAATGAAACAGCAGAAACAACTTTAACCAAAGAAGATGTTAGAGACCCATTTACAGAGGGCGAAGAGGAAACTATGAGGGAGTATCAGGTCTGGGAATTGTCTGGATTGGATGATTGGCTTGTGCCTGAAGAGGAAGAAGATGAAACAGTTGATGAATCATCTCCCACTATTACTACTACATCAAGTAGGCCAACAGAATCTAAACCTTTGTTCTGTATGAGTTGTCCCGCAGGATATATTCTTGGTGGCATCGGATTGCTGGCAGGAGCCTATATGTATTTTATCATTCGTAACCCCAAAGCATATGTGCAGGCCACCGCAATTACAAGTGGTGCAGGGCTGCTGGGTAAGTTAATTGATTAACCTCATCTTAATAACACTCATTGATTATAATCTTATTTATGGATATGTCTGAAGAATATCAGTGGCAAATCTATGGCCACCCTATTTATGATGACTGTATCACTACCTATTTATCTTCGGTGACAGCCTTTGCATGGAACGGAGAATCCACTAACGAGTTTATTTGTAGTTCCTATACTTTTACTGTTGGCGAACCTGACCCTCGCAACGAGGGTCATACAATCCTCGGCTTGCGCCGAGTCATTCACCCCGGCTCTGCTGGCACAGAAATCCAAATAAGTATTCAAGGCACACCTACTACTAATAACTGGGAATATCATCGCCCATTAGCCTATGATACCGTTGAAGATTTGTTAGAAGCCCACCGTCAAGAGTCTCCTATGATTCCAACACCAATCTTTAAGTAGTCGTTCAACTTACCCTAATCTATGACTGACGAAGGGATTTCTCCTTTTTTAGAACAGATTGAATCTGAAGTAGTCATAGAGGCATCTGGCAACCCCAACAATGCTCTGGCCTTTGATAGCGATTCTGTGGAAAACTCTGTGGTTCAAACTGTGGAAATTGGCACAGAAGATTATGATAAATATCTTAGTGCAGGTCAGCGTAGTTCTTTACCAAAATCCCTACAAGAAGGAATTATTCGTAAAAAGAAAACCCAAGAAGCCGAAGATGATGCTATGCCTTCATTTTCAGAAATGGCTGATTCTCCTGACTCAACTGCACAAGCAGACGGATTAGGTATTGCGGCAGAACCCGAACCCGACATCAGCCACATGGGAGAAACCCCTGAACACGGATTGGATGAAACCGATATGGGTGGTCCCGAAGAACCCCCCACAGAACCATTACCTCGTCAAATCAATCCCATAGAAGTTGATTTCTTGGCAGAACGATTGGCAAATCAAGAACAAGAGATAGTTGTAGCCAGCATGACACAAAAACAATATGAAGGGTGGTTGTTTCCTGAAAAAGACACTGATGATTGGGCATCAGGTCAAATAACATTGGCTCGTATTATGGCCAATCTTAAAGCCGCAGGTTATGATTCTAATTCACTTAATTTAGATGAGGAACTATTTCCTGCCTATGTTCAGATAGGTGCAGCCCTATGGAGCAGACAAAATCTTATGAACCCAATTCGCAGTGAAGTTATCGCCCAAGTTGAGAATGCACCCGCTTCTCAAATGGTTGCTACTTTGAAAGCAACGGCATCCGCAGTTCCAACTGAATTAGCAGCCGAACTATTTAGGGCACCTGAATCAACCACAACCAATTATGTGCCATATGTTTTAATTGGTGCTACTACTCTTACGGCATTTCTTATTCCCTTCTTTTGGAGGAAATAATAGTAATCTTTAAGTATCAAGGATGGTGATGTATTATTATGAATCTGGACCTTGCTATTCAGAATGTCTTAAAGAGAAGTGAAATGGAAGGTGCCATGCACGGAGTTATGTCTAACTTCGGCAACACTTATCAACTTACTTCTTATACAGAATCCGCCAAGGCTGCTGAATCTATTTTAGGTGTTCCAGTAGCACACATGAGTCCGAATGAACTTAGCCGCCCAGTTATTACTAAGAAAGCAGAAACTTATGCAGCCGCAGACCCAAATCAGAATCTTAGCACAAAGATTGATGGATTTACTCTAACTTATGATGCTAAGACTAAGAATTGGACACTTGGCCAAGAAGGTAAACCCAATTTTTGGAATAATCTTTTTGGCACGAGACCACAAAATAAAGTTATAGTTACTTCTTATGGCACAAACTCTTCTCACCGTTTTTTGAGTAGTATTGAACAAATTAGGACTATTAGTGCTTCAACCAAAAACAAGATTGGTTCATATGTGATGACTAATATGAGAACAGTTAGTGTTCAAACTTTACAACAAGGATACACGGTTGATACTAATCCCCTTGATGATGTTGTCACTGCTACCACTGGTTCCAGAATTATGGAAGCACCTGTTATGACTAATGGAGGATTGGAAATGAACCTTGCATCTGCATATCACGGAGTATCCAAACAAAAGAATAATACATTCATGGGTGACACAGTTATCCCTACACCACTGACACAAGCGCAAGTCGGAATGCTAAGAACGCCACTGGGAGACCCAGTGGGAGTTCATATTGCTCCGCCGACTCGTCCTATGGGTGCAGTAAGAACCAACCGAAGTCTTTAAGTAGTTGAACAGGAGAGTATAAAATATGACCAACCCCGTAACCGAGATTGCAGAAGAATCTTATGTTGGATTGAAAGACCCTTCTTTTTATTCAGGAGTCGTTGGAATCGCAGTAGGAGGCATAATGGGAACAGTTATGACTCTTATTCCTTTTTACAAAGTAGGCGTCATGGGTAATCTTGTTCGCACAGCAGCCACAACTGGTGCTGGCGCATGGTTAGTTATGGAGTCCCGAAATATGAAAGATGAGTTGCGCCCACTATACCTAAGTGCAGGAACAGTTCTCGGATTCATTGGTCTAAGTCAAGTTGCAGGATACATTACCGCAAATACAGGACTTAGCATTCCCGGCTTCAATGGCCTTGGTTCAGTTCTAACAGGTAAGGCTGCTGAATCCTCATTCCTTCCACAAAGAGGCTCTGGTCGTGTTCTCGGACAAGAAACCGCAACACAAGACTTCTCCGACATTTACAATTCCGATACTTTTGAAGAAGGCACCTATGAAATGGTTCATCGTGTGCCTCCTAATAATCCATTGGATTCAGTTGTTGAAGAAGCCCCACTTGGACATGGCGTAACACAATGGTTTGGTGCAGATGGAATCTCACCTACTGGTGGAGTTGCACAAAGTTTTGGTGGAGTTGCTGAATCATCTTCAGTCAATTACGCACCGCAGACAAATGTAAGCAATTATGTATCATCAGTTGATACTATGGGTGTGCGTGCTATGAATGTGAACAAGAGTTCCGAATATACTCAATCAGTTTACGGCAAAGGTTACGAACCTCCTGTAAACTTTAATGCCGAAGAACCTACAATCGGCGTAGGCAAGCCAAGTCCAGTCCCAATGGCAGGTTCAATGCCCGACATCTGGAGTGCTTACATGAAACCATCAACTTCTGCTGAAGAAATGATTATGGATACAGCAAGAATGATGAACCCCGGACAACCAATTCAGTGGTATGGGGCAGAAACAGGAGCCACTGGAACACTTTCTCGCCATGTAACCCAATCTGAAGGATTTGGAAGTGTGGTGGGACAATAAATAGGTGACTAATATGCTACAACGAATATGTAATTGGACAAACTCCCGTGATGGGCAACTTGTATTAGGTGTTGCGACCCTTGTAGGTGGACTACATCTAATGATGACCGCCCCACAAGAACTATTGAGTATTATTCCTTGGAATCCGACTGTAACTGTTATGGGCAAAGAAATTGGCGCACAAACAATTGTAGGTATGGTTCTAACCGTAGCCGGTGGCTGCTGGGTTTGGGACTTCTGCTGTGCAGATGAAGAAATTGATATTGAGGTGATTTGAAATGAATATAAAAAGCATGATTGTAAATGAATACACAGTTGGCGGAAGCCTACTCCTTGTTGGAGCCGGATTCTTTAGCACAAGATTTACTGACGCACTATCCTACGAACTATTTAGTATGCCCTCTGCCATCCCAGTGATTGGTGGTGCATCCGTTACTGTTGGCCGTGTTGTTGGATTAGTCCCACTAAGTTTGGGTCTTGCTTTCCTTTTCGGAAAGGTTCGCCCAGTTACTTCCCGCATTCCCGTAGTTGATAAGGTCATGGATATAGCAGATAACCTCGTTAGCGAAGTTTCAATGCCTGTTGCATCTGAAGTTCAGGGTGCAGAAACCGTGGACCACATTAACCCAACAGAAATTAAGGCAGAAAATGATGAAGAAGTTATTCTTGAGGCAGAAACCTCTGCACCCGCTAATATGAAGTGGACTGATGCAGTTGCTAAGGCTCGTAACGACCTTGGTGTTAAAGGATTTACTGCAATCAAAAAGGGGACACCCCTGTATAACAAGGCTAAGTCCTACATGAATTGAGAAAATTACTTAAGTTTTAAGTAGTTGCTACACACTATACCGTTTATGGTATCTGATGATATTAAAGATTGGGAAGTTTCGTTAGAAGCACTCATTCTGAAAGGAAAAGAGTTAGGCATACCCCTAAGTGTTATTGAATTGTTAAAAAAAGCCTTAGAAGATTGAAAACTTTTTCAATCAAGGGTCCAACGCATGAATCATATCTCACTATAATTAAGCGTGTTTCGGATAGACAACCCAAACCTTTAAGTAGTCAAAAAGACCTATATAGTATATAGCACAATTAATAGTTGTCCTAAAAAAATGGAGATGAAAAAAAAATGAGTATGAGAAGCCAAGTATATGAATGGGCCAACCTCGCACCTACTGGTGTAACATCAAGCCTTCGCCGAACGACTGCGGACCTGCCAAAGGCCCTTGTTGCGAACCGAGAGTATGATTTGTTTATCGGTGGTGTAGGTAATAACATTACTAAGCCAGCAGAAACGACAGCAACACAATTTATTGTGATTGAAGATATTGCGTGCAGTGCAACCCTAAACGGTGCAGTGCAAATCCGCATTAACACGACAGACTACTTCCAGAACCCGGATGTTACCGATATGGTCGGTATCCCGGGATTGGCAAGTCCTTACCCTCGTGGTTCAAGCACAACCGTTGTAGCAGCCTTAGTAACAACCGCAGCCGCACAGATTACAGCAGAGAACTTGCTAAAGTCGTTTGACCTATATCCGGATGTTTATGTCCTACCGGGACAGACCTTCCAGATTCTTTACACCCCGCTTACTGCAACCAACGCAAGCACACAAGTTGTGTCGGCATTCGTGAAATACACTCTTTACGATGGACCAGACGCTCTTATTGCTAACAAGTTGCTTGAACTCGGAGTTACTATCAACCCAAACAATGTGGATTGGTATAAGCGTTCCTTGATTGAACAGCAACAGCGTGGGGCAGCCGCAGCATCAGCCGCCGCAGCCGCAGCAGCCGCATCTAATGGAGGTGCTTAAAATGAGTATGAGAAGCCAAGTATATGAATGGGATGCCTCAAGAGGCACAGCAGCAACAGAAAGCAACGCCGGAAACCGAATCAGTGTCTTTATCGGTGGAATTGGTAACAACATCACCAAGCCCGCAGAGACAACTGCAACAGAGTTCGTAGTTATTGAAGATATTGCTTGCAGTCCTTCACTACCTGTCGGAGTCAACTCAGCATTCGCAGCAGTGGACACAGACGCAATTCGTGGTCTGACCTACAATCTTGTTGGTGGAGTGGCCGGTGGCCGTTCCTATGTTCAAGTGAGAATCAACACAACCGATTACTTCCTTGACCCAGACAATGTTCCAAACGATGGTATCCCCGGTGCGGCAAGTCCTTACCCACGAACCATTGATTTCCAGCCTTCGTTCAACCTATACCCAGATGTATATGTGTTGCCCGGTCAGGTTTGGGATATGTTGGTTACCTTTTACAACTGTGAAGGTATGTTGTTCGGAGCCGTAGCCGGTGTTGCAGGTGCAACAACCGCTATTGACGCTGGACAACTACAAGCATTCTGCAAATACACCCTCTATGACGGACCAGATGCTCTTATCGCTAACAAACTGTTGGAGATGGGAATCAGTATCAACCCCGGAAATGTGGACTGGTATAAGCGCAGCCTACTTGCTTCACAAGTCTGAAGTGAGACAACAGTTTCACTTTGAGCCTTCGGGCGAGACGGAGATAGCCGTAAGGCCATCAATGATGCCTCGTTTGAAAGGTTCTAAGGATGTGATTGCGTGATTAAGCATTTACTAACGGACATTATCATTGTTGGAACAGCATTATTTGTTGTTGGAACATGGATGACCTCACACCACACCCACAAAGTTGTGACAGGAGACCACCCTGAACATAAGGTTCGGGAGTTTTTGATTTACACTTGTGTAGGTGTAGCGTTGATTACAATGGGTAGTAACATGATGACGGATGGATTTATTCATCGTTTGAGTGGTGATGTAGCATGAAGCCCATTGTTATCGGCGGTTTGATGTTTACAATAGGATTTATCCTTACCACTTATCACACATCTAAGTTGTTTTCCCCTCAAAGTAATGTCATTGGTCATGTTGCATGGGCTATGGTGGGGGTAGGTTTGTTTCAAATAGGGTCTAACCTGACAGCCAGTGGGATGTATGACCACCTCAAGAGTAAGTAGGTGGATTATCATTAGGTGGACACGAATCAAAGCCGCATGGAAAACTTTGTGGTTAGATGTGAAAACCATTCCTATCATTCATTTGAAGATTAGGGGCAAGAAGGAAGAATATGCAAAGAGACACTTAACCAAAGTATGCGCTCATTGTCCACAGTCCCGAAAATTGACCAGAGATGTTCAGGGAAACGGAACTTGTTGGTGGTATCAAAATTGGACAGAAGAGAATTATGATATACCTGCTGATTTTGGATTAGCCAACTGGATACGCTTTTATACAGGCAGTGAAACAAAACTTGATGACTATAAACCTGATGATAAATAAATCCATCTAAAGTATTAAGTAGGTGCTACACCTTATTAAGTCTATGGATTTTGATGTTATTATCCCTACTTACAAGGTCTCACCAGAGTTTATTACTCGTTGTTTAGATTCCGTAGTCAATCAAACCGTGGATACATGGCATTGTTGGATAGCCGATGGAACACCCAAAGACCATGACACTTATCAACCTATGATGGAAGCCATCGGTCCTTTTTTAGATTCGGAAAAGTTTACTTATTTGCGCCAAAGAGGAACTGGTGTTTCACAAGCCCGAAATCAAGCCGTAGCAAGAGGTTCTGCACCCTATCTGGCTACATTAGATGGCGATGATTTATGGTATCCAGAACATTTAGAATGGGTAGTTGAGGCCATAGAAGCATCAAAAGATACTCCAGTGGCTCTTTGGTGGGCTGGAGCAGATGCCGAAATAATTTTATCAAGTTTCAAAACAAACGAAACTTTTAGCACAGGCGGAGTTATTGGTTGGTTTGAACAATTTCCTAAAACACTTCCCAGAGATACTCATTATTTTCTTCGGGGTAGTGCTGTTATCCCTTCTAATACAGTAGTTATTCGTAATCGGTTTGAAGAAGTCGGCGGTTTTGATGAAACTTTACAGATTGGCGAAGATACAGACCTTTATTTACGCATGACTGGTGACCCCGGTGTTATTGGGTATGAGAATACTTATTGGGGCTATCAAATAGATGCTGTCAGTGGGTTTCATGGATGCGGTGAATGGCAAACTACTCAATGTGGAGTCATGAGTTCTGTCGCCGACAATAGAAACTTTGATGAAACTATGGCCGAAATGCAGCGACAAGCACAGATTGGACTTGATAGTTTACGGCCGGTTTTAATGGAAGATAAACCTTCTGATGTTTCCGAAGAGTATTGGAACTTTATTGTGAAGTTAGTAGTTCAAAAATATCAAAGTGAACTGATGGTAAGTCTTGGTGGAGATGTTTAAGTAGGTCATACAGTATATGTTGTATTATGCCTGAACACATAAGTATAGACACCCCGATAGGGCCGATTACTGCTAATCTTACTGAATTAAGTGCAGGACTATCCTTTTTGGCTGAAAATATAGTTAAAACTGATAAGATTGACCAAGAGGTTTCTAAATATCTAATGATAGATGATGACCCCTCGGCATTCCCAATTGAATCCAAACGCCAGTATTATCACGACAGGTCGTATGTATTTTGGATGTATGCTTTAATGGAGGTTTTGAACAAAGACTACGACATTGTTAATTCAGAAAACTTTAATTATGGGAATGCTAAGACAGCACCAGTTTGGTTTGATGAAAAGATTGGTAAGCAAACTATCAAAGTTCCACACAAGTTAGTTATGTATGTTCAGTCTAAAAAGAATCCTACTCAAAGAGTAGTTATTATGTTTACTCCTTTTGATGAATATGAAGTGGATATAGTCTTTCAATTCCGTAGTGATTGTTTTAATTATACGGAGTTTTGGGATGGTATAGAAAAGTATTTCTATGAATCAGGATTGCTAAAAGGCGCACATTTTACAGCCAATTACGAAATGTTAGATACTGAAAAGTTGTCTTGGGATGACATTATTATTGACGCCGAAGATAGGCACACTCTGGAAAGAAACTTAGTCAGATTTATTGATTCAGTTGAATTGTTTAAGAAAAAGGGATTGCGTGGTAGTCGTGGAGTATTACTTGCCGGTCCACCCGGAACAGGTAAAACATTGGCTTGTAAAGTTTTAATGAATGAGTTAGACACAACAGTTGTTTATGTGGCTCGTGACTGTATCACTACAACAGGCCAAATCGGAGACCTATACAAATTGGCAAGAAGATTGTCTCCTTCAGTAGTTATTCTGGAAGATATTGATACATTAGGAGGGTTGTCTCGTGATGAAGGCGACCACCCACTACTCGGAGAGTTCCTTAATTGTTTAGCAGGAGTTGAAGAGAATCATGGAGTCGTTACTTTGGCTACCACTAATCACCCAGAAAAACTTGATTGGGCTTTAACAGACCGACCCGGAAGATTTGATGTCCGATTAAAGTTTGATTATCCCTCAGAAAAAAGTCGGATAGCCATTATTCAAAAATACTTGACTCCATTCAAGACCAAGAACATTAATCTAAAAGAGATTGGCAAGCGAACTGAAAAGTTTTCCGGGGCTTATTTACAAGAGACTGTCCAAACGGCATTTATGTTTGCTCACGAAGAATGTGGGTATTGTGACGAACCAGTTATCACACAAGCACATTTGATTGCCTCTCTTAAACAAATTGATGGCCACCGCCAGATAGTAGGTAAGGAAAAGAACCTTCCATATTCAAAAGGAAAAGATGAGTTTGCAGACAGTTATATCTGAGCAAAACTTTAAGTAGCAAGGCTACTCCATATTATGTATGGATGAGGTTTATGGTGTCTGCCCTTACTGTGGATTTGATGCAGAAGCCGCAGTTGCCCATCAGTCTAAACAAAATGATGAAACTTTAAGTTCAGCAGAACACGATGAAGAAGTTGAGTTCTATTTATATGAAAGTCACCCAGACTTTTGCGTAGGGATGCGAAACTCACTCAAAGAGGCAGAAACTTTTGAAGCATCGGCAGATGATTACGGAGATGTGGAATACATAATTTTGGAATTATTGACTGATGCCCAATTGGAAGAGGAATATGGAGAAGTCATGGATGATTATGGGATTGGAAGGGCTGACCTACCCCAAAAATTAGAGGATGACTACCGAACTTCGGAAGAGGCAGAATATCTGCGAGAGAAATACCTCCAAGAAGAAGAAGCAGAAACTTTTGAAGCCTATAATCCTGAACAACCTCGTGATGAGGGTGGCCGGTGGATTTCTGATGAGGAAATGCAATCATATATTACAGGGGCGCATTTTCGCAGACCATCTAAACATGGTAGTAAGATTACCCTAAGAAAACTTTCTGAAGCAGTTATGGAAACTACTCATAATCATCTTGATTTTGATACAGCCCATGAGTTAGTAAATCGGATGTTATCTCAACATCCCGCCGGCGATAGCCAAGAGGCAAGAACCGCATTACTCCTTACTTTAGAAGAAACACAGATGCAATTAGAATACGCTGATGAAATCGGTTGGGATATGGAATTAGAAATCATGGCGGGTCTGCTACGCAGCCGTGGCATACAACCTCCCGAAGAATTAGAAGAAGCAGTTATTAACCGTTTAACCTTTGAGGATGAATGGGCTGCTGAAGAGACTAACAGTTATAATGTGGGGTTAGTGTTTCAATACTTTGTAGCATGGACAAATGTTGATGCAATCAGTGAAGATGAAGCGGCTGACTTGGCTGTTCAAAACATACTACACACTGAGGGTTTTGACTTCTCTGAATATCAAGACATTATAGTGGAGAATGACTCATCTCCACCCACTTACTCCGCAGAAGAAACCGTTGGTTATGATAAACCACTCGGAGAATCATTAAACTGGACTCCATATGAATATCTTGATTCTAAAAAGAATAAGCCTAATAAACCAACTCCTGCCAAAGATTTTGATATGGCTGATACATTTGGGCGTAGTGTTTTACTCATGTCCGAAGATAATCATAAATTAACAGAATATAGTGATTATGAGATGTTAGAATTAGATACACATTCATACCTAATGAACACTGGACATTCTAAAGCCGAAGCAGAAGAATTAATTGAAAGATATGAAACATTTATTGAAGCAGGATTTGAAAATGGTGCAAGCCCTTATGAAATAGGGGTAAGTATAACAGAAAATGAACGGCTTGATAATGAGGCTGAATCATCTAATTACAAATGTGTTTCCTGCGGAATAACTTTTGCTCAAGAAGATACACGAGATATTGATGGCGACATAGTTTGTGACGATTGTGTTTATGAGATTTATGATATTGATGAGATGGATGCAGAAAGTTTTAGTCCAACCAAATGGGGAGGCTCTGATTTGCCATTCTTTTTCCTTACAGACATACAAGACCTTATTACCGATGCCCAAGACAGGGGTTGTTTAGTAACATCCCATGATGCCAGAGAAGTATTGGATTCATCTCATTTAATTGATGACAAAGATTGGCGAAATACTATTATTGAGATTTATACTGATTACAGATATACTGATGCCTCAAAGAATAGGTTCAACTATGAACATAAGTTTGTTTATGATTTTGAGTTCAATGAAGAAGAAGGAAAAATTAAACTTTGGAAGTTAGTATCCTTGGAACAACCCTATGCAGTTAGTATGTCTTATCCATACCACATGGAATATATTGTTCAAGCAACTGACCCAGAAGATGCTGCTGACATGGCTGTGCGTGGAGAAGGAAAGCGTTCATCCGATGGAGACCTAAGTAAGTATCCTATCTTTAGTTTCCCTGCATCTGTGGATTGGGAGCCTAATGCTGATGAGGCTCACCCTCTTTTTGATTGATGCGAGTCTTTAAGTATCAGTTCAACTCATGTTTTAATATGTATCGTTCCGAAGCACATTTTGAGGCGGATGAAGATTATGACGCCATGGGCACATATGACGCTGGAAAAGAAGATATTGATAATACTATTGATACTATCAAGTCTAAGCACCCTACATTCAAAGCAGACAGAGATTCCGTTTATTACTTAACTTATCAAAGCCAGCCTTCTAATAAGTTTCATTGTTTTCTCCTTCTTCAAGATAAATCAGGCTCATGGTATGCTATGAATGGTGCTGCTCGCATAGGGTATGGACCACAAGTTCATCGTATCGCAGGTCCTACCTCTCAAGAACAGGCTCGTGGAGCATTAGTTAAAAAGATGAGGACTAAAGAGCGTAAAGGTTATAGTATCATGTTTAGTCCAACTACTACTACCCGATGGTATAAGAGTGCAGAGACACAATATATGGAACTCCCAGTAATCCCAGATTCTTACGGAACTGATTCCGCCACTGAAATGGGTGGTCGTGGAGTCCCTGTATGGTATGGCTCTGCTGAAGGTATGGAAATGACTCCAGATATTATGGATTATCCCGGATTACCCGTTATTCCTGATTCCTATGGCACAAACTCTGCTTTAGAATCTGGACAAGGAGTTCCAGTGTGGTATGGAAGTGCAGAAACCGATATGGTGGAAGTTCCAATAAAGGTTGTCGCAGTTAAGGATGGCGATTGGAACGAATATGAGGGAAAAATGAGCATTCGGGACGATGGTTCGTTGGATGAATACGAATTGGAAGAACAGATTAGAAGCAGTATTGAAGAAGGAGATTATGAAATCCTTGATGTAGGGGACGAAGATTGGGACGAATTAGATGTCACTTGGGTCGGACACCCTGTATGGGAAAGCCTCAAGCATTCTTATGAAGCAGAAGGAGCCAATCCATCTGGAGGTTCCACAGGAAATCAAGTAGTTTCATGGGAAAGCGGAGGACTATCTTCTCCGTCAGGGCCACCTTCTGATATTTATTGGGCCGAAGATGACGATGGCAAGTTCCTTTGCGATAGTTGTGGCAAACTTGCTGATTTTAATTTCCAAGATATTGATGTTCGTTGGGACATTGATGGTGGAGAGTTCACGGGTAATTATGAATTGAGACAACATCTCGGTGATTACAATGATTTTTATTGTATGGCTTGTGCCGAAAAACAAGGATTCGCTGCCGAATGGTCCGAAACCGATGCTGCTCATGTCCTTTTGCGCCGAAAAGCCAAGAAGCAAAGAACTATTGACCGCAAAAGGTCTCGCCGACAAAAGTATGGTGCAGAAACTTTTGAATCCATGGTTACGAATACTAATTCTAATATCATAGCCATTGAAAACAGAGCAGGAAGAAAGTTGTCACCTGCTGAAGTAAAGAAAATAAAAGAAAACAGTGCTAAAATTGATGCTGCAATCGCAGCAGGAGATTATGATAAAGTGCAAAAACTTTTGAATAAGTTTGATGCAGAAGGAGAAAGAATTAGAAACGCAGGCGAACTGGTTGAGTATATTGATGGTGTGTGGAAAGGTCAAGTATCCACAGGCGGACCATTTACTTTGCCACCATACTTAGATGATTTACTTGCCCAAGACTTACAAGAAACCATGCGTAGTGACGATGAACTTGATTTATTGTTCCGTGATGGTAGTATGGCCTCGTGCATTTACGATGCCCGAAACGACACACTGAATACCTTTGTAGTCGCTTATGATGGAGATAGTTCTTTTAATTCCGAGACACTTGATTCATATGCGTGGGATAAAACCGAATATGAAAAGAAGGACCTTGAAATTGTCAAGCCATTCGGAACGGCTATGAAAGCAACCATGGGTGTAGCAGCAGGAACAGCCGCAATCTTAGGAATAATGGTTGCATTAACAAAAATAGGTGGAAAACAATGAATAATAAAATAATATATGCCGGTATATTCGCAGCAGCAGCCCTTTTTGGTTACAGATACCATAAGAATGCAGAAAGTTTTGAGGCTCATGTCAGTCCATATCAAGAAGAAACTCAAGTTGCCCGCAATTGGGGAACAATAGAAAGAGTAGCAACCGAGCGTAATATCATGGCAGGCCAAGCAGTCGGTCAGACTATCAATTACAATTCATGGGCTAACACCGCATCTAATGGTCTTTCCCAAGTAATGGATTTGAGTGTGTATGCAGCAACAATGCGTGCTACCGACCCAGTGTGGGCGCAAAACTATCCCGGCCGAGCCGTGGGGCAAGAGTAATCTTTAAGTAGTTGTGCAACGCAAGACAACTTGAGGATAATCCATGTTAGATTTCGCAGAACTACGCAATCGTATTCTTAATGGGGAAGAAGAACTCCCCCAAGAGGTAACTGAATCTCCAATAGTGGAGGAGTTTTTACGCCCTGCTACTGGCTTTCCTATTGTGTTCGGTGGCTTATCAGTCCTATTTGTAGTGATGGATAAACTTAAACTTGAAATCTTGTCACAAGAAGGTGAATATAACTATCGTCCTTTGGTATTATCGGTCTTTGGATTCTTACCATTGGGCTTTGGTTTCGGGGAGTTAATGCGTGGAATGTCTGCCCAAAAACAGTTTGACCGTTATGAAAAGTTAGTTGTTGCTGCCGAAGAAGAAGTTACACGACTTACCGAAGAAGATGAGGAGCAAGAGGCTCAAGATAACGCCAACCAAGGTGATACATACGAATCTGAAAGTTTTTTTAACCTAAGTCCATTGGGTATGGATACTGGTGTTTTTGCCAGTCCTTTAGTTGGCCAACAGCAACCAATGATAGGTCCAGCACCGACTTATGAACAGAAAACCTTTGGATGGTGAACCTTTAAGTATCAGTAAGGAGTATGATTAAACATGGCAGAACGATTTTATTGTGTTGGATGTAAAAGTCATTACGAACTTCCAGTCCATGAGGCAGTTAAGAAGCCCTCAAAGGGTAAGTCATTTCGTCATTCTATTGTCTCGGAGTGTCCCAAAGGCCACAAGACGACTCGTATCTGTAATGCCGAGTTATATGATTCTTATAATGAGGTCAAAAGTGCGGAATCACCCCTTACAGAAGGCCCTATCCCTGATGGCCCGCCATCAGAACCAACCCCGGTTCCCTCTGCTACCCAAAGTTTCTCTTCAAGATGTGAAGTTCACGAAGCCGAGTTTGAAGCCTGCGGTTGCGAGAAAGATGCCGAATACTGTAAAACTTGTTCAGTTAAAGGTCATGATTCATGTTCAATGACAACGGGCTGCCCTTGTTGTGATAACACCATGGAAGCCATGGAAGCCCATAGTTATGTGGATGGTGATGGAAAATGTGCTTGTGGTTGTGTGTTTGTGGATTGTGAATGTGGTCCTGAATGTAAATGCGGGTGCGCTACCAAGAAAGCAGAAAGTTTTGAAGCAACACAAGTTGTAGGAACTATGAGTCCCGGAATAAATCTTGAAGCCCTTAGACCCGTTGAAGGCGGAATGGAAAATGGATATGAAGATTCTATGGTTCCCGCAGATAGTTTTCAACCAGAAGGTTCTGGTCATGTAATCGGTAGTCAATCAACTTCTCATAACTATACTCCTATGCACGCTGAAACTTTTGATGCTGATGAGTTGTATCCTTATTATGAACTTCGTATGGTAACCGATGGCACATGGGGAGACCCTGTGGATGATTGGGACAATGATGCAGAATCAGACGCCTATGCAGCATGGGAGGATGCTGTCAACGAAGATGGCCCATATATCTTAGTATATTGGAAAGATACCGAAAGTGATGGTGCAGTCGTAGCAGGAGAAGATTTCTTAGAAGCAGCAGCAGAAGGAGTGATGGGTGATTTAATTGCACCAATTAGCAACCGAAATCGTAAAGCAGCAATCGCTACTGCCGCAGCAGCAGTAGTTATAGGTTTAATTTATTGGAAAAGTCAGAAAGAGTAACCTTTAAGTATCAGAATGACTAAGTATTAGTCATGGAAACTTTTGAAGCAGGTTATAATATCCAATGTGACCCCGGTGATTTGTATAGCCGTAAGTGCTATGTTGTTACTGGGGCAGGTGTAAAACAAGAAATTATTGGTTATGATTCCTCTGGTAATCCTATTTCTAAACAAGCAACGACGGCTGCTGGCACAGCATGGCAACCATCACTAACTGTTCTTGACCAAGATGGAAACCCTTATCAGCCTTATGGCTCTGGAGGTATTCCTTGGACTATGGGTGGTGGAATGACAGGAATTGGAAAAGTTATGCCATCTTCAGGTGCAGACCCACAAGATTGGAAGTATATTACTGAATCTGCTCCCGGTTCACAAGCCCGAATTGCTTATCAAGAGCGAACCTGCAACCCATTGTGGCCTACCTTTGGCTGTAAGACTGGGAATACTAACCCTACTGGCGTTACCACAGCCCCCGATGATGAAACCAGTGCAGGAACAGTAGCATGGCTCACAAAGTATTTTGGTTTCTGGAATGCTGAAGAAGATTATTCATCCAAACCCACTGACTCTAAAATTATTCAATGGTGGAACTCTTTGATAGGCTCGTGATACCATATGGTGGGCAATACAGAAGCCATTGAGCAAAAGTTTAATGATGATGAAGAAAAAGAATTATTGTCGGCTCGTTCAGCATGGCGAAGTTTATTAGTTCCTGCTGTTGGGTCTGCTGCGTTTTTTGCATCCACAGTTATAGGTTTTATTCGCACTTATCGGAAGTATGGATTTCCCCAAGACGCATTTAAGCCATTTGATTATGCCTTAATGAGCATCCCGTTTGCTATTATTGGAATGGCTTTCTTGTATCAATCAGAAGAAGTGAAGCAAGAAAATGGGCTTGCCGAGGTCTAATTATGGACATAAAAATCGGCGACACAGTTAAATCGTATGATTTTGTCATGGGTGGTGAACTCCTAACTGATAAGGCATATGTTATTGGAACTATAATTGATATTGCACCCGTTGATTGGTGCGGTGATAATTGCGACCATTATCATATTAAGATAGTGGAAAGGTTTGACGCATATGGAAAATCCATAGAAGGGCCTGACGATTGGATGGTGTTTCCACCAGTTTATGACTCCATAGTAGTTCTTAGTAATTGGCCTAACGATGAATTAGAGGCAGAAAGTATGTATGACTTTGTTACAAGTCTTAATCGCACCTGTGCATTCTGCGGAGGACTACCAAAGTTTATGATTTATGATTTACCCACAGGACCCCACGCTTTTTGTTCTGAAAAACATTATACTCGGTTTGTAGGGTTGGAAGAAAAACCAACAGGGTGGTATGGCTATGATGCCGAAACAGGCTCGGAGTTGCCCGATTGTGGCGTATGTGGAACTTCAGTTATTATCTTAAATGATGACTATGGAACTTGTCCAAAGTGTGAAACTTTTTGGAATCTTGTTAATCTTCAAGATTTGTGGGATTCTGCTGATGACGATATAAAAGTTTTAGATGCAGAAAATTGGGGCGGTGACCCAGAAGGACCTTTGGCCAAAGCATTAGCAAAGGCTCGTGAGGAGGCCAAGAAACCTAAAAAAACACTTAAGATAGAAAAACTTTCTGCGGAAAGTAACCAAAAGTTCAGACGGGAAGCCATTTTATTTGGTATAGGAATAGTTTCTGCAATCACTGGAACAGTTTTAGCAGAAATCTTAATTGATAGATACAGAGAGGACCCAGAACTTTTAGATACACCTGTGCCAAAAGAGAACGCTTAAGTAGGTGTGAGATAATACATCCTATATGGATGGAGAATCTTTTTGGGCTGGTTATTTGGCCGCCCGTAAGGAACGATTCCACTCAGAGAAAACAATTATTATTGGTGCTGAATATAAATCGGCCAAAAGTTATTGGGATGAAATCATTGACGAAGAGTGGCTTATTATGAAATCACGCTTAGATACGGGGTTTGATGTAGGCAAAGCAGCAAAAACAGAATTAGGGCTGGATTTTTTCCAACCTAATTTAGAAGATGAAATCCATGTTCCCGCAGTTGCCCAATTTACATTAGAAAATGGAGATACCTTACCATTATATTGTTATGAAGATTTTGTTTTGTTAAGCAACCAAGGAATCTTTCGTGAAATTGATTTTATTTTAGACCGAGAACGCCGATGGCAACCAAAAGTGGAGGAATTACTCGGAGAGCATGGTTTTCAGCGTGTTGATGTAATATGGGAGGGAGGTGTTTCGTATCTTAGATTCTGCAAACGAACCGAATAAATGGGAAGATGTGGCTCACCAAGAGTTAATTACTGTCCGAATGATGGTTGTAATTTTAGTTTCATTGGCTTGTGTTATACAAGTTCCATTTATTTACATGGCCTCCCTGTGGGACTTAAAAAGTTTTAGTTTCATGTGGTGGATGCTACAATTCTTTGGATTTGTGATGGCGACTAATTTAGGTGCTGTTATTTTAGCCATGATTGCTCAAGATTCGGCTACAAAAATTGGAGAAAAACAAGCCAGCGCATTTACCGCAGATTTCATGTCAGGCATTGAAACTCTAACTAAAATACTGGGTGAGTTCAACAAAACTGCTGCCGCAGAAGGTGAATCACTAAATAATCAAATAGAAGAGTTTGCACCACAGTTTTACCGATTAGGATTACAATATCTTCGCACTCATGGGCTTCCTTCGGAAGAACCACCATCATTGGATGAATTAGGCGTAGCACTGCCAGATGAATATAGTCATGAAGAGGAACTATTTGATGCACAAAATCCAAAAACTTAAATATCACCAGTGATTTATGATGGATATGGAGAAATGGCACACACGCTGGGCTACCATTATGCTTCTTTTAGTTATGTCTTGTATTTACTATACTTATTTAGTTGCACAAGTCGGTTCAATTCACCCTGACCTTCTTTATGAGGCTATGCAAGAAGATACCATATCTTATGGTATTTGGGCATTTGTCATTGATTTTATATTCCTCGCCGCACTTATTATCTTTATTCGTAAGAGGAGGGCTAAAAAAATGATGAAAGACAACATTTGGAAAACATCAGAAAACTTTGGGCCACTGTTATTAGACGACACACCTGTTTACTACCCACCCCCTCCAAGCCCCGAAGAAGTAAAACTTCTCAACATCTTAGATAATGAGAACCTTTAAGTATCAGAAAGACCTACAAACTAATAGAGGATTACCATGGCTAATCAAGACCCCCAACCAGAAGTTTACAGCACTACGCATACCTTTGCAGGTGCAGCCGTGTCCGGAACATCAAATGTAGTCTCAATTTTTACTAATCAAGCAAACAACGAAGAAGTTCGTTTGTATGCAGTTGGTGTTGAGATGTTAGATGCAACTACTGGTGCAGCCCTCGCTACTGAATTAGATTATTCAGTATCTATTCAGGTCGGTCCTAACAATGTCCCATCAAACGCTTTTTCAGCAGGATATATCTTTAGTAAGAATGACAGAACATTGGCACTACCTACACCTGTATTGTGTCTTTTCCAGCAACCACTTCAAATTACCGTGACTACTAACCAAGCCGTTGGTGCCAATGGTTCAGATATTAAGATTACCTTAATTGGCGAACTCGCTATCCAAAAGATTGCAGTCCATCAGGGCAATTGGGAACACCAAATGAACAGCATGGGTCCACAAGCACGCCAACGCTGAAGCCCATAGAATGCTTTAAGTAGCAAGGATGCTCTATCTTTATTATGAGTCTGCGCCGTCAAGCCTATGAATGGCGAAACATAGTTCCCGGCACAACTACTACTGTCAGTAATACCGGACATCCGATTTTAACTTACGATGCTGCTGGTGCTGTTCAAGCCCGTGCCATTCAACTTAATGCCGACCAATCTATTGATATTATGGTTGGAGATATTGGAAATAACTTGGAGATGCCTGCCGAATTGCGAGCGCATCAATTTATTATCATAGATTCTATTGGTTGTTATCCATATCAAGCCGCACTTAATATCCGCATCGGCACAACCCGTTATTTTCAAAACCCAGATGGAATCCCAGACCGAGGGATGCCTGCCAGTGCCATGCCATTTCAACCTATTACTGTGACCAGTGGACAACAATATATTGGTTATTATGATAAATTAGTTCCACCTGTTTATGTTTTACCGGGGCAGCCGTGGGGGATTGAGTTTACTCCGTGGGCAACACTTAATAATGGTTCACCCGCACCCACTACTGACAACGATATTGCCAGAGCCTATGTGCGGTATTTACTTGTTGATGGTCCAGACCAATTAGTTGCTATGAAATTACTTAAATCCAACATTCCTGTATCGGCAGAAAACATTCAATGGTATAAACAAGAGTTAATTCGTAGTAAACTACAACAGGATTTGGGAATTGAGCGCACTTTACAAGAAACTTTAGGAGATTCTCCACGGAGGGTGATATGATGGCGATTACGATTCAAAACTATGAGTGGAGATTAACAGGCCAAGGAGTCTATGTTGCTACTGATTACCCATCCGCAGGAAATGACATGAGTTTGTTTATCTCATCCTTTGGCAACCGTATTGAGATTCCACCTTTCGTTAGAGAAGATGAGTTTGTAGTCATAAAACAATTTGGTAGCACACCCGGGGTCCTTGCGGCCCCCGTTTTGGCCGGCGGTGTCCTTAGTAATTGGATTCCAAATGGATTTCTGCAAATAGTTATCAATACTACTGGTTATTATCAAGACCCACAAAATACATGGGAATATGGTATTAGTGGAGATGCTGCCCCATATCCTAAAGGCTTAACTGATATTCCTGCTCATTATGTTTTAACGCCACCCATTTATGTCCTTCCCGAACAAACATGGGATTTTCGTTATACTATGATGAATGATTTACAAAGTTTTGCGACTACTGCTACCGTTACTAACATTCCAAGCACCACACTAATTGCAGAATGCCTTATACAGTATTACCTCTTTAATGGACCAGATGCTTTGATTTGTCATCAATTATTACAATTAGGTATCCCAATTACAGTTGAAAATGTGGAATGGTATAAGAAGATGTTGCTTCAACAAAGAGGGTTGGATACAGAAACATGGAAACATTATCTAAAAGTTTCAGAAGCCTTCCGAGATATAGAAAAGAAAAGAGAAAAATATGGTCGCCGAACTCGTAAAGCATAGTGGAAAACTTTAAGTAGTCGTGCATCTTAGGTATTATCATGTCTAATGACTATTCAGGGAGTTACGGAGAAACTAACCGTAACATCAAGCGGCCCTACCGTAAGAAAGCATTTCAAACAGGTTATGCTCAAGGAGGAGAGGCTGTAAGTAACCCACCACTCCCGCCACATACTTATTCCACAGAAACGACACAACAAACAGAAGCAATTCGCCCCGGTGTTGATGCACACACCTTTCGCCGCCCCGTTAGACCAACGGTGGAACAAATTGATGGCGGGACACCTATCGCTTTCGCTTTTTATCCTTGGCATACTGTTCCTAAACCAGAATCGGCGAACTTGATTCAACGCCAGCGTGTAAGTTTAGTTACAACACCTATGGCCGATGATACTTTTATGGATGCTGTCGTAATCAATGTAGCCAACGCCAGTGGCGCAGGCTCATGGGTGGCTGGTATCCCTACCGCAGTAGCATTTGCAGCAGGCACTACACAACCAATCCCAACATTACCTTCTGTAACTGGTGTTCAAACAGCCACGCAAGGTGCGCCAAATAGCCCCTCGCAGGCTAAGGTAGTCAATGTTAATACTAATCCCACTTCTATTCAGGCCGCAGGTGGAACTACCTTTGTTCCTAATGAAGCCACCATAACTCCCGGTTCAAACGCCGAGATTTATCGTGTTTCCAGTTTCGGCCATGTTGAATCATTAAATGGTGCAACACCCGGAGTAACTTATGAAATATGGGTTGATGGGCGGCTATTCATGCAGTGGTCTGATTTCCAGTGGTCTGGTATTACGCCTCTGGTTGACCAGTGGCACTTTAATAATCCAATTGTTGTGGAAAGGCAAATTGTTTATCGGGTCATTAACGAAACAGGCGGCGCAATCAATACCGGCTTCGCTGAAGCCTGTTTCAATGGCTGGGTTGAACAACGCTACGGATACAACGATGTAGGATATACACAACTCCAGTCGTGATGAACCATGAGTCAACTATACACAGGAACCAATTTGGGTAAAGCCGGTCTGGAAATGACCGAAGTTGATGGGGTCCCAGACATAAGCGGTGTTTCAAAGATTACCGTTAGTAATGGAACATTAGTTGATGATGGTAATGGTGATGTAACTTTAACCACGGGAGGAGGTGGAGGCGGAGTCACTACACTGGCATTCGGGACAACAGGACTTACTCCTGCGGGTGCTACAAGCGGCGTAATTGCCGTAGCAGGAACATTAGTTGTAGCCAATGGTGGAACAGGTGCAACAACACTTACAGATGGTGGTCCTTTATTGGGTTCAGGAACAGGAGTCATCACAGCCCTTGCTCAACCCACCAATGGACAATTAGTTATTGGTTCAACAGGTGCAGACCCCGCATTAGGCAGTCTTGCCTCAACAGGTGCAACTATTAGTGTTACGACAGGTGCGGGAACTTTGGATATAGATTTGGCTAATACAGCAGTTACTCCTGCTGCATACACATCAGCAGATATTACGGTTGATGCTCAAGGACGAATTACAGCCGCAGCAAGCGGTTCTGCCGCAGCAATTACGGCCACAGCCAATGGTGCTAATGACAGAATTGCGACATATTCTGCTGCTACTGCATTAAATGGTGAAGCCAATTTGACTTTTTCTGGTTCTATACTTGCAGTAACCGGCTCATTAACAACGACTACAACCGCAACAATCGGGACAGATTTACAAATTGATGGTGCATTAAACCACGATGGAGACCCAACAATAGCGGCGGAGGGAGTTGGTTTTTATCAAACTACTCCTGTTCTTCAAGGAACTGCAAACGCTTATCCCGGGGGTGTGGTCAATCCCGGTGGGGATGCAATAGATTTGCCGGGACTTAATGGTGAATTAAATGCTATCGCCGCTTCAATTGGTTCTATTGTTGGAGTTCTTCAGGATTTAGGATTATCAGCGTGAAGTTTAAGTAGGTAATTAGGTATAGTGAGAACATGGATGAAAAGTTCAGTGTGGAATTATTAGAATCTGATATAGGACTCTTACTTGAAGTCATGGAGAAAATCAACTGTCAAGGAAAAGAGGGAGCCATTCAATTACTTAGAATCATGAATGCTTTAGAAAAGCCCCTCAGTTCTAATCCCAAGTCTTAAGTAGCAGAAACAATAACTATTACTTATGGCAGGCGAAAGATTCTGGAATTGGTTAAGTTTAGGCTTCGCTACTGCTGCTATGATGACCAGTTTATTCGCATTGGCATCAGACCCCTCTGTAACATTTTGGCGAAACTCTGATGTGGATTATTTGGACCAGACCCCTGATGAACAGACTTTAGACCAAATGAGAGGACTCGGTTCAACCTCTTCGGATAACTGATACGAACCATTAAGTAGTCGGCACACATACTTATTTATATGGCCGAGACTCCTGCGCCGAAAACTCGGATGACTGTGACAAAACTTGGCCATCGTCTTGATGAATTATCAGATGTTGTGGATATTATTCATAATGATTTAGGAAAAATCCAAGAATTACTTAAAACTTTAATTGAACTTCAGTTAGTAACTACACCATCTATTACAGATGATGATGAATGGAATAGCCGAATGTATGGTTAGAACAACTTTTGTTGTTTACCAAGTTCCTTACTTTCAAAAGTTTCAGCCACCCATTTACTAACTTGATTATACAGCCCTTCAATATAATCATTACAACCATAAGTTTCAATCAAGACTTGCATTAGTCCACCATATTTACCAACCCCTCCTTCAGTCACAGTCAAAATAAGTTTACCGGGGCATAAAGTTTCAATCTCTCCTCCAGTAAATGGGTCTTTTTTCTTTTCCATGATAGTTCGGCACTTACCGCTAACAGGAACACGGCGATAACTTGCACCACATTTAGGACACCTCACTTTTTGTTGCCCATAGGCTCGCAGATTACCTCGCATATCCCGAATAAGATGTCGGTCAATAAGTTTGGATGCTTGCTCCATATTATCCACAGATGTCAAAATAGTTCCTAATGCAAATTGTTCCATAGTTTTTCTTCGCATACCTTCTAAAGTATTGTAAGGATTATTTTTAGGTCCAGCACAACAAGAAGAAGTTGAATGAGTATATCCCATCTGTCCAATAGGTTGTTCCCCTATATCAGTCAAACTTTCCACAGTAATAATGCCAGTTTTGAGTGCCTCTTTAGGGCGTGGTGGTATTTCACTATGAGTCAATTCATAAAAATCAACAGGATACTGCCATGAAATATCAACATTGAGGGCTTCTTTGTCTATCTCTGTGGCTACAATGCGTGTAGTAAGCGTCAGAGGGGCGTCCATACGCCCTCCACGGCTCTTAGGTAAGAACATACGGCTAAAGTTGATTAAACCCTCCATGAGCAGCAGAATACAGTCAATATCGCCATCACAGTTACGGCGTTTCGCCGCATGATAAAAAGGATGTCCATAATGACCCTTAACAGGCGTAATTCCAATAATTCTCCCTAAAACAGCCCCACTTGTATGCGGTGCCAGCCCCATAATCAACTGACCTACCAAATCTTGCTCGTTTTCGGCCTCATAGAAGGCTTCTAAGCCATACATGGACTCCAACATACTATCAGTGAAGTTCATGGCTGCTAAGAGGCTCTGAACGCAGTTCTGGGCTATTACGATGTCTTGAGGCATCAATTCTATCACTTGGTCATCAGAAACCACTGGATTACCCTTACAATCAGTTGTATAACCCAGTTCAACAGCCTTCGCAGCAGTAATTCCTATTTCATCTGGTCTAAAGTGAGTCATAGTAATATCCACCATATCAAACCGAATCGTCCCGTCACGAAAAACACTTGTGCCATGTTGGTGTCTTAGCACTGCTTTTAGCATATCTTCAGGCATCTTTTCGGCATTACGCAAGCCTTTACTACCCTTTACTTCGGGTTCAGTAGCCTGATGGGTCGTTTCTAAACATTGTTTCCATACGCTTTCGGTATCCAAACTTTGTTTTACTAATCCTACAAAATTAGTATTATAGTCGCAGCATACACCTCGCCATGTTTGTTGGTCACAAATAGAACATACTCTAATACCTACTTGAAAAGATTCTCCTTTGCGTGCAGCATCCCGAATACGCCTGTGTGCGCCGATATTATAGCCGACTGGCCAAAGGCCATGAACAGGTGGAGTCATCTCTCGGTGCTTGGAACCTTCAGGCTTCCCCATTCTGGCTCCAATTCTCATTGTAGTTCTGTGTCTCCTACTGATATTCAGAACACTTCCTAAATCCTGGCATGAGTCTTCCGAGTCATCTCCTATGCTACCACCAAACAATTGTTGGGCTACCTCTTTGATAAGAAAACTTTCTGGACCCTCCAGATAGCCATCCTTGGTAACATCAACACACAAGCGATAAACTTTTTCTATTTGTTTTTCGGGAACATGATAGTTATCAAGATGATTCAAACTTATTAGTAAATCTTTTAGTTCATCCACACTCAAATCTTGTAATCCGGTTGGCACATATTTAGGATTCAAAGGAATATCATAAGTCTTGGCATAAGTTACTGCTTCTTCAAAACTTTTATCTTCAGCAATACCTTCGTTTTCTAAAACTTGTTCGTGCCATTCACTAACATAAGGGCTGGGAACTAATGGATGGTTGTTTTCTAAGAACTCACCTACGGGAACAAGGATTTCACCCAAATCCCAAACTTTAGCAATTGGCCATTCGGGTTCGGTTGGAAGAACCGACCAATCAGAATCAGGTTTTAATCCCGCAATTTCAGTAAGTTCACCAGCATCATTGAATCTTTTGCCTGAACCATCATTTAATTGAAGATACGGACCATCTATGCTATCACAAGGAGTAGCCACAGTAGCCTTACCGGGTCGCTCATACTTCATTTGAGTTCCACATATCACGAAACCACCCATAGCCATCATAGTAACAGGATGCAAAGCGGTAGCCGCTAATCCAGCCAACCTACTGCGCCCATATCTTAAACGAAGCCCCCCGACTTGCATAGGCAAGCCAAATATCGGCCGGCCTGCCAAGACATCACTCATATATTTCTCGCTGGGTGTAATTTCAGTAGCCCCTGATTTTGTCTGAACGAAACTTTTTAACCAATCCCAGCCGTCAAGTTCTAATTCTTCCACATATTTTAGAATCTTTGGTGCTTTTAGAACTAAGCCTTCACACATAACCAACAACATTCCTTCACGAACTTTGTTAGTTGGCACTCTCGGCAAATCTCTTTGCCCTGTAACTTCATCACCTACGCCTTCTCCATCCACATAGACAGGACAATTCTGGGCAATAACTTCTAATTGAGGATTACTTGGGCGATACTGCAATCCACGACTATACTTTGAAACTTCTTCCTTATAGCGTTCCACTTCTGAAAAAGTTACTTGCGGCGTAGTAAATCCAAAATCACGGCGCAGAATATCAGCAATAAGAACAGATAGTGCTTGACCCGTTCCCCCTGCACTCCGAATCGGCCCTGCATAATTAACAGCAAGACACTCCGAAGCATCAGCATTAGATAAAATACGACAGGAAACTACACCCTCAAGCGGTGCCACAAGGATACCTTCAGTCAGCACAGCCAACCCAGCACAAATACCGTGATACAAACAAGTAGCAACTCTCAAATGTTCTCCACGAGATTTATGGGCAGTTTTTTCATAAGTCTCTAAAGTTTCTTTCCAGTCAGCACTTCCTATATCAGATTGAAATCCCATTTGTTCTCCAGAGCCGTTACAATCATCACAAGAAACTTTCCAAGTAGGAGTTTTAGCAATCTCTCCTGAGCCTTTACATCCTTGACAGTTCTCTTTAATTCCATACAGCAAACTTTCAGCCGTTACAATTCTGGCAATATCAATAGCGACTAATTCACGATTACCATCGTGCTTGAGAGTAAGTTCTCTAATTTGTTCCGCAGTTTGCCGAGGGTGTAAGAAATCTAAAAGTTTTTGGGTTCGGTCTGCAAGGTCACTGGCACGAGGAATCTCCACATTGGTTCTTGGGTCAAGCCCTTTGCTTCGGGCTTTTTCAGCAATCTGATAGATTTTATCACATTCATCTTCTAATCTTAGAATATAAGCATCATAATCCATGGCATAGCCTCCTTACTATTACATAAGGGGAATTACCGACTTAAAGTTAATCATTCACAAGAACTGTGTCGGTAGGCTTTTCCAATTTAAGAGAGGAGTAGTCGGAAAAAGTAAAAGTTCTGGGATAATCTTACTCTGTTCAAGATAGGTGGTTGCCCCGCCTTTTCCAGACCGTTTCGCTGCCGACAGACTTATCTTTCTTAGTTTTGGTGGTGCTAAAACAGCCGCACCATCAGTAAAGTAATACAACTTAATATCGCCTTCGGGTCCACCACCATCAAACACATCTTTCCATTCCATTGGTGTTGAAACTCTGCTTTTGGCTTTAGGTGCAGTAATCTCTGCATTACATAATATCCAATTGCCACAGGTAATATACCATGCTATCATTCCAAACCGAGTGACAAATAGACCGATTATACCCCTATTATTATTTACATTATTGCGGAGTAATGCGGTGGCATCATCCATATCCAGTTTTTTGGCAGATTTATTTGGTAATAAATCAAACATTAAATTATTCATAACATTACCGAGATGGTCTGGTGGGGTATCATCTGAAATAGCATTAACTGTTTTGGCTATCAGACACCACGGTTTGAAGAGTGATGTGGTTCTAAGGTCAAGGGCGTGCCAAAATTGAGATAACTCATGAGCATCCACCGATTTTCGTAAAAACGGATTAACAATGGACTTGAACTTATTGATAACCCATTCTCGGTCATCATCTTCAGAACTCATAATTACCATCCACCGATGTTATTTTTAGGCCAACCACCCAATCTAATTCGGCTGTATCAGCAATAACATCATATAAAAACTCAATTTTTGGATTATTGAGGGATAATTCTATTTCAGAATCATCGGGAAACAACATAATAAGTTGGTCCTCTGCTACCGCATCCGATAAATCAACAATAATTGTTGTATCATCCCAATCAACATCAAGACCCCATGCTGCTTTTTGGAGTTCTTCACTTAAGAATCTTGACAATTCACCAGCCATAATTTGTAATCCCTCTTCTGCCTTGAGTGCAAAAGGATAAGGTGAATCTGGGTGCATCATTTCAGGCGAAGTTTGTTCAAATATATGAAAGTTTGATTCTTCCCACAAGGCTTTTGTAGGTCTTAGAAAACCATGATTAGACTCCCACCTACGGAATGCTCCATAATTAGGACCCTTGTGAGTGCGATTAGTTAATTCATGAAAAATAATGTTTTCATCTTTGAGCCAATCCACAAATAAATCTGCATCAGTCCAGTCCATGGCTTCAGCATCAAACTCTATGATACTTTCTGCACGATATTTCTTTCCATCATCAGAACAACCGCCACAAATAAATCCTTTTCTTGAACCCACCCACCATAGTTTTCCATCCTTTTCGGTTTTTCCACACCTATGACACGCATTTTGTTCCTCGGCATACAAAGAACGCATACCTAAACTTTCGGATTCAAAATCTTCATCTTCATCTTCCTTGTAATGTTCTTCATAACAACGCTTACAAACCAAACCATCATTAGTTTTGAAAGTATAGTCCTCATCATCCCACAACTCGCCACCACAATAACCACAATCTTCCCATAACACACCATCTTTCAGTGTTTTCAAAGTCTTGCTTTGTCCACAATAATGTTTTTTTGAATAACTTCCAAAGTATTGCTTATAACCTTGACAAGTTATGATTATATCACCATTATAAGGAACTAATTCCCAACCCATCCCACAGCAAACAGGCAATTCCATTCCATCAAGTTCGGATTCAAAACTTTCTGCACGGAAGATAAGACTCTCATTTAATTTGGCAGCCAGTGGTCCTGATTCAGCCTTACCATATTTGATAGTAGCCATATGAATCTTTCTTCCATGTTCGGTAGTAAATACATCAATAGCATAATAATGAGTTTTCAGCATATGGTTAATCTCTTTGATTAAATACTCATAGTCGGGACAAGGACTACGCCATAGCACATCTCCTCTGGTATTTCTAATTTCAACCAAGTATTCTTGGGATTCGTGTGATTCAAAACTTTCTGCACGATATTTTCCATATGTGTCAAAGGGTTCACAACCATTACAAACTCCGTCTTGTAATTGGCAGTCAATGGAGGACATATTCGTTCCCCAATCACCACAAAAACCTTTATGGCAGATTTCGCACATTTGCCAATACTGCGTAGCATTTTTTTGAGGAAGGTCTGTTATTGGGTGATATTCTTGTTTCCATTTATCGTATTTCATACCACATTTAGAACAAGGATTGGCCTTTGCCTCTTGTGCCCACGAGTTTCTTTGTTCTAACACGGTGCGGTAGTCAAAGGTGTTCGGGCCAAAAATTGATGAAGTGGGCACAATAGGTTTTTCGTCACAATCACAATAATACTCAAAGTTCATCAAGTTTTCGCTTGACCTACTCCCACCCTCTCCAATGATTTCCATTGTTTCATTACAAAGGGGACAATCCATAGAAATATCAATTGATTGTTCATATTCGGATTCAAAACTTTCTGACATCCACGCAGGTCTTACACCATAATCTTCACTTTCTGCTCTTTTCTCTGGTGGCTTAAAAGTTTTATCCATAATCTCATAGATTTCTTCTTCGGTTGCACCACCCAAGTAAGTATTTGTATCTCTATCCCAGATACCATATTCATTAAGTTTCATACCACGAGACTTTGCGGCTCGGCGCATACCGATATTATACCCACTTGGTCCTGTAAAGTATAACAATGCTGCACCCAAACCCTCGGTTGTGCTAACTTTAATATCAACTTTGACATCATCAACTACTATTTGAGTCTTTTTTTCTCCTAACCAATTGACTGCGGTGTATAAACCACTTGATTCTAAATCACTTACGATTTCAGGCAGAGTATAGCCCTCCTTAATAATTATAACAATATCAAGGTCACCCGGGTCCTCACGACCTCGGCGATAACTACCGCATATTTCAATGAAATCCACATAAGGTGTTAAAACTTTTATCATTTTATCCGCTAACTCTTCGGCTTCTTCACGAGTCATCCTTTCAGATTCATCTCTATCTTCGGCACGACCTACAAAACGACTCATTTTATCAAACATTTTAGGAAGAAATGGTTCTATGGCCATAGGAATCACCTCATTATTTTTATTTAATCTATCATAACAAGTATCACAAAGGGTTATTTTGGTATCATTAACTTTTAAGATATATTCTAACCAAGCCATACCGGGTTTTCCACAGTTATCACATTTCATCCATAACCGCCTCCAAATACTTTTTGTGCGTGCTACCCAAGGGTCCATCAATGACAACTAATATCCGATAAAGTTTTTCTTCATCAATTAGTTCTTCTTGAACAATATAAGTAACTATATCATCTCCCTCATTCCGAGTCGCTACATAAATCTTTTCAAACATCATTGTTCCAACACTAATTGGCATCATATCATTAAGTTCATCAGAATATAACAATTCTTCTTTTCGCCATTCAGCATCTAAGACATATTTACTTTGTTGAAAAATTATCTCTGCCAAATCTTGAGGGACTAATACATAAGTTTTCCCATCTTCGCCTTTGACAATTACACCCAATGGAGATTTATTTACTTCTTGATATTCGGCACGATAGTAATTGTGAACATATCCTTTGTAATCTTCATAAGTAGGCATCCAATCATACATTTCACCCATTTCTTTCAAAGTTAAGTATGGTGGATAAGACGCATCAAAACCTAATGCAAACAAATCTTCATCACTAAAATAGATGGCACCTTCATAACCACCTTCAAATAAATAACGAGTCATTTCATCTCGCCAATTCCAAGGTTTCTCTAACATATCTCTAATGTGGCCACCATAGGGTTCATCAGCCATTTCAAACCAGTAACCTAAATGACCCAATGGGTCATTGGAGGCTTCTTGTGCAGCCACTTGTGCATCATGGAATATATTTTGGAAGAACTCTTCTTGAGTTAATCCATCTGGAGTAGTTAGTTCTTCATCTTCTTCGGCATCAAACGACCATAAGTTCGCACCCGAACCACAATCTAAACATCTTTCCTTATTCCATGAAAACTTTCCACCACAGGCTACACAAGTTCCTTTTTGTCTTGGGTGAAACTTGGATTCTGTGGAAGAGGCATTAAGTTTCTTCATAACATTACGAGCATAAATCTCTGCATCATCATAATCTTCATCTTCCAGATACTCATCCATAACAATATCTTCCACACTGTCGTCAAAATAGTATTCAGAACCAAAAGTTTTACGAAGTTCTCTCATGACTTCCTCTTCACTAAGTAATCCTAACTGAATCAT
>Ga0114993_10001116_pt1 | contig 30982 bp, 35 predicted proteins | sample ArcticOcean_MG_C_FD_87042 | JGI IMG/M metagenome (GOLD analysis project Ga0114993, IMG submission 87042) | Marine microbial communities from western Arctic Ocean - ArcticOcean_MG_CB2_150 | ecosystem: Environmental > Aquatic > Marine > Oceanic | place: Arctic Ocean: Canada Basin | collected...
GTTTTCTGGAGAAAATGCCCCTCGACCATGAGCCCGGCGAGATACTGAAAAATCGTCTGCGGAAACATCAGAATGGCCTGCGCAAAAATAATCGGCATGACGCCGGCGTAGTTGACGCGCAGAGGCAGGAACGAGCTGCCGCCCTGGTACATCTTGCGCCCCACCGCGCGCTGGGCGTACTGCACTGGGATCTTGCGCTGGGCTTGGGTCATGGCAATGACCACCGCCATCACGCCCAGCAACAGCCCGACCAGGATGATGGCGTGGAACATGTTGAAGTGGGAATCCAACCGCGCGTCCTGCATGGCCTGCCAGTTGAACCACGGGGCGCTGGGGAAAAACATGTCCCACATGGCCTGCACCGCCTGCGGCAATCGCGCCACAATGCCAATGGTGATGACCAAGGACACGCCGTTGCCCACGCCACGCTCGGTGATCTGCTCGCCCAGCCACATCAAAAGCGCCGTGCCGGTGGTGAGAATAAGCGCCGTTCGCACGCGATACCACAGGCCGGGGTCATCCACGAGCGTCCCATCGAAGCCGCCAAAAATCTGCTTGGGATGCTCCCAGCCCATCGACATCACATAGCCTTGGCCAAGGCACAGTATGATTGTGAGATAGCGGCCATATTTAATAATCTGGGTTTGGCCGCCCTCTTCACGTTTAAGCTTGCTAAGTGAAGGGATCACCGCCGTCATCAACTGCAAAATAATGGTGGCACTGATGTAGGGCATGATGCCCAATGTGCCAATGGCGCAGCGCTCAAGCGCGCCACCTGTAAAAAGGCTGTAGAGATCCAACAGGCCCGCCGCGCCTCCCTCGCCGGGTGCTTGCTGCTTGGCCGCCCGTTCCGCGCGTTGTTGCTCGAAATACTCGGAAAGTTCCCAACCCTTGATCCCCGGCACCGGCGTCAGCGCGATCATGCGGCAAACCGCTAGCAGCAGCAGCGTGAAAATGATGCGCTCACGCAACTCCGGAATCCGGAAGCAGTTCGAAAGGGTCGAGAAGTAGCTCTTGAACATGCGCCGTGTCGCCTATCCTTTCGGCGCGTCTCCCTCGGGTTCACTGGCCTTGCTGACCTCGTCGCTGGATTCAGCCTCCTCCGCCGGGGCTTCCGCCTTGGGAGTTTCCTTGGCGGGGGGAGCCGCCTTGGGAGTTTCCTTGGCGGGGGAATCCGCCTTGGGTTTCTTCGATTTGGCCTTGGGTTCCTCCTCGACTGGCGGGGAAACCAACTCACAACTACCGCCCGCCGCCTCGATGGACGCCTTGGCCGAGGCGCTGAAGGCACTGGCCACCACGGCAAGTTTCTTGGTCAACTTGCCCACGCCCAGAATTTTCACGCCGTCGCACTTGCCATTGGCCAAGCCGGCTTTGCGAATGGCTTCTTCATCCGCGCGCGCGCCGACCTCAAATTTCTCTTCCAAGTCCTTCAGATTCACCGGCAGATACGTGGTGGTGAAACGCGCGTTGTTAAAGCCGCGCTTGGGCAGGCGACGATAAATCGGCATCTGGCCGCCCTCGAACCCCGGCCGAACGCTGCTGCCGGCGCGAGAGAGCTGACCCTTGGTGCCGCGCCCGCTGGTCTTGCCCTGACCACTGCCGCGCCCGCGGCCAATGCGCTTGCGCCGAGTGCGCGAGCCTGCTTTTGGTTTTAAATCATGAAGTCGCATGGTGTAAAAATCAGCTGTCGGACTTGTCTAAGCCGCGGTTTTTCATCACATCCCGTTTCAGGCGCAATTGACGCAGACCCTGAAGGGTTGCCTTGGCCACGTTGGCGGGGTTGTTGCTGCCAAGCGATTTGCTCAGAACGTTTTTCACGCCGGCGGCCTCGAGAACCGCGCGCGCGGTCTTGCCCGCAATAATTCCGGTGCCGGGCGAGGCGGGCCGCATGAGCACTCGCGCGCCATCGTAAATTGAATAAACCTCGTGCGGCAGAGTGTCACCTAGCAGACACACACTCACCTGCTCGGCGCGGGCGTTGTCGGAGCCTTTGCGAATTGACTCAACCACTTCGCCGGCCTTGCCCAAGCCGATGCCCACCTTGCCGGCCTGATCGCCGACCACCACCAATGCACTGAAGCCAAAGCGGCGACCACCTTTAACCACCTTGGTAGAGCGGTTAATGAAAATCACTTTCTCGGTCAGGCCATCGTCTGGTTTGTCGTTAAAGCGCCGCTGGGGCCGACGTCCGCCACCGCCACCTCTGCGGGGGCCAAACTGTCCGCGCCGGTCACCCCGGCCTTGGCCACGATTCCCACCTGCGGATTCGGGGGCTTTCCCGGCTGGGGCGGCAGACTCTGGAGCCTTTTCAGCGGGTGCCGCGGATGCGGTTCCCTCCGGCGTGGGAGCAGCGGGCTGCTCGGCGGGCGCCGGGGTGGTTTTGTCGTTCTGTGTTTCCTCAGCCACGATTTTGTTTCCGTTGGTTTCGTTAAAATTTAAGTCCCCCGGCGCGCGCGGCATCGGCCAACTCAGCCACTTTGCCGTGATATCTCGCGCCGCTGCGATCAAAGATCACCGTTTCAATTCCCTGCTCCTTCGCCACGACGGCGGCGGATTTGCCAATGGTGGCGGCGGACTCCTTGTTGGCCGCCATCTTTTCACGATCCGCCTGCGACTTGTGGCGCGTGGAGGTGCTGGCCAAGGTACGCCCGGCCAAGTCGTCTATAAACTGCACGTAAATGTTCCGCCCGGTAAACCGCACGCTCATGCGCGGGCGATCGGCGGTGCCCACGATTTTCTTGCGCATGCTCCAGCGACGCCGGCGTTCGCGTTGTTGTTTTAATTCCGTCCTCATGCTCCCTCGCGTTTGCCTTTCTTGCGGATTACCACTTCGTCGCTGTATCGCACGCCCTTGCCCTTGTAAGGCTCAACGGGATAATACGACCGTAGCTCGGAGGCCACCAATCCCACCGACTGCTTGTCGGGGCCGGTGATGGTGATCTGCGTGTTGCGTTCCACCTTCACCTCAACCTGCGCCGGGATCTCATGGTTGATCTCATGCGAATATCCCAGCTGCATGTTCACCACGTTGCCGTTCACCGTGGCGCGAAAACCGGTTCCATGAATTTCAAGCTTCCTCTCGTAGCCCTTGTCCACGCCAATAACCATGTTGTTAATTAGGCTGCGACACAAGCCGTGCATCGCCCGCGCGCGTGCCTGATCGCCATCTCGGGTGACCACAATTTGTTTGGATTCCTCATCCAACGCCACGCTAGTGAGCGGCGGAAAAGCCAGCTCCAGCTTGCCCTTGGGGCCCTCGGCGGTGATTCGGCCATCGTTGATGGCCACCTTAACCGTGCCGGGCACTGGGATGGGCAGTTTGCCAATTTTTGACATAGTTCAAATTCTTTTTACCATACGTGGCACAGCACCTCGCCGCCCACATTTTCATTTCGCGCTTCCTGACCGGTCATCACTCCCTTGTTCGTGGAAAGGATGGCCACACCTAAACCGCCAAGCACGCGCGGCGTTTTTGTCGCCACCACGTACTGCCGCAAGCCGGGACGGCTGATGCGCTTCAGCCCCTCAATGACCCCGCGTCGGCCAACGTATTTGAGCGTCATCTTCAAGGTTTTCTTCTGGTCGCCCTCAACGCCAAACTCGGCGATGTATCCCTCGCGCTTAAGGATGCGGGCGATGTTCTCCTTGACCTTGGAATGCGGTACCGCCACCTCATCCATTTGGGCCTGGCTGGCGTTCCGCACACACGTAAGCATATTGGCAATGGGATCCATGTTACCAGCTCGCCTTGGTTACTCCCGGGATCATGCCGCTCAATGCCGCCTCACGAAAGGACAGCCGACTCAGGCCGAACTTGCGAAAGTAGCCGTGCCGCCGACCAGTGAGCATGCAGCGGTTCACCACCCGCACCGGGCTGGCATCTCGCGGCAGCTTCGCCAAGCCGGCGTAATCGCCCGCTGCCTTCAACTCCGCGCGCTTGACGGCGAATTTTTTCACCATCCGCCGCTTGCGTTCGTTCCGTTCAATCCAGGATTTTTTTGCCATGTTACTTGTTAAAAAATATTACTCTTCAATTTCGCGTTTGGCAAAAGGCATACCAAAACGGGTGAGCAGATCCTGCGCTTCCTCGTTTGTCTGGGCGGTGGTCACAATAGTGATGTCCATGCCCTGCTGCCGCTTGATCTTGTCCATGTCGATCTCCGGAAAAATCGTCTGGTCACTGATCCCCAGTGAGTAGTTTCCGCGCCCATCAAACGACTTGGGGCTGATGCCTCGAAAATCTCGAATGCACGGCAGGGCAATGGTCACGAGGCGGTCGAGAAACTCATACATCACCTCACGCCGAAGGGTAACGTGGCAGCCAATGGGCACGCCCTTGCGCAGCTTGAAATTCGAAATATTCTTGCGCGACTTGCTGACCACCGGTTTGCGTCCGGTTACGGCCGTCATCTCCGCCTGCGCATCATCCAGCGCCGATTTTTCCAAACTGGTGTCCAGCCCCATGTTGACCACGATCTTCTCGAGTCGTGGTACTTGGTGCACGTTCGCATAGCTGCGATCCTTCCGCAGGCCCGGCTTGATCTCTTCCTGATATTTGGTGAAAAGCCTCGGTTTCATTTATGCCTCCGCCTTTTCCTCGGACTGTTTTTCGGTTTTCTGTTCCACTGTCTCTTCTGCGGCCGAGGCCGCGGGCTCTTCAATATTGCCGTGTTTTTTCTCGTATTTTTCCACGAGCATGAGATTGGAGACATGGATGTTTCCGTCCTGTTCCACAATCGCACCGTTGGGCAAATCCTGGCTGCGTTTCTTGTGCACTTTCACCTGCTGCAGACCCTCGACAATCACGCGCTGCTTGGCCGGCAAAATGTGCCGGATTCGACCGCGCTTGCCGCGTTCCGCGCCGCTGATGACAATCACATCGTCACCTTTTTTCACATGGAACTTTGTGCCCGCCGTGCGGTGTTCCAGTTTCTTCTTTTTAATCGCAGTCGACATTATTAAAGAACCTCCGGGGCCAGTGAAATGATTTTCATGAACTTCTTGACGCGCAACTCGCGCGCCACCGGCCCAAAAATACGGGTGCCGCGCGGGTTGTTATCCGCATCTAGGATCACCACCGCGTTGTTGTCAAAACGAAGATAGCTACCGTCACTGCGGCGGATGGCTTTTTTTGTGCGCACGACCACGGCATTGACCACCTCGCTCTTTTTCACCGTGCCATCGGGAGTCGCTTCCTTGATGTGCGCCTTCACAATGTCTCCGATCTCGCCGTAGCGCTTGTTGCCGCCGAGCACACGAATAATCGCCGCGCGCTTGGCGCCCGTGTTGTCGGCTACTTCACAAATTGTTCTCAGTTGCAGCATCTTAAAATCTCCTACACGGTGGCTGCCTGTCGCACCACCTCAACCAGTTCCCAACGCTTGAGCTTGGACAACGGCCGGGTCTCGCGGATCTTCACCACGTCGCCCATCTTCGCCGCGCCGTCAGCGTCATGCGCATAAAGCTTCTTCGAGCGCGTCACCACTTTCTTGTACAACGGATGCCGGAACCTTCGGTTCACGCGCACCACAATGGTCTTCGCCATCTTGTCCGAGACCACCTCGCCTTGGCGTTCCTTGCGCTGCTTTGGTTGTTCGCTGGTTTCACTCATCTTTTAATTAAATTATTGGGTTGCCGCCGCCTGTTTTTTTCGCCGCAACTCAGTCAACCGCATCTCGATCCGGGCCACGTCACGACGGGTTTCCTTTACCCGGTGCGGTTTCTCCAGTTGCGCGGTGGCCTTCTGGATGCGCATGTTAAAAAGCTCCACCCGCAGGTCGCGGCTTTTGGCGGCCAGCTCAACCTCGGTCAACTCGTTTACTTCAGATATCTTCATGGCATCATCCCAGCTTGTGCCGGCTCACGAACCGCGTCTTGATAGGCAGCTTGGCCGCCGCCAACCGCATGCAACGGCGAGCCAGACTCTCGTTCACGCCGTCCACTTCAAAAAGCACATTGGCCGGACGCACCACCGCCACCCAGCCTTCCACATTGGCCTTGCCCTTGCCCATCCGCACCTCGAGCGGTTTCTTGGTAAATGATTTCTGCGGAAAAATCCGGATCCACAACTTGCCGCGCCGCTTCATCGTGCGCGTGATGGTCTGGCGCGCAGACTCGATCTGCTGGGTGGTCATCCAGCAACGCTCCAACGCCTGCAGGCCAAACTGGCCAAACGCCACCGTGTGTCCCTTGCGCGCCGTGCCAGCACGGCTGCCACGATGCATCTTGCGGTACTTAACGCGTTCTGGAATTTGAGCCATCTCGTTTTTCCTTTTTCTTTAAACTATCTTGGCGGCCGACGCGGTAGCAGAGGCCGGGCCAGTCTCGATCACGGTCGTCGCCGCCTGTTTCTGGGGCGCGGCCTCGCCACTGCACACCCAGCACTTGACGCCGATGAGGCCTTGCTTGGTGTTGGCTTCCGCCGTGCCATAGTCAATGTTTGCCCGCAGCGTGTGCAACGGCACGCGGCCTTTTAAATACTGCTCCACTCGCGCGATCTCACCGCCACTCAGCCGGCCGGCAGCCCGGATGCGGATGCCCTCGGCACCAAATTCCATCGCCGTCTGCACCGCCTTTTTCATCGCGCGACGATAGGCAATGCGGCGCTCAAGCTGCATGACCACGTTCTCGGCCACCAGTTGCGCGTCAACCTCGGGCTGGCGAATCTCGCCGATGTCGACATAAATTTCCTTGCTGGTCATGCGCGCCAAATCTTCCTTGATCTTGTCAATCTCCGCGCCTCGCCGGCCAATGACCACGCCTGGACGCGCGGTGAAAATCTTGATGCGGCAGCGACCGGTGGCTCGTTCAATTAGAATCTTGGTCACGGCGGCCGACTCGAGCCTGCTTTTAAGAAGGCTCCGGATACGCCGATCCTCGTCCAGCAACTCGGCAAACTCCTTCTTCTCGGCAAACCACTTGGACTGCCAGTCCTTGGTGAGCGCCACGCGCAGTCCGATGGGATGTGTTTTTTGGCCCATGTTGTTTAATTCTCTGTGTCCGTCAGCACGATGCGTATGTGGCAACTGCGCTTGATGATGGTGTCGGCACCGCCGCGCGCGCGGGTCATCCAGCGCTTCGTCGACTTTGCGTCGCCCACTACCGCCTCCTTTACGCGAAGGCTCTCGGGCTTAAGTTGATTGTTGTTTTCCGCATTGGCGATGGCGCTCTGGAGCGTCTTGGACACCCAATGGGATGATTTGCGGGGCATGGCGTTCAGGGCGTTCTTGGCCGCCAACGCGGGCAGACCCACGATCTGGCGGGTTACGTGACGAACCTTTTTCGGAGACATGGCCACGTTGCGGATGGTGGAGAGTATTTCCATGACTACTTAACCTCCTTCTTGGTATGGGCGCCGTGTCCTTTAAATGTGCGGGTGGGAGAAAACTCGCCCAGCTTGTGTCCCACCATTTGCTCGGACACGTAAACGGGAATGAACATCCGTCCGTTGTGCACGTTGAATGTCTGGCCAACAAACTCGGGGATGATCGTCGACCGGCGCGACCATGTCTTGATCGGCTTCTTGCCGCCAGTCGCGATCGACTTCTCCACCTTTTTCATCAGGTGGCCGTCAATGAATGGTCCTTTTTTAAGCGAGCGTGCCATGGATTATTTTCGTTTAAATGGGCGGCCGTCGCGCCGCACCAAAATGAATTTATTTGAGTATTTCTTGCGCTGCCGAGTCTTGAAGCCCTTGGTTGGTTTGCCCCAAGGAGTAGACGGATGACCGCCACCAGAGGTCTTGGCTTCACCGCCGCCCATCGGGTGATCGTGCGGGTTTTTGGCCACCGCGCGGGTGATCGGTCGACGACCGCGATGGCGCGTGTTGCCGGCCTTGCCCAACACTTGTTTCTCGTGGTCGACATTGCCAACCTGACCAAAGACCGCGTAGCATTTCTCGCTCACGCGCCGGATTTCACCGGAAGGCAGCTTGATCTGCGCGTGGGTGCCGTCGCAGCTCATCAGCGAGGCCGAAGCACCCGCCGAACGCACGAGTTGGCCGCCTTTGCCGGGGGCCAGTTCCAAATTGTGAATGGCCGAGCCGACGGGAATCTTGTTGAGCGGAAGCCAGTTGCCCGGGCGAGGCGGAGCCTGCGGCCCGCACTGGACGGTGTCGCCTTCCTTGAGTCCCGCGGGTGCAACGATGTAGCGCTTTTCGCCATCGGTATATTTCAAGAGCGCCAAACGCGCGGAGCGGCCGGGATCGTATTCAATGGCGAGCACCGTCGCAACGATGCCGTGTTTGTTGCGCCGGAAATCCACGTTGCGCAGCTTGCGCTTGGCGCCACCACCACGGCCACGCATGGTGACCCGGCCATCGCTGTTGCGGCCGCCGGAACGTTTCTTGGCTTTCAACAAGCTGCGCTCGGGCCGCTTGCGTTTGCCTTTCTCGTCCTTAGTCAACTCCTCAAACGTCAGGCGCTTGATGTAGCGCATCGACGGAGTGGTTGGGTTGTAACTTCGGATTGGCATGGCTCGTTAAATCATCTCGTCAATCGAGTCGCCTTCCTTGAGGGTCACGATCGCTTTTTTCCAGTTCTGGGCGTAGCCCGGCAGGCGGGTGTTTTGGCGCTTGGGTTTGCCGCGCACGTTCATGGTGTTCACGCTGGTCACCGTAACCTTGGGGAACAAATCCCGAATGGCCTGGCGGATGTGATACTTGTTCGCGCGACGGTCAACTTGAAAGGTGTATTGCGGAGCAGGCTTATTGCCTTCGGTCATCCCCTCGGTGCGCTTGGCATCGTACAGGTCACGCAGCTGCAGGGCTTTCTCCGACATACGGATGGTCTTGATGATGTCGGTCGATCTCATGTTATTTCAGTCGTCCCTCCACGGTTTCAAAAGCTTCGCGCGCAAAAATCAACTTGTCATAAAGCAGCACCTGATAGGTATTGAGCGTCGTGCCGGTTTCAGTTTCCACGCCGGGCACATTGCGCGAACTGAGGCGCAGGTTTTCGTTTTCCGCCTGATCCACAAGTAACACGGTAGTAAGATGAGTTTTGTTTCTCTGGCGAGGCACTTTCAGAGTTACCAGCAACTGGACAAAATCGCGAGTCTTCTTCGAGTCCAAACCAAGATTGTCCACCACGATCACATCGCCTAACTTGATGCGTTCGCCCAGTGCCTTTCGCAAAGCAAGTTGGCGGGTTTTTTGATTTATCTTCTTAGAATAATCACGCGGACGCGGCCCATGCGCCACACCACCACCGCGCCAAATCGGGTTGCGGCGAGAGCCCACGCGCGCGCGGCCGGTGCCCTTTTGCCGCCACGGCTTTTTGCCCGTGCCGGCGACCTCGCTGCGATCCTTGGTCTTGGCCGTGCCGCTGCGCTGTGCCGCGCGATAGGCCGTCACCACCTCATGCACCGCTTGGGTGCCCTTGGCGTTTTCAATGACGTCAAAGGCGATCTCGTGTTCGCCCACGTCTGTGCCGTCCTTTGACTTGACCGTTACCTTCATTAAAAATCCTATTTCTTCGCCGCTTTCGGTTTTTTCACCGCCTCGCAAATGATGACGAAATCACCCTTGGCACCCGGAATGGCGCCCTCGATGAGCAGTAAATTGTCATCCTCACGCACCTGCACCACTCGCAAGCTTTGAACAGTGCGTTGTTTCTGGCCCATTTGGCCGGGCATTTTCTTGCCCTTGTCCACCCAGCCGGGAGTGGAGCCAGCCGCGATGGCACCGGGCCGGCGGGAAAATCCTTTTTGACCATGCGACTTGGGGCCACCGCCAAAGTTCCAGCGCTTAACCACTCCCTGAAAACCGCGGCCCTTGGTCAGCCCGGTGGCGTCCACATGGTCGCCCGGCTCAAAAATCGTTGCGCCCACTTCATCACCGGGTTTCACGTCCAAACCGAAGTCGCGAAATTCCCGAAGCCGCCGCACCGGCTTGAGGCCGGCCTTTTTAAAATGCCCCGTCAACGGCTGGGTGGCCAGATTCTCGCGCATTTCGCCGTAGCCCAGTTGCACGGCGTTGTAGCCGTCGGTCTCATCGGTTTTGCACTGCACCACCCGGTTGGGGCCGACTTGCACCACCGTCACGGAAACCGCGGCACCCGCGTCGTCGTAGACGCGGGTTTGTCCCAGTTTTTTTCCTATCAATCCAACCGTTGCCATTTGTCTATCAGGATAAAGTCAATTTAATGTCCACGCCCGCGGGCAGGTTCAGTTTCTTCAGCTCGTCCACAGTGTTGGCCGTGGGTTTTAAAATATCGATCAGCCGCTTATGCGTGCGCTGTTCAAAGGTCTCTTGGCTCTTTTTGTCCACGTGTGGCGAGCGCGTCATGGTGAAACGCTCGCGGCGGGTCGGCAGCGGAATGGGCCCGCGCGCCACGCTACCAGTGCGCTTGACGGTCTCCACGATGTCTATCGCCGAACGGTCAAGCACCCGGAAGTCATAAGCCTTCAACCGGATGCGAATTCGTTGTTGCGTTGCCTTAGCCATTTTAAATCATCGCCTTTTAACTTGAGCACCACTTTTCTCGAGCAGTTCCTCCGCGACATTTCGCGGCACCTGCGCGAAGGACTTGGGCTCCATCGAGTAGCCCGCTCTCCCACTGGATAGCGAGCGCATTGATGTGGCGTAGCCAAACATCTCCGCCAACGGCACCTCCGCAGTGATCACCGTGCCCGAGTGGCGCGTCTCGATGCCTTCCACCCGGCCGCGTCGCCGATTCAAGTCGCCAATTATGTCGCCCTGACAAATCGCCGGCGTGGTGACCTCGACTGCCATCACAGGCTCGAGAAGCACGGGCTTGGCTTTCTTGACCGCTTCCTTCAACGCAAATATGCCGGCCATTTTGAAGGCCAACTCATTGGAGTCAACCTCGTGAAAGCTGCCGTCAAAAATTTCCACTGCCACGTCGATCAGCACGTAGCCGGCAATCACGCCGCCCGCGATCGCTTCCTCAATGCCCTTGGTGACGGAGGAAATATATTCCCTCGGAATCACGCCGCCAACAATTTTATTCAGAATTTCCACACCCTCACCCCGCGCGCGGGGCGCGATGCGAACGACGGCGTGGCCGTACTGGCCGCGGCCACCGGTCTGCTTGATAAATTTGCCCTCGCCTTCAGCCTCGGCGGTGATGGCCTCGCGATAGGCGATCTGCGGCGCGCCACAGTTGGCGTGCACATCAAATTCACGAACCAGCCGATCACGAATGATCTCCAAGTGCAGCTCGCCCATTCCGGAAATAATCAGCTGCCCCGTCTCCTCGTCGGTGTGAATGCGGAAAGTTGGATCCTCTTCCGCCAAGCGATGCAGTCCTCCGGTGAGTTTGTCGCGATCGGCGGTGGTCTTGGGCTCGACGGCCATGGCAATAACCGGCTCGGGGAAAGTGGGAGGCTCAAGCATCACCTCCGCCTTCTCATCACACAGCGTGTCGCCCGTGGAAATGTTCTTGAGGCCAACCAACGCGGCGATTTCGCCGGAGTAAATGACCTGCACGTCTTCGCGCTTGTCCGCCGACATCCGCATCAGCCGACTGACGCGGGAACGTTTGCCTGTGCGCGGGTTATAAATAATGTCGCCCTTGCGAACGGTGCCGCGATAAACGCGGAAGAAAACCAGTTTGCCAACAAATGGGTCGGTCCAAAGCTTGAAAGCCAACGCAGTGAACTTGCCCGTATCGGCCGTGGGAACAATGATCGATTCCTCGGCATCGTCCGTGCCCACGCCCACGGCATCGGGGATGTCCAGCGGCGATGGCAAATAATCTATCACCGCGTCGAGCAGCGGTTGCACGCAGCGTTTCTTGAACGCCGATCCGCCGAGCACGGGCACAAATTCATTGGCAACCGTCAAACGGCGAACGGCTTCTTTAAGCTGTACGGGAGGCACTGGCTTATCTTCAATAACCAACTCGGCCACCGCGTCATCCTTGTTGGCCACCGCCTCAATCAATTCCGTCAACGCCAACTGAGCATCCTCGCGCAGGTCGCCTGGAATTTCCTCGATGGTGTATTTCCTGCCCGTCTCGTCCGCGGGATCGTGAATAAACGCCTTTTGGCTGATCACATCCACCAAACCACGCAGCGTGTCTTCCGAGCCGATCGGGATGCCGACCGCATAGGCGTACGCGCCGAGCTTGTCGCGCATCTCGTGCACCACGTTGTTAAAATCAGCACCCGTGCGATCCATCTTGTTGACAAATGCAATGCGCGGCACATTGTACTTGGTGGCTTGCCGCCAGACCGTCTCGGATTGCGGCTGCACTCCGGCCACGCCGCAGAACACCGCCACCGCGCCGTCGAGCACGCGCAGTGAACGCTCCACCTCAGCGGTGAAATCCACATGGCCCGGAGTGTCGATGATGTTGATGGCGTACTCCGCTCCCTCGAAATTCTTTAAAATTCCATCCTCGGACTGGCTCCAGTAGCAGGAGGTCGCGGCCGAGGTGATGGTGATTCCCCGCTCGCGCTCCTGCTCCATCCAGTCGGTCACCGTATTACCGTCATCCACGTTGCCAATACGGTGGGTGAGGCCTGTGTAAAACAGAATGCGCTCGGTCGTCGTCGTCTTGCCCGCGTCGATATGCGCGGCAACCCCGATGTTACGAGTACGCTCCAGTGGATACGCGCGCTCTGGCGCATTAACCGCCGGCTGATCTTTCTCCAAAACTGTCTCCATTATATAAAATTTCCAAATACAATCCTTACCGTATCAAAAACGCCCCAAGCAACCTTGCTCCGGGGTGGTCTTGATGCGGTTTCCTACCAGCGGAAATGGGCAAAGGCCTTGTTGGCCTGAGCCATCCGATGGGTTTCGTCACGGCGGCGAATGGTGTTGCCATCACCTTGGTAGGCGTCGAGTATTTCCGTCGCCAACGCCAAGGGCAATGGGATGTTCTTGCGCGATTGCGCAAAGTTCACCATCCAGCGCAGGGCCAAGGCCCGTTGCCGACCGCCCGAGACTTCCAGCGGCACCTGATAGGTGGCTCCACCCACGCGCCGGCTTTTGACTTCCAGACGCGGCTTGGCATTTTCCACCGCGCGCTCAAGGATTTCCAGCGGCGTAGCACCGGACTGTTTCTCGGACACCTCGTCGAACGCTGTGTACACGATCCGCTGCGCCAAGCTTCGCTTACCGCACCGCATGACCGTGTTGATCAGGCAGCCAATCAGCTCGCTCTGATAGCGGGCGTCTGGCCGGATGGGCCGCTTGACTGCTCTGCGTCGTCGTGACATTTGTTTCCTGTGTTGTTAAAAAAATTTACTTTTTCTTCTTCGCGTCCTTGGGACGCTTGACGCCGTATTTACTGCGGCTCACCCGGCGTTTCTCAACTCCGGTGGCGTCGCGATTGCCGCGCACTATGTGATAGCGCACGCCCGGCAAATCCTTCACCCGCCCGCCGCGCACCAGAACGATCGAGTGCTCCTGCAAATTGTGCCCCTCGTCGGGGATGTACGCGATGATCTCATGGCCGTTGGTCAGGCGCACCTTGGCGACCTTGCGCATGGCTGAGTTCGGTTTCTTGGGCGTGCGTGTGTAAACCTGCAGGCACACTCCCTGACGAAACGGACAGCCCTCCAGCGCGCGCGAGGTGGATTTCTCCACCTGTCGCTTGCGTCCAAATCGGACCAGTTGATTGATCGTCGGCATCGTGTTCTTAAACAAATTCCCCGCTTGCTCGGAGCTAGCGGGGGCGGGATAGTACCAAAGGTTTATCCGGTTGCAACTAGTAATTGTGTTTTTCGACGGATTTTTTTGCCGCCTTAGCTGGCAATGGGCTCGCCCTCAAATACCAGACTGCTCTGCTCTTCCTCATATGGCTCGGGCTCGACCAAGGGTTTGAGTTCCAAATCGCGATGATCCACGTAACCGGTTCCCGCGGGAATGATGTGGCCCATGATGACGTTTTCCTTAAAGCCATGTAGGTAGTCAATCTTGCCCAAGGTCGACGCCTCGGTTAGCACGCGGGTGGTGTCCTGGAATGACGCCGCGCTCAGGAAGCTCTCGGTTTGAATGGAGGCCTTGGTGATGCCCAACAGGATTGGCGAGGCCTCGGCGGGCTGGCCGCCCATGTCAACCACGCGCTGGTTCTCAATCTCAAAGGTCAGTTTTTCGATCTCTTCGCTCCAAAGGAAGGTCGTGTCGCCGGGCTCGGTGATGCGCACCTTGCGGAGCATTTGGCGCACGATCATCTCGATGTGCTTGTCGTTGATGGTCACGCCTTGCAACCGGTAAACTTCCTGCACCTCGTCAACAAGGTGTTCCTGCAGTTCCTGAATTCCGCAAACTTCCAAAATGTCGTGCGGCACCACGGGGCCCTCGGTGAGTTGCTGGCCTTTTTTAACGAGGTCGCCTTTAAAAACAATCACGTGTTTGCCGATTTTCATCAGGTGCACCTCCTCTTCGCCGGAGTTGACATCCTTGATGATAATCGAGCGTTTGCCCCGCACGGTGGGGCCAAAGTCAACGATGCCATCGATGCGCGCAATCTCCGCGCAATCCTTGGGTCGGCGAGCCTCGAAAAGCTCGGCCACGCGCGGCAGTCCGCCGGTGATGTCCTTGGTCTTCGAGGTCTTGCGCGGCGTCTTGGCCAGCAGCGTGCCGGCCACGATTTTGTCGCCGTCGTCCACCTGAATATGCGCGCCCGACGGGATGGGATAGTTCGCCACCACCTTGCCCTTCTTGTCGGCAATAATAATTTGCGGGTGCAGATCCTCCTTGTGATCGATGACCACCATCGAGTCCTGTTGCGTGGTCGCGTCGACTTCCTGTTCCATGGTCACCCCCTCGATGATGTCCTGGAACTGAATTTTGCCCGCCTTCTCCGAGAGCACTGGCACGTTGTAGGGATCCCACTGGATGAAGGTCTCTCCCTTTTTAACCTTGTTCTCGCTGGCCACGCTGAGCACCGCGCCGATCGGCACGTCGTAATTCTCCACCTCGTTGTCCTTGGCGTCGAACACCGACACGGTTCCGCTCTTGTTTAAAACAATGTGGTTGCCGTCCTGGAGTTTCACGCAGCGCAGTTCGTTGTAACGAACTGTGCCACCCGTCTTTGATTTGATCTGCGGCTGCTTGAAAATCGCCGAGGCCGTGCCGCCGATGTGGAAGGTGCGCATGGTCAACTGCGTGCCCGGCTCGCCAATGGACTGGGCGGCGATGATGCCCACTGCCTCACCGTGATTGGCGGGCAGGCCCGTGGCCAAGTTGCGGCCGTAGCAGGCCACGCACACGCCTTTCTTGGTTTCGCAGGTGAGCACCGAGCGCACCTTTACCTTGTCGATGCCCGCGTCTTCCAGCTTGAGAGCGGAGTCTTCATCGATCTGCTTGTTGGCCCGCACGAGCTTCTCGTCCGGCTCGATGGGATTGACAATGCTATCGCAGGCGTACCGACCGATGATGCGTTCGCTAAGTTTCACGGCTTCCTCTTCACCCTCATAAACCGCCTCCACCCAAATGCCGTTGGTGGTGCCGCAGTCGTCCTCGCGGATGATCACATCCTGCGCCACGTCCACCAGCTTGCGGGTCATGTAGCCGGAGTCAGCGGTTTTTAACGCCGTGTCCGCCAAGCCCTTGCGCGCGCCGTGCGTGCTGATGAAATACTCGAGCACCGTCAGGCCCTCTCGGAAGTTGGAGAGGATTGGTTTCTCGATGATGTCGCCACTGGGCTTGGCCATCAGACCACGCACGCCGGCGAGCTGACGTACTTGCTGCCGGTTGCCACGCGCGCCACTGTCGACCATGAGTGCCACGGGGTTATACTCTGTCTTGCCGCGGTTGTACTCCAAGGTCTTCATCATCACGTTGGAAATCTTGTCAGTCGCGTGCGTCCAGATATCGATGATCTTGTTATAGCGCTCGCCCGGCGTGATAACGCCCTTGCGGTATTGCTTCTCGACGTCCTCGATCTGCTTGTGCGCAGTCTTGATTTCCTGATCTTTTTCCTTCGGGATGATCATGTCATCGACGCCGATGGAAACGCCCGCGCGAGTTGCCTCGTGGAAACCCAGATCCTTGAGCTTGTCGAGGGTTACAACCGTCTTGGCATGGCCAGCGAACTTGTAGGAATTCCAGATCAAGTCGCCCAGCATGCCCTTTGCCACGGGGAAATTGGAGAAGCCCAGTTCGTCGGGCCAAATCTCGCTGAACACCACGCGGCCCGCGGTGGTCTCAATAACCGCTGACTCGGAATCTCCAAAAACCGTCTCTTTGCCCCGGTCGGGATTGGCGATGCGGATGATCGAGTGCGTGTGGATGCTGCCTTCCGCCATCGCGAAGTGCACCTCGGATTTGTCGCCAAAGAGCGGCACGCGCTTCTGCTTTTTACCCTTGTTTCGATTTGTCACGTGCGGATCAGCGGTTATATAATAGCAGCCGAGCGTAATGTCCTGCGTCGGCGTCATGATCGGCCGCCCACTGGAAGGGCTGAAAATGTTCAGCGACGACAGCATCAAAAGGCGCGTCTCCATTTGCGCCTCAATGGATAACGGCACGTGCACGGCCATTTGGTCGCCATCAAAGTCAGCGTTGTACGCCGTGCAAACCAGCGGGTGAATGCGGATGGCCTCGCCCTCAATGAGCACCGGCTCGAAAGCCTGAACCGAGAGACGGTGCAGCGTGGGCGCGCGGTTGAGCATCACGGGGTGACCCTTGGTCACCTCCTCGAGAACATCCCACACCTCGGGTGTCTGGCGCTCGATGAGTTTCTTGGCCGAACGCACGGTGTGTACGTAGCCCAAATCTTTTAAACGGCGGATGATGAATGGCTCAAAAAGCACGAGCGCCATTTTCTTGGGCAGACCGCACTGGTTGAGCTTCAACTCCGGGCCAATGACAATGACCGAGCGGCCGGAGTAGTCCACGCGCTTGCCGAGCAAGTTTTGGCGAAAGCGTCCGCCCTTGCCCTTGAGCATGTCGGAGAGTGATTTTAAAGCGCGGTTGCCGGCGCCGGTCACCGCACGGCCGTGGCGGCCGTTGTCGAACAGCGCGTCCACTGCCTCCTGCAGCATACGTTTTTCGTTGCGGATGATGACGTCGGGGGTCTTCAACTGCATGAGGTTCCGCAAACGGTTGTTGCGGTTGATGACGCGCCGGTACAGGTCATTTAAATCCGAGGTCGCGAACCGGCCGCCTTCCAGCGGGACGAGCGGGCGCAGATCCGGCGGGATGACCGGCAGCACGGTGAGCACCATCCATTCCGGCCGCGTGCCGGAGCTCATGAAGCCGTTGAAAAGCTTGATGCGCTTGGCGAGTTTCTTGCGTATCTGTTTGCTGCGCGTTTGCGTCATGGCTTCCTGCAGCTCCACCACGCCTGCTTTCAGGTCGATCTGCGCCAGAGCGTCATGCACCGCTATCGCACCCATCTGGGCCTCGAAGGCGTCGGCCCCGTAGGTTTCCTGCGCCTCGAGGTACTCGGCCTCGGTCAGCAACTGGGTATGTTCCAGCGGCGTCTTTTTCGGGTCGGTGACCAGGTAATCCTCATAATAAATCACGCGCTCGAGATGGCGGCCGGTCATGTCGAGCATCAGGCCGATGCGCGAGGGCATGCATTTAAAGAACCAAATGTGCGAGGTCGGCACGGCCAGCTCAATGTGCCCCATGCGATCGCGGCGCACGCGGGCCTGAGTGACCTCGACGCCGCAGCGGTCGCACACCACTCCCTTGTATTTAATGCGTTTGTACTTGCCGCACGAGCATTCCCAATCCTTGACTGGCCCAAAAATGCGCTCGCAAAAGAGACCACCTTTCTCGGGTTTGAAGGTTCGGTAGTTGATGGTCTCGGGGTTCTTGACCTCTCCCTTGGACCAGCGCCGGATGGATGCGGGCGAGGCCACGCAGACGGACACGTAGTCCACGGAGTTGATCTTCTCGAGGCCGAGCAGTTCGCGGGCAGAACTTCTGTTACTCATATTTTTTCTTTTTAAACTAAATTGGTTGCGGGTTAGCTGGCCAGGGCCGCGAGGGTGTCGTCGGCCTCGGTGTGGTCGTCCGTGGGGTTGGAGTAGCCCACCTTCACCTCGAGGCAGAGCGATTCCATTTCCTTTACCAGCACGTTGAATGACTCGGGCACGGAGGCATCAAGCGAGTTGTCGCCCTTGACGATGCTCTCGTAAATGCGCGTGCGGCCGGCCACATCGTCGGACTTGACGGTGAGGAGTTCCTGCAGCGTGTACGCCGCGCCGTAGGCTTCCATAGCCCACACCTCCATCTCGCCGAAGCGCTGGCCGCCGTATTGCGCCTTGCCGCCCAGTGGTTGCTGGGTGACGAGGCTGTACGGACCAACAGCGCGCGCGTGGATCTTGTCGGCCACGAGGTGCGCGAGTTTCATCATGTAAATGTAGCCGACCACGATTTCCTGGTCGAAGGTCTCGCCCGTGGTGCCGTCGTACAGCCGCGCCTTGCCGTCTTCGCCCACCATGTCAAACCCAATCTCTTCCTTTTGCTTGTCGCCAGCCTGTCGGACGAACTTGCGGATTTCGGTCTCCGAGATGCCGTCAAAAACCGGCGTGGCAAAGTGCATGCCCAGCAGTTTCGCCGCCCAGCCCAAGTGCGTCTCGAGCACTTGGCCGACATTCATGCGGCTGGGCACGCCCAGAGGGTTGAGCACGATGTCCACCGGCGTACCGTCCTTGAGGAAGGGCATGTCCTCCTCGGGCACGATGCGCGCCACCACGCCCTTGTTGCCGTGGCGGCCAGCCATCTTGTCGCCGACGGAGAGCTTGCGTTTGCTGGCGATGTATACTTTCACCTGCTTGACCACGCCGGGGTCGACTTCCTCGCCGGACTCGACGCGTTGTTTCTCGTCATCCTGCTGGGTTTTGAGTTCCTCAAAGCGCTTGGTGAACGCGCCAAGGATCTCGTTGATCTTGTTGCGGATCGGCGAGGGATCGATCTCGATGCGATCGTAAACCGAGGCCAGTTTGCGCAGCAGGGTCTTGGTGATCTTGCGGTTGGAGGGGATGATGATCTCGCCGGTCTCGCTGTTCACCACGTCCAGCGGGATTTTCTCGCCGAGCAGGATGTTCGAGAGCGACTCGGTCAGTTGCTCCTGCAAGTCGGCAAACCGTTTCTTGTGATCGTCCTGAAGTTGTTTCTCGCCCTTTTTAATGGAGGCCTTGGAAATGCCTTTTTCAACCTTGGAGGAAACCTTCACGTCCATCACGATCCCGAATGTACCGCTGGGCACCTTGAGCGAAGTGTCCTTCACGTCCGCCGCCTTTTCGCCAAAAATGGCTCGCAACAACCGCTCCTCGGGAGCGAGTTCCGTCTCGCTCTTGGGCGTGATCTTGCCCACGAGCACGTCGCCGGGTTTCACTTCCGCGCCCACGCGAATGACTCCGTCGGGCCCCAAATCGGCCAGTGCTTCCTCGCCGGCGTTGGGGATGTCCCGGGTAATTTCCTCCGGCCCAAGCTTGGTGTCGCGCGCGCCCGCCTCATATTCCGCGATGTGGATCGACGTGTAAACGTCGTCCTTCACCACGCGGCTGCTGAGCATGATTGCGTCCTCAAAGTTGTAGCCGTTCCACGGCATGAACGCGCAGAGCACATTGCGCCCCAGCGCCAGCTCGCCGTGCTGGGTTGCGGGGCCGTCGGCGATGATCTCGCCTTTCTTCACCGAGTCACCCAAGCTCACTAGCGGTTTCTGGTTGATACAGGTGGCGGTGTTGGAGCGCATGAACTTGCGCAGGTCGTACACCCACATGCCTCCATCCGGGTCGTGCTTGAACTTGCGTTTGCCGGTCGGCAACTCACCGTCCTTGGTGATGATGATGCGGCCGCCGCCCACCGAGGCGACTTTGCCGACCACCTCGCTGATCACCACCGCCCGGGAGTCACGCGCCACGCGCCCCTCCATGCCGGTCGCCACAAAGGGCGCCTCGGTAATTAAAAGCGGCACCGCTTGTCGCTGCATGTTTGAGCCCATCAACGCGCGGTTCGCATCGTCGTGCTCAAGAAAAGGAATCAGCCCGGCTGCCACGCTGACCAACTGCTTGGGACTCACGTCCATATAGTCAACGTCCTTCGGGGACGCGTCGATAAACTCGCCCTTGCGCCGGCAAGTGACTTGGGCATCCACGAATTTCCCTTTTTTGTCAAAGGGCGCATTAGCCTGCGCGATGGTGTATAGCTCCTCGCGATCGGCTGTCAGGTAATCCAGATCACCGGTCAATTTCCCTTTTTTCACCTTGCGATATGGACTCTCAATGAAGCCAAAATCGTTGACGCGCGCAAAGGTCGCCAAGCTCGCGATGAGCCCGATGTTCGGGCCTTCGGGCGTCTCGATGGGGCAGATGCGGCCGTAGTGACTGGGGTGAACGTCGCGTACCTCAAAGCCCGCTCGCTCGCGTGAAAGCCCTCCCGGGCCCAGCGCGGAGAGACGCCGCTTGTGGGTTGTCTCCGCCAGCGGGTTGATCTGATCCATGAACTGGCTAAGCTGACTGCGCCCAAAAAAGTCGCGAATGACCGCCGAGAGCGCCTTGGGGTTCACCAGCTTAGAGGGTGTCATGGTGTCCGATTCCTGATCGAAAAGCGTCATGCGCTCCTTCACCAGCCGCTCGGTACGGGCCAAGCCCACGCGGCACTGGTTGGAGAGCAACTCGCCCACCGTACGCACTCGCCGGCTGCCGAGGTGATCGATGTCGTCCAGCACGCCCTCGCCCATCTTCAGCTTTAAAAGATAACGCGTCGCCTCGGCAAGATCCTGCTTGGTTAGCACGCGGCTCTGATCCGGATCCTTGACCCCGAGTTTCTGCTCGATCTTGTAACGGCCCACGCGGCCGAGGTCGTACCGCTTATGGTCAAAGAAAAGACGCTTGAGCAGAGCGCGGGAGTTGGAGGCCGTGGGCGGGTCGCCCGGGCGCAGGCGGCCATAAATCTCCTTGAGCGCATCCTCCTCGTTGTGCGTGGGATCCTTCTTCATGCACTTGATGATAATGCCATCATCGACCGAGGTGTCCACCACGCGAATCTTGCCCAGGCCCACCGAGGCGATCTGCTTGAGCACCGCTTTGGAAAGCGGCTCAAACGCGCGGGCCACGATGAGGTTTTTCTCCTCGTCCACCGCGTCCTCGATCATCACGTAATCCTGCAGGTTGTCGAGTTTCTCAGCGGCCTTGAGAGTCAGTTTCTGGATATCGTAAAACATCTCCAGAATCTCGGCGTCCGTACCCTTCGACCCGTCGTCCACCAGAAAACACAACGCGCGGAAAAATGTGGTGATAAGAAACTTGCGCCGCCGCTTCTTGCGATCGAGATAAACCCAGAGCAGATCGTTGGTGTCGAACTGTGCCTCGAACCACGAGCCGCGGTCGGGGATGATGCGGAAGGAATGCAGCGTCTTTCCGTTCGGGTGAATGGACGCTTCAAACGCCAAGCCCGGCGAACGGTGCAGCTGGCTGACCACCACGCGCTCGGCCCCGTTGATCACAAAACTGCCCGAGGGCGTCATCAGCGGAATTTCGCCCATGAACACCTTCTCCTGCTTCACGCCCTTCGCCTCTTTTAAATTAAAAGTGACGTACAACGCCGCGCCATAATTGGTGCCCTCTCGCAGGGATTCCAGCCAAGTCTGTTTCGGCTCGTTCAGCTCATAATGATCAAAGTCCAAGTTGATGGTTCCGTCGTAGCTCTCGATGGGGAAAACCTCGCGGAACACCGCCTCCAGCCCAAAATTCTTCCGCTTGCCCGGATCTGCTCCAGTCTGCAGAAAGTCGCGATAAGACGCGTTCTGAATTTCAATCAGGTTCGGCGGCTCAATGACCTCTTCAATTTTGCCGAAATTTTTGCGTTCGATTTTCTTGATTGACATAGCTGTTCTGTTTGACCGGCCCCGCGGCGCGGCGCTGTATGCACCGGCTTCCTTTTTACTCGGGCGAAACCATTCCCGTTGTCCCAAAAGCCGCGTCCCAAAAAACGCGGTGCGTCCGTGCGGCCCATTCGTCGGGCCAACGGGTGGCAGATTTTAACCGCCACCCGCCCGGCTGACGGCTACTTCAATTCCACCGTCGCGCCGGCTTCTTCCAGCGTCTTTTGTGCAGCCTCGGCATCATCCTTGCTGGCGCCCTCGAGCACCGGCTTGGGCGCGCCCTCGACCAATTCCTTGGCTTCCTTCAAGCCCAGCCCGGTCTTCACGCCGCGCACCGCCTTGATGACCGAAATCTTCTTGCTCGCTTCGGCCAACCCAGTCAGCACCACGTCGAATGCGCTTTTCTCTTCAGCTGCTCCGTCGTCGCCACCGCCCGCCGCCACGACCACTGCCGCCGGCGCTGCCGCGCTCACGTCCCATTTCTCCTCGAGTTTCTTCACCAAGTCAGCCGCCTCAATAACGGTCAAGCCACTCAGCTCATCTACAATCTTGTCCAGATCTGCCATTGTCTTTCCTTTCTAGTTTCGTCGGTTCCCGCAGCCGCGGGGAGTTTCAACACGCCAGCCGGCGCATCGACGATTTACCTTGTTGTTTCCATGTTCGCCACGTCCACCAGGACGCGGCCAAATTTATTCTCCCGATTCCTTCTCCACCCGCGCCTGCAACGCCCGCGCGACCATCGTCGCCGGCGTGTTGATCACCCGCGCCAACTGTGTAGCCGGGGCCTGAATGACTCCGCACAACTGCGCGCGCAAAACCTTCAGTGGCGGAAGATCGGCCAAGCGATTCATGTCCTCCGCCTCAAGCCGCTCCTCGCCAAGATAGCCAAAGCGCATCTTGGGTCCTTCAAACTCGCGGGCAAAATTCTTCACCAACTTGGCCGCCGACGAAATCTCGCCCTCGCCAGTGACCACTGCCAACTGGCCGGAAAGAGATCCGTTAAGGCCGTCAACACCAGCCTCGGCCGCGGCAATCTTGAAGGTGCTATTTTTCACCACATGGATTTCCGCGTTCGCCTCGCCCAACCGCGTGCGCAGCTCATCGAATTCCTTCACCGTCAGGCCAGTGTATTCCGCCACGATAAAATACGGCGAGGCATTCAGTCGCGCCACGTACTCGGCGGTTAAAAATTTCTTTTCTTCACGCATCGTTGACCTCCTTCACGTTCACCTTCACGCCCGGCCCCATGGTGGTCGAGATCGTGCAGCTCTTGATATAAATTCCCTTGGCGCTGGATGGTCGCGCCTTGACCACCGCGTCAATCACGGTGCGAGCGTTCTCCAACAAGTGATCAGCCTCAAAGTCAGCCTTGCCCACCAGCACGTGCAGGTTGGCGGTCTTGTCGATCTTGTATTCCACCCGGCCGCCTTGCGCCGCGGCCACCGCCGCGGCCACGTCATCGGTCACCGTGCCGGTCTTGGGATTGGGCATCAGCCCGCGCGGGCCCAGCACGCGGCCAAGCTTGCGCACCTCGCTCATGGCCTCGGGCGTCGCTATGGCCACGTCAAAATCCGTCCAGCCGCCGCTGACTTTTTTCAACAGCTCGTCGTGCCCCACTTCCACCGCGCCGGCTTTCCGTGCGGCATCGGCGGCGGGGCCGTCCTTGCAGAAAACAATTATCTTCCGCTGCTTGCCCGTGCCATTCGGAAGATCCACGGTGCCGCGCACCATCTGGTCGGAGTGGCGCGGATCGACTCCCAGCTTAAAGCTCAGGTCGACCGACTCGCGGAATTTCGCCTTGGGTTGTTGGGACAACAATGCCACCGCATCAGCCAGTGGAATCGCCTCTTCGCCGTTCACTTTTCCAACGGCCTTATCGTATCTTTTTCCTCGTTTTGCCATGTTGTGTTCGCGGTTTGATCGGGTGTTTGATGCCCTCCCGCCGGTTGGGGTTTACCTCACCTCAATGCCCATGCTCCGGGCAGTGCCTTCGATGATGCGGCTGGCCGCCTCATCGGTGCGGGCGTTTAAATCCTCTTTCTTGGTCTTGGCGATCTCCGCCACTTGGGCGTGGGTGACGCGGCCCACTTTTTCCTTGTTGGGCTCGCCACTGCCCGAGGCAATGCCGGCGGCCTTTTTAAGAAGCACCGCCGCGGGCGGGCTCTTGATTATAAAACTAAATGAGTGGTCTTTATACACCGAGATGACCACCGGCACCTTGAGGCCGATCTGATCCTTGGTGCGCGAGTTGAACTGGTTGACAAACTCGCCGATGTTGACGCCGTGCTGGCCCAAGGCCGGGCCCACGGGCGGCGCGGGAGTGGCCTGCCCGGCATCGACCTGCAGTTTGATTTCGCTGACAACTTCTTTTTCTGCCATGATTTAAATTTTGTTTAAAGTTATGCCTTCTCGACCTGCCAGTATTCCAGCTCCACCGGCGTGTTACGGCCGAAAATGTTGATGGTCACTTTCAGCTTGCCGCGATCCGGGTCGGCCTCCTCGATCACGCCGTTGTAGTTCAGGAACGGGCCGTCGTTGATCTTCACCGTCTCGTTAATCTCAAACTCCACGCGCGGGCGTTCCGTGTCCTCGCTCTCGTCAATGCGCACCTTGATGTCGTCGATCTCCTTCTTTGGAGTCGCCACCGGCCGGTCTCCACCAACAAACTTGGTGATGCCCTGAGTGTTGCGAATGAAGTACCACGGCTTCTCTATAATCCGCTTTTCCTCATCGTACAACACCATGTCCACAAAAACGTAGCCGGGAAAAAGTTTGCGGTCGGAAACCTTTTTCTTTCCACCGCGAACTTCCACCACCTTTTCCATCGGCACGAGCACTTCATTAATGTACTCGCCCATCTCCTCCACGGGGATGCGCTTCTCAAGGCTTTGCTTGACCTTTTGTTCCTGGCCCGAAAGCGTCTGCAACACGTACCATTCGCTGTTCATCATCTCGATTCCCTTAAATGCCGTCTCAGAATAGTTTGCCAAAAATACTGGTCGGCACCTGCAGCAACAGATCCCAAACCAACAATGCTGCGGTCTGATCCGCTATAATAGTGAACACACCCATCATGAACGTGGACAACAACACCACCACCGTGTGCTGGTAAAGCTCCTCGCGCGTCGGCCAAGTCGCCTTGCGAAGTTGCTCGCGGGTTTCCATTAAATACTTGCGGAACGCCTGCAGATAACCTCGCTGCCAGAAAAACCCGAAGAGCGCAATCATCAGCCCCAGGAAAATGTACATCCCGTAGCCGCCACCTGACGAGCTGTCGAGCGTGTCCTGAGTGGCGGCCGCGTTGTTGGTATCCTGCAACGAGCTGTTGGTGATCCCATCCGTCGCCGACAAGCCGTCCTTGGGCTCGGACTTCTCCACCGCCTTCGGCTCAGCCTTCTCCGCCGCTTTGGGCTCGGGAGCCTTCGCTTTCGGTTCTGCTTTGTTTTCCTGCAATGCCATCTCGTTTTACTGTCTGTCGAATCCCTGTTTGGCGGAGGGGGAGGGATTCGAACCCCCGATGGCTTGCACCATAACGGTTTTCAAGACCGCCGCATTCGACCACTCTGCCACCCCTCCAGTGCCGAAACTGGCACGGCGAGAGGGGATCGAACCCCCAACCTGCGGTTTTGGAGACCGCTGCTCTACCAATTGAGCTATCGCCGTATCCATGAAGCTGTTCTTGACCGCCTGTGTAACATTGTCCGAATAACCGCCCGCGCGACCTTGTGATCGCGATGGAAAAGTCTGATTACGCGATAACCTTGGTCACGCGTCCAGAGCCAATGGTCCGTCCGCCCTCGCGAATGGCGAAGGTCAAACCTTCCTCCATCGCCACGGACTGGATCAGTGTCACGTCGATCTCCGTGTTGTCTCCGGGCATGATCATTTCCGCGCCCTCCTTCAGCGCCGTCACCGAGCCGGTGATATCGCTGGTACGGAAGTAAAACTGCGGGCGATAGTTGGCAAAGAACGGGGTGTGACGTCCGCCCTCTTCCTTGGTCAAAACATAAACCTCAGCCTTGAACTGGGTGTGCGGCTTGATCGAGCCGGGCTTGGCCAACACCTGGCCACGCTCCACCTCGCCATTTTTCTTGCCGCGCAAAAGCACGCCCACGTTGTCGCCGGGCTGGCACGAATCCAGCAGCTTGCGGAACATCTCAATGTCCGTCGCCACCGTCTCGGTGGTGTCCTGGATGCCCACGATCTCCACCTTATCCATCTTGTTGAGAACACCCCGCTCCACGCGACCTGTGGCCACCAAGCCGCGGCCCTCAATAATGAACGTGTCCTCAATGCACATCAGGAACGGTTTCTCCGAGTCGCGCTCCGGCTCCGGGACGAATTCGTCGCATGCCTTGAGCAGCTCAGCAATTTTCTCCACCCACTTTTCCTCGCCCGCCAAGGCGCCCGTCGCGCTGGCTCGGATGATGGGGGTCTCGTCGCCGGGAAAATCATACTTGTTAAGCAATTCGCGGATTTCCATCTCCACCAGCTCAAGCATCTCCTCGTCCTCGACCAAGTCAGTCTTGTTCATGCAGACCACAATCGACGGCACACCCACCTGCCGTGCCAAGAGCACGTGCTCATTGGTCTGTGGCATCGGGCCGCTGTCCGCGTCCACCACCAAGATGGCCCCGTCCATTTGCGCTGCACCCGTAATCATATTCTTCACATAATCCGCGTGACCCGGGCAGTCGACGTGAGCATAGTGTCGCGCATCGCTCTCGTATTCAACGTGCGACACGGCGATAGTCACCGTCTTGGACTCATCACGCACCGTGCCACCCTTGGTTATCTCCGCATACGAGACCGGCGTCGCCATGCCTTTCTTGGATTGCACATCCACAATCGCCGCTGCGAGCGTCGATTTGCCGTGATCCACGTGACCGATGGTGCCAATGTTTACGTGAGGTTTAGTCCGTTCAAACGCTTCTTTTGCCATGTGCTTATATAGTCGTGTTCAGTTGTTAACGCCTGGAGCCCTTGACCGGGGTTGAACCGGTGACCTCGTCCTTACCAAGGACGCGCTCTACCGACTGAGCTACAAGGGCAGCCCAAATACCTGTCAGGCTCCTGCCTGCCGCCACCTAGTTATCCCAAGGTTATTCCCAGTAAACGACAAAACAACCCAACACCAATGACCTCTCATTAAAGAAAGCCAGTAGCTCGGGTTCAATTGAGTTTTGCCTCAGGTAAACCTTACGATTACCAAACGACGGCCGGAGAAAATAACCATTGTGCCGCCCACGTCAACTTCTTTTTGCCAAAAAAAGCAAAAACTTATCCCCCACCCCTTTTCTTCCGCCATTCCACCCGCGGCGGCTCCGGCCGCCCAAGAGCCCTCGGCGCGTTACGAAAATGCAATTTGCACGCCTGCTCCAGCCCCACCTCACCATATTTCTCCACCAACACCTTTGCCGCCACATCCACCAGTTTCCCCGCCCCACGCGGCAATTCCACCTCCATCTCCTCACTCAAATCCGCCAGCCGCGTCACAAACTCATGCCGCGCCAAAATCGACGCCGCCGCCACCGCCATGTCACTCTCCGCCTTGTGCCGCTGCACCAACTCCAACTCCCGCCCCCGCGCCAACAACGCCTTCTCCACCGTCGCCTTAGTCGAGGCAAACTGATCACTGATCGCCCGCACCGGCGCCGGATCCATCTCCCCCCCCTTCTCCAGCAGATTCTCAATCACCCGCGCATGCCCCCACGCCAACAGCCGATTCACATTCCGCATCTTCCCGTACAACCGATTATAAGCATCCGGCCCCACCGGCACCACCGACCACACGCAACCCGGCGCCTCCCGGATCACCTTCGCCAACGCCGCAATCCGCCGGTCACTAGACACCCGCTTCGAATCCCGCACCCCCGCCTCCACCAAAACCCGGCACACACCCTCATTCACATAAACCCCCGCAATGCACAACGGCCCAAAAAAATCCCCCTTCCCCGACTCATCCACCCCAATCCGCGCCACCGTCAACCCCGGCTCCAGTTCCGCCTCATACCCCAGCCGCGCCTCCTTTAAAATCTCCGGCTCCAGCACAAACTCCACAAACTCCCGCGTCCCCCTCCCCTGCACCACCAACTTCCCACTCTCATAAAAAACCACATTCACCCGCTCCAGCTTCCCGGCAAACCGTGCGTACGGCACCTCCCGCATCTCAAACCCATGCTCCCGCACATACGCCTCCAGCGCATCCCCCTGCGCTGCATCCAGCGCACAAGTATAAGAACCCAATTTCTGCTCACCCATCCCCCCCGTTATGCGCCAACCCGCCCCCATTGTCCCGCCAAAACCGCCCGCATTGACAAACGGTGTCATTCCCTTATGAGTCAACAGGCTTGGCTGCTACAGCCCCTTTTTTGATCGTATCGGGGGTGGATCTTCGTACAATGCCGCCGATGAAATTTTTGTTTCAGGCACTGGCGCTGGCTGGGGTGGGATTGGGGATGTTGACCGGCTGTATCACCGCCGGCGGCAAGGCCGTGACCGGACTGCCCACCAGTACAGAAGCGAAGCAGGGCACCCAGATCACCGCCGAGGAAATTGCCAGGCGCCTTCGGGAAGCTGAAAAGGCGCGTGAAATCAAGACCGAGGGCGGCGAAGTGTTCACCTTTCTTCGTGATATTGTAGTCGAGGAATTCGATGCCGAAGGCAAAATCAAGAAGCGCAAAACCCGAACCTATCGATCCTATTCGGATCATCGCGACCCGGTGCTGTTGATGCATGACGGCAAACCACCCACGCCTGAGCAGATAAAAAAAGAGTTGAAGGAAATCCAAAAACACCAGTGGAAAATTCTGGGCAAAGGCAAAAACGACGTCCCTAACTCCAAGGGCGATGCGAACCTGCTGGTGCGGCAGATTGAAAAACACCACCACCACTTCCTTCCCCGGCTGCTGGGCGCCGATACCATCCATGGCCGCCCCGCGTACATCCTCCAGTTCCTGCCCAACCCCGCGGAACCATTCGATGACCCCATCGTAAACCTCATCCTCAAGCAACTGCTGATCAAGATTTGGATCGATCAAAAAGAATTCCAGTTCGCCAAGTTTGATGTCGAGTTGGACAATCCATTATTTGCCCTTGGCGGACTGGCCGGCACCGTAAAAACCTTCAATCTGACCGCCTATCAAAAACGCCTGACCCCGGAAATCTGGGCCGACTGGAAAGTTTCCACCCGCATTCATATCCGAGTGCTGTGGGAAACCCACATCATCAACTTCACTAGCGAGTCCACCGAGTTCAATCCCCTGCCCAAAACCAAATAGCCACGCGGGCGGTCACGAAAATATCGAAATCAACAGCAAGCTCTCGCTATTGACCTGTCCATATCGTGTTTGTTGAATTGAACCGGCCGCCGGTTCTGCCCCATACTCGCCGCGCTCATGCGCATTCTCATTGCCATCACCGGCGCCAGTGGCGCAATTTACACGCAGCGTTTGCTGGATCGACTGGGCGGGTCGGGGCACGAAGTGCACGTGATCCTCAGCAGCTACGCCCACACGGTGCTGCAGAAGGAACTGCCCGAGGGATTGCAACTGCCGGAGGGCGCGCAACAACATTCCAATAAAAGCATGAACTTGCCCTTCGCCAGCGGCTCCAGCGCAGCGGACGTGATGGTGGTCATCCCCTGCACCATGGGCACCATGGGCCGCATCGCGCACGGCTACAGCGAGAACGCCCTGCTGCGCTCGGCGGACGTCGTATTAAAGGAGGGCAAGAAGCTCATCCTGGTTCCACGCGAGACACCGCTGAACCTGGTACACATTAAAAACATGGAACTGCTGCTGCTGGCCGGGGCCGTGCTGTTGCCGGCCAACCCATTCTTTTACAGCGGCGCGGCGACGCTGGAAGACTTGGCCGACACGGTAGTCGCCCGCGTGCTGGATCACATGGGCATCAAGCACGACATCGGCCCGCGCTGGGCAGAGGAGCAAGACTAGCCATCAGAAACGCCAAAACCACAAGTCCAGTACCGCAGATTGCCAAACCTGCCGAATCGCAGGCTGCCCAGCCTGCATAAGTTTCGCGAGCAGTTTTGGCAGAATCATGGAGCCGAGCGCAGATACGCCAACAAGTCCGCCATCTTTTCCGGCGGCAGCACTTGCTCCAACCCTTCCGGCATCAGCGAGAGCTTGGCGACGTTGAGTTTTTTGATGTCGCGTTTCAAAACGATCTGCCGCAAACCGGTCGGCAGCGCGAGCGTAAGGCCGGTGGCGGTCTCGGATTGCACGACGCCCGCCAGCTCGCGGCCGTCTTTCATTTGCAATTGATACTGGATGAAACTTGGCTCCACCACGGCGTTGGGATCAAGAATGGCCTTGAGATAATCGCCGACGGGCTTGGTGTGAAAGGCATCCAACCGCGGCCCCACCGCGCTGCCTTGGCCGCGAAACTGATGGCAAATCGCGCACGCCTGCCGGAACAGCACCGCGCCTTTTTCCGCATCGCCGCCCTTGCCGTCCAATGCGGCGTATTGTTTCAACACCGCCACGCGCGCGGCTGGCGCTTTGAATAATCGCGCGGCTTGTTCGCGCAGATTTTTTTGTGGATGCCGCCGCAAGCGGTCGCGTTGCGCTAACGACAATTCGTTGGGTGCCACTTTGCCCGCCGCCAATTGTTGCAATAATTTCTCCGTCCAATCCGCGCGGCTGAGCAACGCGTTGAGAATGCCCGCGCGCAAGCCCGGGCCGTGCCGCGGCCAATCGGCTAGCATCACTCCGGCCACTTCCGGCGCGCCGGTTTTCAACAGTCGCTCAAGTGCCGCACTTCGAATGGCGGGCTTGCCGCCAAGTAATTTCACCAACACTTGCCGCTCCGCTGCAGCCTCGTGGAAACCCCGCCCGAACAAAGCGATGGCTGCCACACGCGTGGCTTCGGATTGTTTCAAATCCGCCGCCAACCCGGGTGCTTCAATCGCGGGTCGCAAAATCAACTTGGCCCGAGCCCGCACCACTGCGTCATACGACGAACGTGCTGCTGCCAACTTAATGCCGCGCCGCCGCAATCCGTCATCCAGCGAAGCGAGCCAACGCAAATTCTGCGCCCCCGGCTGCTTTGCATTTGCCAAGTTCACCGCGAACTTGAGCCAACCCAATTCCTCTTTCGGCAGCGTGCCCACCACGGTGGCCAGCAAAGGCTCCACCAACGGCCCGCCGCCATTTTCTAAAACCGCCGCCAACACCCCCCGCGCATGCGGCACCGCCGAGCTA
>Ga0114993_10001117_pt1 | contig 30960 bp, 24 predicted proteins | sample ArcticOcean_MG_C_FD_87042 | JGI IMG/M metagenome (GOLD analysis project Ga0114993, IMG submission 87042) | Marine microbial communities from western Arctic Ocean - ArcticOcean_MG_CB2_150 | ecosystem: Environmental > Aquatic > Marine > Oceanic | place: Arctic Ocean: Canada Basin | collected...
AGAGAAAAAAAGAAGTTTGGTTTTAAATCAAATCGTTCTGATAATGATCAATCAAGAGAAAAAAAGAAGTTTGGTTTTAAATCTTCAGATTCCCGTAATAAGAATAATAAAAAATCCAAAAATTCTTTTGGATTTAAACAGTATAGTCAAAGAGGTAAAAGTAAATCTTTTTAAATTATAATTTTAATATTATGCAAGAAAAAATTAGAAATGTTACAATAATTGCCCATGTTGATCATGGTAAAACAACAATGATTGATTCTTTAATGAAACAGTCAGGATTGTTTCGTGAAAATGAAGAAGTTGAAGAAAGATTAATGGATTCTGGTGAACTCGAAAAAGAACGTGGAATTACTATACTAGCAAAACCTGCATCTATTAATTGGAAAGATTCCAGAATTAATATTATAGATACACCAGGGCACAGAGATTTTGCAGCTGAAGTTGAAAGAGTATTAAGTATGGCCGATGGAGCTTTGTTACTCATTGATTCAGCCGAGGGTGTAATGCCACAAACTAAATTTGTATTAGCAAAAGCTCTTAAGCAAGGATTAAAACCAATAGTAATAATAAATAAATTAGATAAAGCCGACCAAAGAGCAAATGAAGTTTTGGATGAAACATTTGACTTATTTGTAAGTCTTGATGCAAGCGAAGAGCAGTTAGATTTTCCTGTATTATACGCGAGTGGTAGATCTGGTTGGGCAAGTAAAGAAGCTGATGGACCAAGAGATAATTTGCATCCTTTGCTGGATTTAATCGTTAGTCATGTAAATCCTCCCAAATTAAATCTAGATAAACCTTTTGCTATGCTTTCTACACTTCTGTACGCAGACAGCTTCCTGGGTAGAAGTTTAGTTGGGAAAATTTCACAAGGAACAGCTAAAGCTAATCAACAAATAAAAGCTATTGACCTAGATGGTAAGCAAGTTGATTCAGGAAGATTAACTAAAATTTTTAGATTTGAGGGAACAAAAAAAGTACCAATTGAAATAGGACATGCTGGAGATATTGTTGTAATTGCAGGACTAGAAAAAGCTAATGTAGCGGATACAATTTGTGATTTAGAAATAACTGAACCCTTGCATGCTACTCCTATTGACCCACCTACTATGTCTATTAAAGTAACTGTAAATAGTTCTCCACTTGCGGGATCGGAGGGTAAAAAATTAACTAGCACTCAAATAAGAACTAGATTAATCCAAGAATCGGAAAATAATGTTGGAATTACTTTTTCTGAAAATACTAATAGAGATGCTTTTGAAATAAGTGGACGCGGTGAGTTAATGCTAGAAATTTTACTTACCCAAATGAGACGTGAAGGTTTCGAAATGACTGTTAGTCCACCACGAGTATTATTTAGAAAAGACGAAAATGGAAATAAAACTGAACCAATTGAAGAAGTAACAATCGATTTAGATGAAGAATTTTCTTCAAAAATTATAGATTCTATGAATAGACGAAAAGGTAAAATGATGGATTTAATCGATACCGGCAAAGGAAAAAAACGTTTAATATTTCATTCTCCTACTAGAGGGTTGATGGGATATACAAGTCGATTTTTAACACTAACTAAAGGTAATGGCGTAATTAACAGAGTTTTTCACTCATTTGGTAAATATGAAGGTGAAATGGATGGTCGAAGAAATGGAGCTTTAATATCAATGGAAAATGGTAAAGCAGTAGCTTTCGCAATTTTTAATTTACAGGCAAGAGGTGAACTATTTGTAACTCATAATGATCCAGTTTATGTCGGTCAAATTGTCGGGTTAAATAATAAAAGTGAAGATTTACAAATAAATGTAATGAAAGGTAAACAGTTGACCAATATGAGAACTCAAGGTACTGATGAAAATGTTGTTTTAACTCCAGTTCGTAAAATGTCCATAGCTGAACAACTAAGTATGTTAAATACTGACGAAGCTTTAGAAATCACTCCAAAATCCTGTAGATTAAGAAAATCAATACTTAATCCTCACGAGAGAAAAAAAAGTCTCAAATCTTAATTTAAATTTTATTTTTTTTGCAAAACTGGAAAAACAGGATTAACCTTTAAAAAAAACTTTTGATATTCTTGCTTTATGCATTTATTTGCAATGTAAGTAATATTTGATTTTTCAGCAATTTTTTTAGCTTCTTCATTTTGGATTCCATATTGCAGCCACAGAACTTTTGTTTTAATTTTTGCTGCATCTTTAGCTATCTCTGGTGTTTCTTTTGATGGACGAAAAACATCAACTATATCTATCGATATATTAATATCCTCTAATTTTGAAACAAAAGTTTCACCATATATTTTCTCTCCAGCTGAAAAAGGATTCACTGGTATAACTCTGTAACCAAATTCCTGCATGTATTTCATGACTATAGTTGAGGGTCTTCTTTTAATATTGTTAGATATTTCTTTTTTAATAGAACTAACTCCAACCATAGCGATAGTTTTTGCTGAATTAAGAGTTTTTTTTATTAATTCATTTTCGTTCATTGAATAAAGTATTTATTTATTTCTCCATTTGGGTCTTCTTTTTTCTATAAAAGCTGAAATTCCTTCTTTTGCGTCCATAGTCATCATATTTTCTGTCATAACTTTGCTGGTATATTGATATGCTTTCTTTAAAGGCATTTCTAATTGTTTATAAAATGCCTTCTTTCCAATTTTAATTAATAAAGAGGATTTTGACGCAATTTTTTCTGCTAATTTTAAAACTTCATCTTCTAATTCTTCAATAGGATAGCAGTCATTAATTAAACCAATTTCTTTGGCATATTTTGCTTCTATATGATCTCCAGTTAACAACATTTTCATTATCCTTTTTCTACTAACTTTTCTGCTTATGGCAACCATAGGTGTGCTGCAAAATAAGCCTACATTAACTCCTGGTGTTGCAAATATTGCACCATTTGAGCTTAAAGCTAAATCGCAGCTAGCTACTAATTGACATCCGGCGGCAAAAGCTGCACCATGTACCTTGGCAATAACTGGTTTTTTTCCTTCTACGATTTCTATCATTAGTTTTGAACATAAATTAAATAATTTTTTATACTTTATTTTAGTTTTTAATGAATGCACTTCTTTTAAATTATGTCCTGCGCTAAATCCTTTTCCAGAACCTTCAACAATAATGACTTTGGTGTTGTTTTCTCTATTAAACTTTTTAAAAGCATAAATTAGGGATTTTAATGTTTCCAAAGATAAAGCGTTATAAGTTTCTGGTTCATTTATTTTAATTCGCGAAATTCCTTTAGTTGTTGAAATAACTATATTTGTTAATTTTTGCATGAAGCAATTTTTGCATTTTTTCCAGAATAAGTCATCTATTTGGTTATGGAAAAATTATTTAGAAACACGTATAATTAATTCAATGATGTTAGGAAAAGCTGGAATTCTTGCTGTAATATTTATTCTTCTTCTTGTGTTTTATCTGGTAATTTCATGGGGAGCTACTGGTGGAAAAAAATCTTCAATGACTGCTGAATTTCCCTCTCCTGAAATAGCAAGCTATTTGCGTGGTGTTAGAGTATTAATAGGTTTGATTGCCATAGTTTCGTTGATTTTATGGTTTTTAATGTAGAATATGAAATTTAGAAACGAATTTGATAGTTTGGGGAAAGTTAAGGTGCCTTCAGATAAATATTGGGGAGCCATTACACAAAGATCTAATAAATATTTTGATATTGGTGATTTTTTAGTTAGACCAATAGTAATTAAATCTATTGCAATAATAAAAAAAGCTGCAGCAATAGTTCACACAAAAAATGGAGAAATTGATAAAAAAATAGGAAAAACAATCATCAAAGCGGCAAACGAAATTATTTCTGGCAAACTAAAAGATCATTTCCCTCTAAAAGTTTGGCAAACAGGATCTGGTACTCAAACTAATATGAATGTTAATGAAGTAATCTCTAATAGATCTATTGAAATTCTTGGAGGTAAAATGGGTAGCAAAAAACCAGTTCACCCTAATGATCATGTTAATAAATCTCAATCAACAAATGACGTATTTCCTTCTGCTATGCATATATCAATAGCTATTAGAACTACAGGAAAATTATTACCATCTCTTAAATTACTTAACCTGGAGTTAAAAAAAAAAGTTAAAGAATTTAATAAAATTGTAAAAGTTGGTAGAACACACTTACAAGACGCAACTCCAATTACTTTAGGACAAGAATTTTCAGGATATCACGCTCAATTAAGTCAATGTATAAAAAGAATAGAAACAGCTCTTGAAGAAATATATTTTTTAGCACAAGGTGGTACAGCTGTTGGAACCGGATTAAATACTAAAAAAGGTTTTGATAAAAAAATAATTTCTGAAATTAAAAAAATTACTAAACTTCCATTTAAAGTAGCAAAAAATAAATTTGCTGCCTTAGCAGCTCATGACGCAATAGTAAATTTTTCAGGAACAATGAATACAACAGCAGTTTGCTTAATGAAAATAGCAAACGATATCAGATTTTTAGGATCCGGACCAAGAGCTGGTTATGGAGAACTTATTTTACCCGAAAATGAACCGGGGTCATCGATTATGCCAGGAAAAGTAAATCCAACACAGTCTGAAGCAGTAACTATGGTTTGTGTTAAAGTGATTGGTAATCATAACGGTATAACAATGGCAGGTTCTCATGGTCATTTTGAATTAAACGTTTTTAAACCACTAATTATTCACAATATTTTACAATCAATACATATAATGGCAGACGCATCAAAAAGTTTTGCAAAATACTGCGTGAAAGGCCTTAAGGCTAACAAAAAAAAAATTAAAGAAAATTTAGATAATTCTTTAATGCTTGTAACTGCATTAACTCCAAAAATTGGGTATGACAATGCAGCAAAAATCGCAAAAAATGCTTATAAAAATGGAACTACTCTCAGGGAAGAATCTATAAAATCTAGACTAATAAATGAAAAAGAATATGATAAAATTGTAGATCCAAAAAAAATGACAGCACCTAAATAGGTTAATTTGAATCACTAAGTATCAGTTTTATAAATTCTTTAAATTTAGAAAAACGAAATAAATTATTATAACCATCTGACAGCATATATTCATTAAATTCTTTTTCAATAAAATTAATATCATCATTATTGAGTTTCTCATTATTAGAAATTTCATAAAAACTATTTCTTATATTTTTTAAATCAAAATTACCTGAAAAAAACAAGTTAGAAGAAATATTTTTTAAATTGTATATAGCAAATTTACTTAAGAATTTTTTTTCATTATCAATAAAAAAATTACCCTCATACTTAAAATTAGAAGACTTATTATTATTTTTTATGTCACCGGATATGTCTGCCGCTCCCAGTTTTCCTAAATTAATTAAAAACTGATCTATTAAAATATTTCCATTACTAAATTTTACTCTTGATTCCAAAGATTTAACAAGATTGTAACTAGAATACACTTTTTCTGCTGACAAATTTAAATTACCGTTAATTTTATTATTAACCTCAAATAAATTTTTTTGATCTTTTTCACTTAAATTTAAAAGATAACTGTATAACTTTGTAAAATTTATACTATTTAAGTTTAAATCTAAATTAAAATTAAAATAAGGTGATAATTCTATTTTTCCTTCCAACTTTCCATCTAAAAAAATATTTCTGAGATTTGATTCACTTATTATTATCGCATTATCCTTGTAATCAAAAATGCCAGTGAATCTAAATTTGTCCTTTCTTATTAAAACATTTCCATTAATATTTTTTTTTTTTGAGCTAAAAAATTTTATTTTTGTAAGTAAATTTAAGTTCGACATTTTAAGTTTAATCTTTGTAGTTAATTTTTGTTTTGTCATTTTACTTAAAGATCTAATATAAATATCATCACCTAAAAACTTACCTCTTAAGGTTATTTTGTTGGGATGTTCTTGTAATGATAAACTTAAATTTGCTTCATCTATTGTAGCTACGTAAACATTATTATCGAGAAGTGTAATTTGCCCCTTTAATAATTTAACTGGGATTTTTTCAAATTTTATTGATGAAAAATTTTTTAATTTTTTTAAATTAACATTAATTTCATAATTATTTATTTCTATCGTTTTAAACTTCTGTTTATCTTTAACTATTAAATTTTTTAAAGAAAGTTTTAATATAACTTTCTTAGCTGATAATAAAATAATTTCCTTATCATTTAAGTTGCTTACAACTAAATCTTTTATTTTAATTCTTGGAGTAGGTAAGAAATTATAATTAATGTTTCCACTTATTGTGCATTTAATATTTTTATTTTCACAAATTAAATTTTCAATATTTTTCTTTTCATACTTATACAATGTAGGTATTGAAAAATATAAAAATCCAAAAAAAATAATTGTAAGGGGGAGGTGCTTAATTATAAATCTTGATTTTATTAGATTGTTTTTCTTTATACTGTAATTATATCTCCTTGGGTTAAGATAATTGAGGAGTTTTACTAAATAAGATCTTAAAAAACTTATATATTTATAATTTTTTTTTAAATCTAGTTTTTTGAAATTTACAAAATTAAAGTCTTTTAAAAAATTATATCTACTAAAATTGATTTTTTTTAAAATTGTGGACAACTTATATCTTTTAAAATCAAAGTATTTCATTTATTTTAATCAAAAATAGTTAAATATAAAAAATATGGAACTAAACAAAAAAAATTATTTAAGTAACTTAAACAAAAGTCAGAAAGAAGCAATAATAAATCCAGATGGACCTTGCTTGGTTGTTGCTGGTGCTGGTTCTGGAAAAACCAAGGTTTTAACCTCTAGAGTTGTTCATATTATCAATGAAAAAAAAGCCTGGCCTAATCAGATACTCTGTGTCACTTTTACCAATAAAGCTGCAAGAGAAATGCAAAATAGAATCTCTACTTTGTTAAGTGTTAAAATATCCTCTTTACCATGGCTCGGAACATTTCATTCTGTATGTGCTAAACTTTTAAGAAGACATGCTCAGGCAGTCGGATTAACTTCAAACTTTACAATTATTGATCAGGATGACCAAATACGATTAATAAAAAATATTTGTAAAGCTGAAAATATAGATACTAAAAAAATAGCACCACAATTTATTTTATCTTTTATAAATCAATGGAAAAATAAAGGGTTGCTTCCCAAAGATGTTGTTGCAAAAAAGGGTTTGCCTTTAGAAAAAGCTATACTTACAGTTTATAAATTTTATCAAAGTCGTCTTAATATTTTAAATTCATGTGATTTTGGTGATTTAATTTTGCTTTGTGTTCATATGTTTAAAAATAACCCCGATATACTTCAGCTCTATTTAAATAATTTCAAATATATTCTTGTTGATGAATATCAAGACTCAAATTATATCCAAAGTGAGTGGCTTAATTTATTAGCTAAAAAAAGTAATAATATTTGTTGCGTTGGAGATGATGACCAATCAATTTATAGCTGGAGAGGAGCTGAAATTAAAAACTTTTTAGATTTTAACAAAATATACAAAAATGCAAAAATTATTAAACTAGAACAAAATTATAGATCAACACAAAATATACTTAGCGCTGCTTCAGCGTTAATTTCAAAAAATAGTCAACGATTGGGTAAAAAATTGTGGACTGATAGCAAGGATGGTGAGTTAATTAAACTTACATGTTTTAAAAATGGAAGAGAAGAGGCAATAGGAATTAGTAATACCATTGAACAGAAATTAAAAAAAAAATATTCTCTTAACAATATATCTATTTTGGTTAGAGCAATATTTCAAACTAGAGAGTTTGAAGAAAGATTCTTAAAAATTGGTTTAGGTTATAGAGTGATTGGTGGAACAAAATTTTATTCACGCGCAGAAATTAAAGACAGTATTGCTTTTCTAAGGATTGTTAGTCAAAAAAATGATGATTTAGCTTTCGAAAGAATTATTAATGTTCCAAAAAGGTCTATCGGAGAAAGTACTGTAAAACAATTATATACTTTGGGAAGAAGTAAAAATAAATCTTTAGAGGATTCTGCAATTGAACTTTTACAACTAAATAAAATAAAACCAAAAACAAAATTGGAATTAACTAAAATATTAAATTTATTCAGCAAATGGAGAATAAACTTAAAAGAAAAAAAACATTATGAGTTAATGGAAATTATATTAGATGAATCAGGTTATTCTAAAAATTTAAAAGATAAAAAAGATTTAGAAAGTGAAGGAAGATTAGAGAATATCAAAGAGCTAATTAGAGGTATGCACGATTTTGATAATTTGCAAGGTTTTTTAGAACATGTTGCTTTAGCTACATCTATAGATCAAGATTGGGATGGTGAAAAAGTAAATTTAATGACAATGCATGCAGCAAAAGGTTTAGAATTTGATGTAGTTTTTTTACCGGGATGGGAAGAGGGTTTATTTCCACATCAAAAATCACTAGAAGAAAAAGGTGATCTTGCTTTAGAAGAAGAAAGAAGACTTGCCTACGTCGGCCTAACAAGGGCAAAAAAAGAATCTTTTATATCTTTTGTAATAAGTAGAATGTATCGTGGAGATTGGGTTGAATCATTAGCCTCAAGATTTATTGACGAACTTCCAGAAGAAAACATTAAAAAAGTAGATTTAAATGAAAAAAATGATGAAGATTTCTTTTTTGATCAAGATATTAATTACAATGAAGGAATAAGAAGCCCAGGTTATGCAAGACTACAAAAAAAATTAAAAATAATTAAATGAAAAAATTAAAAAAATTAAAAGATTTATTTAAAAAAAATAAAATTGATGGCTACATAATTCCTAAAAATGATGAATTTTTTGGAGAATATATACCAGAAGCTAAAGACAATTTAAAATTTATTTCTAATTTTACTGGCTCATATGGTTTTGCATTAATACTGAAAAAAAATAACTATTTATTTATTGATGGGCGCTACACACTTCAAGCTAAAATTCAAAGCGGAGAAACATTTAAAGTTATTACTATTCCTAACAAATTGCCTTCAGATATATTAAAAAACAAAAAACTTTCTATAGGTTTTGATCCTAAATTGCATACAGAACCAATGTTAATGCATTTTTTTAAAAAGACCAATTGTAAGTTAATTCCTTTAGCAAATAATTTAATTGATAAAATTTGGATAAAAAAAAATATTAACAAATATAATAAATTTTATAAACTTAAAGATAAAGATTCTGGTGAAAAATCTAAAAATAAAATTAATAAATTATCAAAAATATTAAATAAAAATAAAATAGATGCACAATTTATATCTGCTCCAGAAAATGTAGCATGGTTATTAAATGTAAGAGGTTGTGATTCAAAATTTTCACCAATACCAAATAGCTACATGATTATAAACAATAATAAAGAAAATTATTTTTTCTGCGATTTAAAAAAAATAAATAAAAAACTTAAAAAAGATTTAGGAAACCAAATAAAGATAATTAACATCAAGAATACTGAGAAATTTATTTTACAAATGGAAAATAAAAAAATTCAGCTAGATAGTCATTCCTGCTCTATTTTTTTTAAAAATATTATAAAAAAAAATAATAGAATTATTGAAAAACATGATCCTATTTATATGCTTAAATCTATGAAAAATAAATTAGAAATTAAAAATACTATTAAAACACATATCTATGATGGGGTAGCGTTGACTAAATTTTTATTATGGCTCATTAAAAGTTTTAAAAATAAAAAAATTACTGAGCTTGGTGCTCAAAATAAATTATTAAATTTTAGAAAAAAAAATAAAACTTTTAAATCACTAAGTTTTCCAACTATATCTGGATCTGGTCCTAATGGAGCAATCATACATTACAAAGCAAGTGAGAAAAGTAATAGAATTTTAAAAAAAGGAGATTTATATTTAGTTGACTCAGGCGGGCAATATAACTTTGGGACTACAGATGTTACTAGAACAATCTCTCTCAATAATAATCAGCAAAGAATTAAAAATATTTTTACTAGGGTTTTGAAAGGACATATTGCTGTTGCCAACTATAAAATTAAAAAAAATACATGTGGGTCTGAAATTGATAAAGTGGCTAGAAAACCTCTTAAACAAATTAATTTAGACTATGAACATGGAACAGGACATGGGGTTGGATATTTTTTAAACGTTCATGAAGGTCCGCAAGGAATATCTCGTGGGAATAAAGTTAGATTAAAAGAAGGTATGATACTTTCTAATGAACCAGGTTATTATGAAAGTGGCAAGTTTGGAATAAGAATTGAAAATTTAGTTACAATTAAAAAAATAAAAAAATTTTTCAAATTTGAAAACTTGACACTAGCTCCTATTGATAAATCTTTAATTCAAAAAGATTTATTAAATAAAAGTGAAATAAAATGGTTAAACAATTATCATTCTAAAGTTTTTATAAATTTAAGAAAATATATGAATAAAAATGAATTGATAGATCTTAGAAATTCCTGTTCAAATATTTAAAATTTTATACCAATCTTTTTCGCTTATAATTTGAATTTTTAACTCTTTTGCTTTATCAATTTTTTTTTTGGTTGGTTTTACATCTCCTATTATTAACATGTCTAATTTTTTAGATATTGTTCCTAAAACTTTACCTCCATTTTCTTCTGTCAAAGCTTTGGCTTCAGATCTGCTTATTTTATCAAATGAACCTGTAAACATTAAATGTTTATTGCTAAATTTGCCTTTTTTATTTGAATTTTTATAATTTTTTACTACAAGAACTTTTATTAAAGATTTTACAACTTCTATATTTTTAGGTTTTAAAAAAAATGATTCTATTGATTTAACTTGTGTATTACCTATTCCATCTAAATCTTTTAAATTATTTAAAATTTCCTTTCTTTTGTTGTGACTGAATAAATCAGAAAATTTATCTATTGATATAAAAAAACCTGATAAAATTTTTGCATTTTCTTGTCCGATATGTCTCATTCCTATTGAATAAATAAATCTATTTAATGGTATAATTTTTGCTGCATCAATTGCTTTTCTTAAATTCGAAATAGATAAGTTTCCCCAACCTTCTAAGTTGTTAATTTTTTTATAATCTAATTTAAATATATCAGAAGGTGTTTTGATTAAGTTTAAATCCCAAAAATTATCAATAACTTTTTTTCCTAAACCATCTATATTAAAAGCTTCTTTAGAAATTATATGTTTTAATTTTTCTTTTGCTATAAAGCTGCAATCATAGCCTTTCATACATCTTCTCACCGCATCTTCTTTGTTTGTTGAAGTATTAATTTCTTTTTGTGTTTTTGCTCCACAGAGACAATTTAAAGGAAAAACATACTTACTACTTTTTTTATCTCTTTTCGTTTTATCTACAGAAACTACTTGTGGAATAACATCACCAGCTCTTTGAATTTCAATAGTATCTCCTATTCTAATATCTTTTCTATTTATTTCATCTTCATTATGCAAAGTGGCATTGGAAACAACAACACCTCCAACTGTTACTGGTTCAACTTTAGCAACAGGGGTTATGGCACCAGTTCTTCCTACTTGGATAATTATATCTTTAATTTTAGTAGTGGCTTTTTCTGATGAAAATTTATAGGCAATTGCCCATCTTGGTGAACTAGATGTATTACCTAATCTAGATTGAAGTTCTAAATTATTTACTTTGTATACTAAGCCATCAATATCATAATCTAATGAAGATCTAACCTGGTCAATTAATTTGTGTTGTTTTTCAATTTCATTCATTCCCTTTATTACTTGGTTTTTAGGATTTATAGAAAACCCCCATTGACTAATCTTATTTATAAATTGTGACTGTGTTTTAAATATTAATGGTTCTACAACACCAAAACCATAAGCAAAATATTTTAAAGGTATTTTGGATGTTTGTTTTGCATCTTTTTGTCTTAATGAGCCACCAGCAGCATTTCGAGGATTTGCAAATTTATCTTTAATTTTTTCAAAATCTTTTTTTCCTATATAAACTTCTCCTCTTATCTCAAGGATTTTTGGAATATTTTTATCTAAAATTTTTTTAGGAATTCCATTAATTGTCATTAAATTTTGAAGTATGTCCTCTCCTGTAATACCATCTCCTCTTGAAAGACCTTTGACCAACACACCATTATTATATGTTAATGAAGCTGATATGCCGTCTATCTTGGGTTCTGAGGAAAGTTCTATGTTAAAATCTGTGCTCTTTAAAAAATTACAAATTTTGCTTAAAAAATCTTTCATATCCTCTTTATCAAAAGCATTAGATAATGAAAGCATAGGTTTTAAATGTTTTATTTTTTTAAATTTATTTGATGGTTGGTGCCCAATTTTTTGACTTGGCGAGTGTTTATTTTTTAGATAAATATATTTTTTTTCAAAATCTAAAATTTTTATTTTTATTTTATCGTATTTTCCATCTGATACTAATGGATTATCATTTTTAAAATATGCTTCATTGTATTTTTTTAACTTATTTATTGTATCGATATATACTTTTTCAATTTTTTCTCTTTTCATCAATTTTAATTAAATAATCTTTTTATTTTTTTTCTTATTATTCCCATTTCTTCGTCTTCTTTATTTTTTTTATCCTGATATTTTTTGTTAAACACTTTGTAACTTCTTTTGTACCATTGGCTAGATTGATAATTGTATCCAAGTATTGCTGCTGCTTGTTTTGCTTCATCTATTAATCCAAGTCTATAATTTACTTCAACAAGTCGATGCAACGCTTCCTCGATAAAAACTGTTTCGTCATACTTGTTTACAACGGTTTTGAGTCGATTTAAAGCTGGTATCCATTTTTCAGTTACCATGTAGTATCTTGCTATTGACATTTCTTTGGCTGCCATTTGATCGGTTATTAAATCTAGCTTGAATTTAGAATCGATTGCATAGTCCGTGTCTGGGTATTTTTTTAATAAAAATTCAAATTTTTTTTTTGCTTTCAACAATGGTTGCAAATCTTTTTTTTCATCTAATATTTGTTCGTAAAAGCATATTGCGATCAGATAGTGAGCGTAGGGTATATTTTTGTCTCCAGGATAATTTTTAATATGTCTTTCTAAATCAAAAATTGCATTAGAATAAGAGTTTCTTGCATAATTTGCATAGCTAGCCATTAAACTTGCTTTCTCTCCCCACTTACTTTGAGGTAATAAGTTTTCAACTTCTTTAAATTTTAAACCAGCATAATAAGCGTCACCGCTATCTAGCGCTTTGATGGCTTCATCATACAAAGATAATGCTTTTTCTTCATTTGAAATTTTATCAATGGCTATTTCTTTATCTTTATTTTTTTCACCTTTTTGTCCTGGCATTGGGATTTTCCAGGCGCAAGAAGATAAAGAAATTAACAATACAAAAATTATAAAACTTTTAAACATGTAAATTAAAATTATTTTATCAAAAAAAATGATTATTACAATTTGCTTAATTAATGTTTGATTTAAACATTAACAGCAATTGAGCTTGTATAATTGTTTTCTATATCTTTTTTTACTTCTATAGTCTCAAATTCCCAATTTGACTTATCTGAAAAGAATTTCATTAATAAGGTATTTGTTAATTGATGACCACCTTGTGAAGTTTTTATGTGACCAAAAACCCTATGACCTGAAAGCATAATATCTCCAAGACAATCTAATATTTTATGTTCCACAAATTCATCTCTATGCCTAAGTCCATCTTCATTTAATATCTCATTTTCCTTAACTACAATTGCATTATCTAACGATCCACCTTTCGCCAATCCATAACTTTTTATTTTATCAATGTCTTCATATAAACAGAACGTTCTTGAGTTATAAACTGAAGTTAAATCACTATTACTAAGTTTAAACTCTTTTCTCCGAGTTCTGATTAAAGGATTTTTATAAATTACCTCAAAATCTATGATTAAATCATTTTTTAGAGGCTCTATAGATATGTACTTTGGTCCATCTTTTGCTTCAACTTTTTTTATAACTTTTATAAATTTTCTTAAATAATTTTGATTTTCAGTTCCAGCTGATCTTATTGCTTCTACAAAATCAAAAGCTGAACCATCCATTATTGGTACTTCAGGAGCATCAATTTCAACTAGAATATTATCAATACCTTCGCCATAAAAAGCAGCCATTAAATGTTCAATAGTAGAAATGGTTGTGCCATGTGAATTTTTAATTTTTGTACAAAGTACAGGTGAACTTACATTTTTATAATTTGCTTCAATTATATTTTTTCCATCTTCGATATCTATTCTCTTAAATGTAATACCAGAATTAGCTTCAGCTGGTTTTAAAAAAATATTTACCTTTATTCCATTATGTAAACCTACCCCTTCGAGTTGTGTAGGTTCTGATATTGTTTTTTGAAAACCTTGAAGCATTAACTATGATATACAAAAGACAATAAACGTATGAAAGACAACTTATATTACTAAAGAATACAATTTAATTTTACCGACTAATATTAAATATTTTTGCAAAAAAACCAGCATTTTCAATATTTTCATTAGCATTTTTTGGTATCGCTTCAGTTTCCCAACCATCTTTAATTATTTTTATAGCTCCCAAACATGAAGTAAAATTTTTTTCTAAACTTTCATTTTCCTTAGTACTTTTTTTATAAGCTATTTTAACATTTGGTCCAAAAAAGTTAGCAAAATATTTTTGTATATTGGAAAGATTTGATCCACCGCCTGTGAGTAACAAATTTATTCTAGAAGAAATATTAAAACCTGGTACAACTAATTGTTTTTTCAATATTTCAATAATTTCATCTGCTCTAGCTTTTATTACACTTGTAATTAAACTTTCGCTTATTTTTCTAAAATTTGAGTTAATGAAATAAATATTTTTTAAATAGCCATTTTCATCAAAAAAATTTGAATTATTCTGAAGGGATAAATCAAATTTGCTTATTATATTTTTAGAATCTTCTAAATTTAATGAACAAACTTTAGACACATCTTTTGCTATATGATTAATACCAATAGGAAAAGTTTTTGAATGAAGAGGTGTTAAGTTTTTAAAAATAACAAAACTAATTTTTTCAGAACCTAAATCAACTATTGCAGATCCCAACTCAAGTTCATCATTACTAAGCAATTCTACTCCAAGAGTGAAAGTTCGTGAAATTAATCTTTCAACTTCAATATCACAATTAATAAAGATTTGATAAATATTTTTTAAATTATTTTGTGGTATAGTTATAAAAGTAATTTCATGAGTTAATGAATCTGCATAAACTCCTATTGGCTCTACATTAAATTTTTTTCCATCTACTATATAATTATGGTTAAAAATATGAATTATGGAATGCGTTTTATCATTAAGTATTAATTGTTTTTTTGCTTCCTTTAACAAAAATTCAATATCATCTTTATAAATTTTTGATCCATTAATTTTTTTATACTTTGAAAAAGTAGTGCATAAAAAATCAGGCTGCTCAAGAATAACATAAATTTTTTTTAGGGATATTTTTGCTTCTTTTTCTGCCATACTTATACATAATCTAATTGCATTAGATGCTTTTGATAAATTAGTTACAGTATCATTTTGTAAACCCTCTGATGTAGCTTTGGCAGTAGATAATATTTCTGTATTATTTTCATTAAATTTAAAAATTATACATTTTAAACTTACATTCCCTAATTCAATTATTCCTATTGGATCTTCAGAATTCATTATTCTACTACTATCTTACCATCTACCCTAAAATCAATGATATTATAATTTTTAAAATCTTCATGTTTAATTAATTCAACAGACTTAATAATTGCTTTGTTTGTATTTTTGTATGGTAATTTTATTACCTGATTATTAAAAAGTTCTATATCCCATCTTCCTATTTGGAAATAATAAAAATTTTTTATTTTTTCATTCGGAAAACTATTTTCTTGTAATTTATTAAAAAAATTTACAAAATAATTTTCTGCTTTTTTACCAAAAATATTAGGCAAGTTTGATGAAAAAATTTGATTTTCAAATAAAATTTTGTTTGACGAACTATCTAACAAATATTTGGTTTTATTTTTAAAAAAAATAGCAACTGGCTTTGTTTCAAAAATTTTTACTATTATTGTATTTGGATATTTTTTATTTACTTCCACTCTTTCTAGAAAGTCAATGTTTTTTAAGGGTTCTTCTAGGTCTGATTTTTTAATTAAAAAAATATTTTTTTTATATATATTTGCAAGTTTTTTTTCTATTTCATTTTTTTTAATTATGGAATTATTTTTAATATCTATTTTATTTACTAAAAATAATGATTTTTTTGGCTTTTTAATTAAATTTAGTTCTTTTGAGTTAAATGTAGATAAAAAAATAAGTGTTATTATTAATAAAATTACAGTATAGATTTTTTTCATCTATTGTTGCTTGCGTCTTTAATCATCCACACAACCAAATCTTCAAAATTAATTCCATTATAATTTGCTATTTCTGGAAAAAGTGAAAGCTTGGTCATTCCTGGTTGAGTGTTAGTTTCTAATAAATAAAATTTATTATTAGCAAATCTAAAATCAGATCTTGTTATGCCTCTGCATCCCAATATTTTGTGTGCTTTTTCTGCTATAAGAAGTACTTTTTTGTAATTTTGGTGTGAAAGTGGAGCTGGCATTATATGCTTTGTTTTTGCTGAAGAAGAATATTTAGCTTTATAATCATAAAATTTTCTTTTAGGCACCAGTTCTATTGCTCCTAAAGCTTTTTTACCCATAACAGCAACTTGAATTTCTTTTCCAGGTATGTATTCTTCTACAAGAATTTGATCATATTCTTTTATTAATTTGTTATAATTTTTAATTAATTCTTTTAAATTTGTGCAAATATATACGCCTAAACTTGAACCTTCATTAATAGGCTTAATAACTATAGGAAATTTAATTTTTTTACTTTTTAAGTGTATCTTTAATTTTTTTTTATACCCTTTTTTTATAATAAAATAATTTGGTGTTTTAATTTTATTTTTAATGAATAAAATTTTTGATAGTTCCTTATTCATAGCTAAACTTGATGATAAAACTCCAGAATGTGTATATGGAATTTTCAAGGATTCTAATATGCTTTGAACAAACCCATCTTCTCCATATTTTCCATGAAGAGCATTAAATACTATTTTTGGTTTTAAATTCTTTAGTTTATTAGCAAAATAACCTTTTGCATCTAATTCTCTAACTTTATAGCCTTTTTTTTTTAATGCAGAAGAGCAAGCTCTACCTGTTAAAAAACTTATTTTTCTTTCACCCGATAAACCTCCAACAAGAACTACAATCAAATTCTTCATAAATTTTCTCCTAATATTTCAAGCTCTAGTTCAAGTTTAATGCCTGTTTTTTTAAAAACTTGACTTTTAACTTTATTAATTAAATTTTCTAAATCTTGTGATTTTGCTTTTCCTCTGTTAACAAAAAAATTACAATGTTTTTCAGAAATGTATGCGTCACCAATGTTCATTCCGGCGCATCCAGAACCTTTTATTAACATCCAAGCTTTATTATTTATAGGATTTCTAAATGTGCTGCCGCATGTTTTAATTTTTGACGGTTGGTCTTTCTTTTTTTTATTAACTAGATTATTAATTTTTTTTTCAATACTAATTTTTTTTGTTTTTTTTCCTTTAAAGGTGGCACTTATAAAAATTAAGTTATTTTCTAGACTGCAAGTTCTATAATCAAACTTTATTTCGGAAGCGTATATTATTCTTACTTTACCACTTGAATCCATAACCTGCGCTGAAATCAAAACCTTAGATATATCTTCGCCATAACAACCAGTGTTCATTCTAATTCCTCCACCGATTGTTCCAGGTATGCATGATAAAAACTCAAAACCTGATAGTGAGTTTTCAAGTGCAAAATTTGAAAGATTTTTATCTAACACAGAACTTCCTGCTATTAGCATGTTTTCATTTAATTTGGACAAATGTGAGAAAGGTTTTCCTAACTTAATAATTACACCATCATAGCCACAATCTCTAATCAAAGTATTAGATCCAGCGCCTAAAACTTTTATTTTATTAAATCCTTGCAAGTTTTTTAAAAAAATAGATAACTCCTTTAAATTTTGTGGTTTAAATACAACTTTTGCTGGCCCACCTAGATTAAACCAAGAGTATTTTGAAAGACTTTCATTAAATAAAACCTTTCCTGAAATATTTTTTTTAATTTTTTTTATTTGTGATATTAAATTCATTTTATTTTATTGCCAATTTCTCTTATCCATGACGAAATACTTCCTGCTCCCATACAAATAACCATTTCGTCTTCTAATAAATTTTTTATAAAATAATTTTTTAAATCGTTTTTATTTTTTATATTAATCACTTGAATTTTTGATTTTTTTGAAATTAATGCAGAAAAATTATGTTGACTAAAATTATATTTTACTTTTTCGCCCGCAGAGTAAATTGGGCAAAGCACAACTATGTCACTAAATTCAAATGATGAAGCAAACTTATTTTTAAGATATTTTACTCTTGAATATCTATGTGGTTGAAAAACACAAACTATTTTCCTATTTTTATTAACTTGTCTAGCACTTTTTATAACAGCTTTGATTTCTGTAGGATGATGAGCATAATCATCGTAAAAATCTCTTTTTTTAATTGAAAACACTTTTGTAAATCTTCTTTGAATTCCTAGAAATTTTTTAAGTGCTTTTTTTATCTTACTTACTTTTACTCCCAAATTTAAAGCAATCGCTATAGACGCAGTTGTGTTGGATATATTGTGATCTCCAATTAAATTTACAGAAATATTTTTTATAGAAAAAGTTTTGCTAGAAGAAAATTTTAATCTTAAATCAAAAGTTGAGTAATCTTTTTTTTTTCTAACATTAATAATTTGATAATTTGAATTTTTATTAAAACCATATGTTAAAAAATTAAGACTTTTTAAATTAGGCAACAAAGATTTTAAATTTTTGTCATCAATACAAATAAGTGATTTTCCAAAAGGTGGAGTTTTTTCTAGAAAAGTAAGAAAACTTTTTTTTAATTTGTTAAAACTTCCATAAAAATCTAAGTGTTCTTTATCAACGTTAGTTACAATTGAATATGTAACTGGAAGTTTTAAAAAACTTCCATCAGATTCATCTGCTTCAATTACTGCCCAATCACCTTTCCCCAGTTGAGCATTGCTTTTTAGTGAATTTATTACTCCTCCATTAATTACTGTAGGGTCTAATCCTGCTTCTACTAAAATATTTGCAACCAATGATGTAGTAGTAGTTTTTCCATGTGAGCCAGTTATTATAATATTTTTTTTGAGTGCAACAATATTAGCAAGCATATCACCTCTGTTAAAAACTGGTAATTTTTTTTTTTTTCCTTCTACTAATTCTTTATTATTTGCTTTTATTGCTGTGGAAGTAACAATCATTGTAGCTCCCCTTATATTTTTTTGATGATGACCAAAGTAAATTTTAATTCCAGTTTTAATTAATCTTTCAGTATTTTTATTTTTGCTCAAGTCACTACCCTGAATATTAAACCCCATATTCTTCATGATCTGAGCCAATCCACTCATTCCAATCCCACCAATACCAATAAAATGAATTACTTCATTGCTAGCAATATTAATTTTCATTTTTATATCAATTCTTTAATTTTACTTTCTATATTACTATAAACGTTATTGTTATTAATTTTTTTGAGATTTTGCCGAATAGATTCTAATTTATTTTTATTTTCTATAATTAGATCAAAAAGACTATTTGGATTAAAATTTTCTTGTTCTAAAAATAAACAGCAGTCCTGATCTTGATAATATTTTGCATTTAAGTATTGATGATTATCTATAGAGTTTGGTAAAGGTATAGCTATAAATGGAGTAATTGTATGAGCTAATTCCGCAATTGTGGAAGATCCACATCTTGTTATTGCTAAATCACTAGATAAAATTAATTTCAAAATATTTTTATCAAATTCAAAAACATAGTTTTTAATTTCATTTTTTTTATAAAATTCTACAATATTATTTTTTTGACCTTGAACACACTGCTGATTAATTTCTACTTTAATACCTTTATCTTTTATTTTTTTAATAACATTTGGAATAATTTCTCCAAATATCTTTGCTCCTTGGCTTCCACCTAAAACTAAAATTGAAAAATTATATTCATTTTTTGCAAAAGGTTTATAATTAATAATATTTTTATCTAAAATTGAACCTACTATACAAGTTTTTTTTTCATACTTTGTGGGAATATTTTTTACTTTACTTTTGGCTAAAAAAACTTTTTTTGAAAACGATAATAAATACTTATTTGTTCTTCCAACTGTCATATTATTTTCATATATAACTAAGGGGAAATTAAAAAATCTTGACGCAAAACAAATAGGAAAAGATACATAACCACCCAACCCAAATACTAAATCTGGTTTTTCTTTTTTTAAAATAATAATTGATCTTATTATTGAATTGAAAATAAAAAAAATTGATAAAAATTTTTTTATTAAATTTTTATTAGTAGGCGTATTTGTGTTTAATATATAAGTTTTAAATTCATTAGAATTATTAACAAAACTATCACCTTTTTTATCTGTTACTAATATAACTTTATATTTTTTTTCAGAGAAGTGTTTCATAAGATTTATTGCAGGCAGTATATGTCCACCTGTGCCACCACCAGAAAAAATTATTTTTTTATTCATTTTTAAAATACCTTGCAGAATCTTTTCTAGTAAAGTTTAAAATTATTCCAGCAACAATTGAACTACCAATCATTGAAGATCCTCCATAACTCAAAAACGGTAGCGTCATACCAGTTGTGGGAAATAGTCTGCTATTTACTCCTATATGAATAAAGGTTTGAATTATTAAAAGAGAAACTAATCCAAGCAATGCTAATTTTATAAATTCATCATTTCCTAAAAAAACTTTATTAAATACTTTGTAACCAATAAATAAAAATATAATCACGATAAATAAAACAAATATTACCCCAAATTCTTCTGAAATTACTGCAATTATATAATCAGTATGTGCTTCAGGAACCTTGTCTTTTAAAATACCCTCTCCCATACCTTGTCCTGTTAATCCTCCTTGCTTAATAGCCTCCAATGCTTTTTCTGATTGAAAACTATCACCAGTTTTTGGATCTAAAAATGTTTTAATTCTTAAAATTATGTAACCAAATTTACTTGGAAACAAAAGTATTAGTAAAGTAATTATGCTTATAAATAATAAGCCAAAAATCAATAATATTGCCATATTAAAACCTGACACGAAAATCATTGTAACCCAAGTTGATGTGAGTAGAAAAGTTTGTCCGAGATCGGGTTGGTTTATCAAAAAAATTATAATAATTAGCAATATCAAAAATGAATATAAATATCTTTTATAAAAATTAATTTTTTCATTTAAAATAATAATTTTAGCAACGAAAACTATAAATAATGGTTTTACTAATTCTATTGGTTGAAACGGAGGCAAAAATGGTAAATCCATCCACCTCTTTGATCCCTTGATTTCAATACCAAATACTGGAACAAAAGCTAAAATTAAAATCGAAATGAAAAATAAAAAGGTTAAAAATTTTACTAATTTATTTTTATCTTGTGCTGAAATAAAAATAATTAAAAATAATGAAATCAAAACAAAAAATAAATGCTTAACAAAAAAGAAATACGTTTGTTTATTCATCTTCTCTGACATTATTGATGTAGTTGATGAAAAAGAAAAAAAAAGTCCTAAAAATAAAAGAAATATAAATAATAATAAAATTTGCTTATCTACGTTTCTCCACCATTTTGCTATTAAGCCTGTATTTTCTCTACCAAGACTAAACATTTAGTCCATTGTTAAATTTTTTTAAGGCTAAATATTTAAAATAATCACCTCTCTTCTCAAAATTTTTAAATTGATCAAAAGATGCTGCGGCAGGGCTCAAAAGAATTGTAAATTTGGAATTTTTATTTGACTTTAAATCTTCATAAATATTGTCAATTGCATTTTTTACATTATGTGAAATTTTATATGGAATATCTTTATAAATTTGTTTTTTAAAAAAATGAATATTATTTCCAATAATATAGGCTTTTAAAATTTTTTTTCTAAGTTTTTTAATATAAAAAAAATCTTTATATTTTGGAACACCGCCTACAATCCAATAAATTCTATTATAGAGTGACAATGATTGTAAACATGCATCAAAACTAGTTGCTTTAGAATCATTAATACACAATATTTTTTTATTTGAAAATACTGTTTCCTGACGATGAGGAAGACCTTTAAATTTGTTAAGTGCTTTAATTATAATTTTATCACTTATTCTAAAGTTTTTAACTATTTTATAAGCAAAAGCTAAATTCTCAATATTACCTTTACTAATAAAATATTTATTATTAATTTTTCTTAACAAAGATTTACAACTAGATTCATTAACTAAAATTAGTTTAGATTTTAATCTTTGAGATTTAAATATATTTTTAAAAATTTTTGAATATTTATTTCTTGAATTTATATAAGAATAATTTGAACTATCTTGTGCAAAAAATATTCTAGATTTAATTTTAATATAATTTTTAATACTTTTGTGTCTTTCTAGATGATCTGGAGATATGTTTAAAATAGCTGCATATTTAGATTTAAATAACTTTGAATACTGAAGCTGGTAAGAAGATGCTTCTAAAATAAAAATATGTTTTTTTTTTACCTTATTAAAATTTAAAATAGGATTACCAATATTTCCTACAGTGCTTACACTATACTTTGCTGTCCTTAAAATTTTTTCTATTATTTTGCAAGTCGTAGATTTTCCATTTGTTCCAGTTATTGAAATAATTGTTGCATTCTTATTAAGTTCAAAAAATAGGTCTAGATCAGTAATTATTTTGTCTAGATTTTTTTTTAAATAATTTCTAATTTTACATTTATTAATGTCTATTCCCGGACTTACAATTATGTTATCAAATGAATTATTTTTTAACCAAAATTTATTTGGACTTAAATTAAAATTTTTTATTTTCTTTCTAATTATTTTATTATCATCCCAACAAAATATTTTTGCACCCATCTTTTTTAAAATTTTTGCACTTGAAAATCCAGTAATTCCCATACCATAAATAGCAATTTTTTTATTTTGGTATTTTTGAAAAGTAAACATTAACTATCTTAATTTTAATGTAGCTAAACCTATTAATGCTAAAATTATTGATATAATCCAAAATCTTATTACAATAGTAGATTCTGCCCAACCCTTTTTTTCAAAATGATGGTGAAGTGGAGCCATCATAAAAACTCTTTTTCCTGTAAGCTTAAAAGAAATTACTTGAATGATAACTGAAGCAGTTTCAAGAACGAATAAACCCCCGATTATTCCTAAAACTATTTCATGTTTAGAAATTAGACTTACAGCACCTAATGAACCACCTAAAGACAAAGACCCAGTGTCACCCATAAAAATTTTTGCTGGTGGAGCATTATACCATAAAAAACCCAAGCAAGATCCAACCATGGAGCCACAAAAAATAGAGGCTTCTCCAACATTGGGTATATAAGGTATTTGTAAATAATTTGAAAAAACAGTATTTCCTACAACGTAGCAAATTAAGGTAAATGATAACGCTGCTAACATAACTGGCACTGTAGCTAAACCATCTAAGCCATCGGTTAAGTTTACTGCATTAGATGTACCAACAATTACAAAAATAGCAAATGGAATAAAAAATAACCCTAAATGAATTGCAAAATTTTTAAAAAAAGGAAAATAAATATTCTTAAGATGATTGCTGTCTCCAAACTTTATTAATAGATACACAGCAATTACTGAAAGCATAACTTGAGAAATAATTTTCATTCCAGAAGATATACCTCTTGAGTTATTATGTTTTATTTTAAGATAATCATCTATAGCTCCAAGCATGCCAAAACTTGTTGCCACCATTAACAAAACCCAAACGTAAGGATTTTTTAAATCTGCCCACAACAATGTTCCAAAAAGCATTCCTATTAAAATAAGGAGACCACCCATTGTAGGGGTGCCTGTTTTTTTAATAATATGACCTATGGGGCCATCATCTCTTATAGGCCCTGTAATCTTGCGAGATTCAATAAATTTTATAAATGGTCCTCCTATTAAAAATACTATTATCATTGAAGACATAACTGAAAGACCCGTTCTAAAAGTGAGATAACGAAAAACATTAAGCACAGAAAATTGATCTACTAAAGAAATTAAAAAATTATAAAGCACTAATTTGTCCCTTTTTAATATTTTTTGAAAATTGATTTAATCCTGTAGCATTAGATCCTTTTACCATAAGTAAATCATTATTATGCACAATTTTGCTAAAATGAATGTAAGCTTCTTCAAGATTGTTAAATATTTTGCCTTTTTTATTTGTAGATAAAAAATTAAATGTTTCTTTTATATGCCTTCCATAAACAAAAACCTTATCAATATCACTTTTGTTTATATCAATTGACAGTTTTTTGTGAAGTTTTTTAGATTTTTTCCCCAATTCCAGCATATCACCTAAAAAAACTATTTTTTTTGAATTGCCTATTCTTTTGTGATTTTTCATGTTGTTTATAGCAGATCTCATTGAAAGTGGGTTTGCATTATAGCTGTCATCAATAAATTTAAATTTTCTCTTAAATTTATTAATAATTTTTAAATCACCTCTTCCTTCTGGAGGTTTAAATTTAAGAAATTTATTTTTAATACTATTTAAATCTACATCTAAAACAGATAATATTGAGATGCATGCTAAAATATTATTTATAAAACTGTTAATGGAATTTGGTATATTAAAATTAAAATATCTATTTTTTACGAGTATTTTTAATTGGAAATAATTTTTAACCTTTTTAATGCCTGTTAAATAAATATCAGCTCTTCTCTTCGAACTAAAAGAAATAATATTAATTCCTTTTTTTTTAGCTTTATTAAATAAAAAATTAAAATAATTACTATCTTTATTTAAAACTATACTTCCTCCATTAAGTGTATTTTTAATTATTTCTGACTTGGCTTTTGCTATATCTTTTAATGTATTAAAATTCTTAAAATGTGCTTCTGCAATGTTTGTAATAACAGATATATTTGGTTTAACTATTTTTGACAAATTGTCTATCTCTCCTTTTTTATCCATTCCAATTTCAAATACACCATAATTGTTATTATTTTTTAAATTAGAAATGCTAAGAGGTACACCAAATTTATTGTTATAAGAATAAGGCGCCTGATAAACGTTGGCAAAGTTATTTAAAGCAAAACTTACTAAATTTTTTAACGTAGTTTTCCCCACGCTTCCAGTTATTCCTATAACTGTTCCTGAAAAACTATCTCTAGTAACGTTAGCTAATTTATTTAATGATAATAAAGTATTTTTTACTTTTATTATTCTGTTTTTGGGAAGAAATTTAATTTTTTTAGTTACTACTGATTTAATCGCACCATTTTTAATAGCTTTTGCAGCAAATTTATGTCCATCATTATTTTTTCCCTTAATCGCAAAAAATAAGTTATTTTTTTTAACAGTTTTTGAGTTAATAGAAACACCATTATAATTTATATTTTTAAGTTTATAATTATTAAATGCTTTTTTTGCAATTTTTTCTGACCAATAATCTTTTTTAAAAGAAAGTTCACTTTTTTTTATTATTGATTTTATAACCTTTTTGTCTGAAAAACTTATGATTTTTTTACCATAGTCTTGCGTTTCTTCATGACCTTTGCCTGCTACTAAAAGTATTTCATTTGCTTTTAAATCTTTAATTGCTGTTTTTATTGCTATTTTTCTATTTCCAATGTCTACCGCATATTTTTTACAACCTTTTATAATATTTTTTCTTATTTTCTTAGGATCTTCATTTCTAGGGTTGTCATCTGTAACAAATATTTTTCGACAATACTTTTTAGCAATTTTTCCCATAATGATTCTTTTTTTTATATCTCTTTGTCCGCCACAACCAAAAACTAATATAATTTCTTTTTTAAATTGTTTTTTTAGAACAAGTAAACTTTGCTCAAGTGCATCAGGTGTATGAGCAAAATCTATTATAATATTTGAATTATTTTTTAAATTAGCTACAGATTCTAATCTTCCTGGCACAGGCTTAATTTTGTGCAATTGTTTAAAAACTCTATCTTGACTGAGTTTTGTGCATGATAAAACAGATAAAACTGCCATAAGTAAATTTTTTATCTGAAAATATCCTATAAGTGGAATCTTTAATAAAAAAACTTTTGATTTAATAGAAATTTTAATAATTTGTTTATCTTCAATATATTTATTATATAAAACTTTTATATCTCCAGAAGTAGTTCCTATTGTGGATGTTGTTAAATTTTTAATATCAGCTATTTTTTTTAAAATTTTAAACTCTTTATTATCTTCATCTGTAATTATTGTAGATTTTTTTTTAAGTAAATTCTTAAATAAATACATTTTTGAATTAAAGTAAATTTTCATATTTTTATGATAATCAAGGTGATCATGACTGAAATTTGTAAATATTCCATTACTTATGTTTAGTCCATCTAATCGTTTTTGTTCTAACCCGTGACTAGACGCTTCTAAAATCACATGATTTATTTTATTTTTAGACAAGATCTCTAGGTTTTTATTTAAAGATATAGAATCTATAGAAGTTAAACTTGTTTTTTTTTTATATTTTTTAGAAACTATACCTAGCGTTCCAATTGATGCTGCGGGAATATTATTAATGCTTAATATTTGATAAAAAAAGTCAGCTACTGAAGTTTTTCCATTTGTTCCAGTAACACAGACTATTTTCTTAGGTTTTTGTTTGTAAAATTTAGAACATGCTTCAGATAAGCTTTTTCTAATATTATGAACTAACATTAATGGAACTGAAGATTTTTTGTATTTAATATGTTTATCACTTATAATTGCAGAAGCGCCTTTGGACAAAGCTTCGTTAATAAAATCAACACCTGATACTTGGTTTCCCTGAATTGCAAAAAAAACATATCCTTTTTTTAATTTTCTACTATCAATGGATATACCGCGTACATTTATATTGCGATATCTTTTGCTTACAGAGTTAAATAATTTACCTAAAAGCATTTAAAAATTTGCTGAAGCTTCTAGGTTATTTATGGCTAAAATTGGACCAATTTTTTCTATAATTTTTCCCGCAACTACTACGGCATTCCACCCTGAAGTATTACGTGTTTCACCTTTATGCTTATATCCGTTAGGGAATTTTTCAGAAGGAGGGAATTCGTATATAAAATTTGGTGATGGTTTTGGTTCATCTAGTATTACTAATAATACATACTTTGGCTTATTTGCGGGGAACAGTGAAACAAATGTATTTAATTTTTCTTTAGAATTGTATTTGTTGGCAGTGCCGGTTTTACCCGCCACATTATATCCTTTTATATTTGCAAAATTTGCAGTTCCTTCATTAAGACTCACAACTTTTCTTAACATTTTGTTTATCGAATCACTTGTTGAGTATGAAATAATTTGATCTTCTTGTTCTAAATTTTTATTTTTTTTTTTTATGATAGATGGAACAATTTTATATCCTCCATTACCTAACATTGCATAAGCTCTTGCTAACTGCAGGGGGGTAGTTGTAATGCCATGACCATAAGATGAAGTAGCCAGTTTACATTTTCCCCATCTAAACGAAAGTGGAGTTCCAACCTCTTCTAAATCAAAATTAATTTTTTCAAAAATGCCTAATTTTGTTAAAAATTTTTTATATTTTTTAATTCCAATTTTTTGAGCTATACGAACAACTCCAATATTTGAAGACCTAATTAAAATTTGTTCTGTGCTTAAATCTTTCGGCAACTTGTCATGTTCAGAAATTGTGTATTTATCACAAGTTAAATTGCTTTTTAAATTTTTAAATATTGTATTTGTATTTATTATGTTATTTTCTAAACCTGCCGCTATAGTAAAAGTTTTAAATACAGAACCAAATTCATATACTCCAAGAGTAATTTTATTAGTGTAAATATCACTATTAATTGAAGCTCTTTTATTTAAATTATAATCTGGTAAAGATACTAGAGATAATATTTCACCATTTTCGATATTCATTAAAATTGATGCACTGCCTATACTGTGAAAATTTTTTTGTCCATTGATTAGTTCTTCTCTAATTAAATGTTGTAAATTTGAATCTAAAGTTAATTTTATTGGAATATCAATTTTTTCATTATTATTTAAATCTTTATTAAGAGATTTTTCTATTCCTGAAATACCTTTATTAACATCATCTGTTTGACCCAGAACATGGCTAAAAAGATTTTTTTGTGGATAAATTCTGGATGGTTTTGGGTCAAAAACAAAAGCTTTATTACCCATTAACCAAAATTGATCTTTTTCTTCTGGTGTTAATCTTTTTTCAATAGAAAAAAATTTTTCTTTATATAGCTTAAGTTTTATTTTTTTTAAATCTAAATCAGGAAATAGTAGAGCTAATTTTATTAATAAAATTTTTTTTTCTTTTTCATTTAATAATTTTGGTCTAATACCGACATCATAAAGTGTCACATTGGTTGCTAAAACTGAACCATTTCTATCAATAACACTTCTTCTTTTTTCAATAAATTCTTTTTTTGTATTATTGGTATAAAAACTTTTGATTGGTGATAGAGATATATAAATAATTTTAATACTAAAAATAAATATTAAACTAAAAAAAATAAAAGATAAAAAAGTTACTCTATTTAAAGAAATTTTTATAACTTTATATTTATTATTATTTACAATTTCAGACTCGTTATAATCTTCAAAATAAAAACTTTTTTTTTTCATTTAAATCTACTTACCAGGTATAGCTGGCAAACCTAAAAGGGCTTTTACAATTTGCATTGCTCCCCATCTAGCAGCTCTGTCGGAAAAAATTTTATCTTTAGGTGAATCAATAACGCTTTGAAATTCCATTTTCTTTTTGGTAAATTTTTTTACAACATGTTTTTTTATTGAAACTATTGATTTTTTATTAGTAGAATAATTGTCTACTTTTTTTTTTTTAATTATTGCTGATTTGTCATCTAATTTTATTATTTGTATCCTGTTGTAGAAAGATAAATTTGTATTTAAATGTTCTTTTGCTAATGATGAAATATTTTCTGGAGAAGTTATTACTTCATTATCTAGAATTGCTTGTTCTAAATTAAATTTTACTACTTTAATTGATGCATTTAGCTTGATTATTTCTTTTTGCAAACTTCTTGTTTCATTTTTAACTAATGAAACAAATATTAAACCACAAATAAACACGATGAACATAAAAGAATATTTTTTTGTTAAATTTTCTTCTTTTTTTTTAGAAATAGTATTAATCCACGTATCGTAAACTAATTGATCTAATTTTTGATCATTTTGAATATTTTGATCGTTTTGATCGTTTTGATCGTTTTGATCGTTTTTTTTTATAGATGTGTTTAACCATTTATTAGCTATTCTAATTCTTTTCTTTTCGTTTTTATTAATCATACTTCATTACTTTCTAAAATTAAATAATTTGAAAATTTTTTTTTGAATTCGTTTGGGTAAAAAAAAGAATTACTATTTCTAGTTCCGTGTCTTAATTTAGCAGATCTTGATCTAATATTTTCTTTAAGTTCTTGTTTATCTGCAATAAGAGGTTTTTTAGAAATTAATTTGAAAAGACTAGATTTTTTTTCAAGCGGTAAATACCTAGATGGATTTTTTCTTAAATTCGAATAAAGATTTAAAAAATTTTTAACTATTTTATCTTCTAATGAATGAAAACTTACAACAATAAGGACTCCATCGTTTGATAAAAGTTTTGTTGCTTCAATTAGTCCTGATATCAGTTCGGTCAATTCACGGTTTACAAATATTCTAATTGCTTGAAAAGTTTTGGTTGAAGGATTTTTTTTATAATTTTTATAATTTTTTTTTGCTCCATTAATTATAGATGAAAGTTCTTTTGATGTTTCTATTGTTTTTTTTGATCTATATTTAACAATTCTATTCGCAATAACTTTTCCATCTTTCTCATCTCCAAATACTTTTATAATTGTTGCTAAATTTTCCCTATCGAGGTTATTAACAGCGTCATATGCAGAATATTCATTAATACCCATTTCCATATTTAATAAGTTTTTTGAATTAAAAGAAAACCCTCTTTCTTTATCTGCTAATTGAAATGATGAGAGTCCTAAATCAAATATTATAGCTTTTGGATTTAAATTTTTTTGCACAACTTCTCCTAACGTGCTAAATTTTCTTTGAAAAAACTTAAATCTTTTTGGGAATTTTTTTTCTAGATAATTTGCTTTTTTGTAACTTAATTTATCTCTATCAAAAGCTATAACTTTTGTATTAGGAAATTTTAATATAGCTTGGGAATAACTTCCCCCACCAAAAGTGCAATCAATAAAGGTGCCACCATGCTGAGGGGATATAATGCTTAATACTTGATTGAGCATCACTGGATAATGCTTTGTTTCTTCCAGTGACATAGTGGCATTCATAAATTTCAATTTTTTCTTCCATTTAATTTTTTTGTCTTCGTAAAAATGCTGGTATTTCAAAATCTTCCTCCAAGTTAGATTCTTCGAACATTTCAGACTCTTTTGTTTCGGTTTCTTCCTTAGTTTCAAAGTTTTCAAAAATTTCGGGTTCTCTTTGCGTATTATCTTGATTAATTTCTTGATGATCGTTGTCTTGATTAATCGAACTATCTTCTTGATTAAAAAGTTCTGGTGTTGCTAGCTCTATACTATCTACTTCAAAATGTGTTTCTTCATTTTCTTTTCTATTAAACACTTCTTCATTTTCAATTGTTTGCTCTACATTTTGGAGATACGCAGCATTCTCCATAGAAATATTTTCTAATGCTTGCTCTTCAACTGTGTCATTTACCTTCAGATGATTAGGTGTTTTTATAGTTTCTTCATTTTTTTCAATTAGAGTATTAATATCTAATGCCGTTGCTCCTTCGGTGGCATTTAAAATTGGTTGGTTTGTTGTGATTGAGTTCGTGTCACTATCTGCATAACTCATATTTCTATTTTGAAGCCTATGAATCATGCTTATAACAGGTTTGGTTTGAGGAGATTGTCCATCTAAAGATGTTGCAACAATGGAAACTCTTATTTTTCCATTTAAATTTTCATCTTCGATTGAGCCAAA
>Ga0114993_10001124_pt1 | contig 30866 bp, 27 predicted proteins | sample ArcticOcean_MG_C_FD_87042 | JGI IMG/M metagenome (GOLD analysis project Ga0114993, IMG submission 87042) | Marine microbial communities from western Arctic Ocean - ArcticOcean_MG_CB2_150 | ecosystem: Environmental > Aquatic > Marine > Oceanic | place: Arctic Ocean: Canada Basin | collected...
CATCGAGCCCCGGCCCGGCATCGTGGTGCGCACAGCCCATCTCAATCACCCCAATCGCGCCTCCGGTTACCGCATTGAGTTTGACGGCCGCTCCATTTGCTATCTGACCGATCACGAACACACCGAAGATGGCCCCGACGACGCGCTGGTCGAATTAACCAGGTTGGCGGATCTGGTGATTTACGATTCGACCTATACGGACGAGGAGTATCCTAATCATGTTGGTTGGGGCCACTCGACCTGGACCGAGGGCGTCAAGCTGTGCAACATCGCGGACGCTGGTACCTTCGTCGTTTTTCATCACGATCCCGGACATGACGACAAGTTCATGGACCAAATAGCGCTTGACGCGTCCGCAGCGCGTCCCGGCACCGTGGTTGCGCGCGAGGGTTTGGTGCTGCGCCCTTGATCAAGCACGCGCCGTTATGAACACGCGCCGTACCGTGATGGGCTTAGCGACTGTGTTGGGCCTGGCGCAGAAGGGATTTTTCATTCCCTATCGCTATGCGCATGCCCTACCGCGTCCGGGCGCGCGCGCACCTTACGCGGTCCTCGGCGAAATGCTACACGCGCATGAGGATGATTTCCGCACCTTGCTCGACGGCATGGACGGCTTCCTCCCCGACCTCAAGAAAATTGGCGTCGATTCACCGCCCGAACCGCGCTGGAACCAGGATTGGTTTCCCCGCCTCGATGCCGCAGCGGCCTATACCCTGGTACGAGCGGGGCGGCCGCGTCATATCGTCGAAGTCGGCTCCGGCCATTCCACCCGCTTTTTCGCCCGCGCCATGCGCGACGGCGGAATCGACGGCCGCATCACCGCCATTGATCCCCATCCGCGTACCAGTCTAGCGGGCATTCCAGATCTCGAATTGTTGCGCGCCCCGGTGCAGGACATCGGCCTGCAAGTATTCGATTCGCTTAATCCGGGCGACATGTTGTTTATTGATTCAAGCCATGTGTTGATGCCGGGCTCGGATGTCGACTTGTTGATAAACCGCGCTCTGCCAGCCTTGCCATCGGGCGTTCTGATACATTTTCACGATATTTTCCTGCCCGATGACTATCCGCCGCACTGGGCGTGGCGCGGCTATAACGAACAGCTGGCCGTGGCTTCGCTGGTGACCTCAAAATCCTTCGTACTGGTGTGGGCCAGTCACTTCGTCGTTTCCCGGATGCGTGAAATTCTCGGGCGCACCGGCGTTTCGCGCATTTTGCGACCAGAAGGCGCCTTCGAATCATCGCTTTGGCTGCGCAAGATTTAGCGCCGCACAAATTCCTCGGGCAGCTCGAAAAGGTGATCGCGCTCCGCCACCTGGAGATGGCATTCGCCGCAAAATTCGACCGCCCGGTTGCCGTCGCCGCCGGTCATGCCGAACAGCTTGCCGTTGGGCATGATCATGGCGTAGCGCCAATCGCCGAATTTTGGTGCGAAACCGGGCGGCATTTTCTCCATCGTAAAGAGCGGCCCGCGTGAAATGCCGCCGGATTCTACGGCCGAGATCGAATCCTTTACCACGATACTGCCAACCGGCATCGGCTGATCGGCGCTGGCCGTGAAGAAATCACCCGACTTGTCGTTGAGGTAGACATTCACGAACCGCGAGCCACGTTAATCCGAAAATTAGGGGGTGGTGTTGAGCCGCATCCAGGCGCGGTAATCCATTTCATTCAGGCCAGATTTGAGATAGCCGGCGACCATGCGGTCCAACAGCGCATCGTAAATTTTTTCCGCCTCGTCGGGCGCCAGATTGCTCGGATTGAGAACGCGGATATGGCCGCCCTCGGGCCATCTTTCGAGGACGCTGTCGTTTGCTGAGATATAAGGAGGCCAAAACACCAGAAAGAACGCAGCGAGCGCCAGCGTGCGAATGCGAATCATAACCAGAACCCTACGAATTGCGGCAACCCTGTGCGATAGCAGCCCTGCGGGATATATGTTGCCGCTGAGCGGTGAGCGCCAATAAATAGCGCTCAACAATGTGTGATAGCGCGTGCGCGGGCTCTTATTTATAGGGATCGGCGGCGTCGCGGAGACCATCGCCGAAGAAGTTAAACGCCAGCACGACCAGAATAACCGGTACCACGGGCAGCATCAGCCATGGATAGAGCGCCACCGCGTTGATGTTCTGTGCTTCGTTCAACAGCACGCCCCAACTTGTGATCGGCGGGCGCAGCCCGAGGCCGAGGAACGACAGTGCCGTTTCTCCGAGAATCATGGACGGAATGGACAGCGTCGCCGAGGCAATCAGATGGCTCATGAAACTCGGGATCAAATGCCGCCCGATAACACGTCTCGGCCGGGCGCCGAGCAGCATCGCCGCGGTGGCGAAATCTTCCTCGCGGAGCGCCAAAAGCTTCGACCGTACGCCGCGCGCCAGGCCGGTCCAATCGATCAGCCCGAGAATGATGGTGAGGCCGAAATAGACCATGATCGGTGACCAGTTGACCGGTAGGGAAGCGCTGAGCGCCATCCATAGAGGCAGCTCCGGGAACGAGCGGATGATCTCGATAAAGCGTTGAATGATGGTGTCTATCCAGCCGCCGTAATAGCCCGATATGCCGCCCAGAATGAGGCCCAACACGAAGCTGATGGTGATGCCGATAAGGCCGACCGTCAGCGAGATGCGCGAGCCCGCAATGACGCGCGAAAACATATCGCGCCCCAGCCGGTCAGTGCCGAACAGAAACATGGTGCCGTCTTTAGCCGGACATATGAAATGAAAGCGCCCTGGTATCATGCCCCAAAATTCATACTCGTCGCCGAGGCAAAACCAGCGGATGGTATGGATTTTCGATGTGTCACGCTCGTAAACGCGCTGCAAGTTCTCCATGTCGAGGTGATAGTTGAAGCCGTAAACGAACGGCGCGCGCAGGCTGCCTTCGTGAAACAGCTGCACCGCTTGCGGCGGCGCGTAGATATGGTCGATATCGCGGCTGTGCAAATTATAAGGCGCCACGAACTCGGCAATGATGATGACGAAGTAGAGCACCAGAAGAAAGATGCCGGCGATCACTGCAATGCGATGGCGCTTCAGTTTCCACCACATCATTTGCCATTGCGAGGCCATGTAGAAACGCGCCTGCTCGGGCGTCAGTTCATCGGTCGAATAGGGATCGAACGGGGCGTCGCTGACGAAGTGCTTCAGCTTCTCCGAGCCGTCGTCGTTTTGGTCGCGCTCGCTCATCGCGTCACGCCTCCTGACAGGCGAATGCGCGGATCCAAGACGGCGAGGAGGATGTCGGAGACGAACACGCCGATCACGGTGAGGAAGGCCATGAACATCAGGAACGAGCCGGCGAGATACATATCCTGGGTGCGCAGCGCATCCAAGAGCATCGGCCCGGTGGTTGGTAGTGACAGCACCACCGAAACGATGGCGGCGCCGGAGATCACCTGCGGCAGGATATTGCCGATGTCCGAGATGAACGGATTGAGCGCCATGCGCAGTGGATATTTGATCAGCAATTTGCCCGGTGGTAGGCCCTTGGCGCGGCCGGTGACGACATATTGCTTCTGCAATTCATCGAGTAGATTGGCGCGCAACCGGCGAATCATGCCGGCGGTGTTGGAGGTCCCAATCACGAGCACCGGAACCCAGAGATGTTCAAGCACCGAGAGCAATTTCCCTCCGCTCCAGGGTTTGTCGAGATATTCCGGATCCATCAACCCGCCGATCGACGTGCCGAAGGCGACATTGGCGACATAGAGCAGCACCAGGGCGAGCAGAAAATTAGGCGTCGCCAGGCCGAGAAAGCCCAACAGGGTGAGGCTATGGTCGCCGACCGAGTATTGATGGGTCGCCGAATAAACGCCGATCGGAAAAGAGACGATCCAGGTAAAGATGATGGTGGTGAAAGAGACGATGAAGGTCAGCAACAGGCGGTCGCCGACGACGTCGCCGACCGGCATGTTGTATTCGAACGAATATCCCAAATCGCCTTGCAGCATGCCCAGCAGCCAAACGCCATATTGCTCGATCATCGGCTTGTCGAGGCCGTATTGCTGGCGCAAAAATTCTATCTTCTCGACGTTGGAGCCTTCTCCCTGCGCCTGCAACTCAGCGATATAAGTGGTCAGATAATCGCCCGACGGCAGTTGAATGATAATGAACGTCAGAATGCTGATCGCCAGCATTGTCGGGATCATGATGAGAATCCGGCGCACGATGAACGTCAGCATCGCGCCACTCCCGCGTCGCGTGCCGACCTTGGCGTGCCGCGCGAACACTCCGGCCGGGCGTCCCGGCGCCGCTGCAAGCCTGCTAGGTTATGTGAAGTCTGCATCAATCCCATTTGAACCCGATGCGCGCCGCCTCGTCGATACGGCCGAGAAAAATCGGCGCGGCGGCGAAATATTCGTCGGTGGCTTTTCGCGATCCTTCATAGGCGCCGTAATCATCGATAATCAAGGCGCCCTGCCGCGACAGTCTTGGATAGAGATGGATCAGCTCGTGGCGGGTTGAGCGATACCAATCGGTGTCCAGTCGGAGCAATGAAATTTGCTCGGGCGCAGTGGTGGGTATGGTCGTCTCCACATCGCCCTCGACAAAATGCAGCTTGCTCTCGGGATAGCCGGTGGCCGCCATGTTGGCGCGGACTTCCGGCAATGTCGCATGGGCCCATTCGTTGTAACCGTCGCGTTGGAACGCCTGCCAGCGGGAAACCTGTTCCATGCCGTCTTTGCTGCGCACATCCACATTCTCGGGCTGGGTCATGCCGGCATAGGTGTCGTAGAGATAAATATCGCGCGACCGGTCGCCCAGTGCCTCAAGCGTCATCGCGATCATCATCGAGCTGCCGCCGCGCCATATGCCGCACTCCACCATGTCGCCGGGGATGTTGTTCCGGGAGATGAATCTGACCGTCTGATAGAGCGTATACATGCATTCAACGGAGGTCAGGGTATAGGCGCGTGCGCGCTCGTAGAGCGCGATAAATTCAGGCTCCATGTCATGCGGTACGTTCAGCATCCGGCGGTGGCGGTCGTATTGGGGGATCTTGCGCAGTGAAAAATTATAGCCCATTCGGAACGCAAGTTTGCGCAAGCGGTGCCGGAAGAGACCACGGAACAGCGCGGGAGTAACGCCTAATTCCGCCCTGGGCGCTTCCGTCATCGGTCCGGTGCCTGCTTCGGCCTGGCGGATGCTGCGATCGCGGGCACTAGGCTTCATCCATCAGATTGTGCACGGTTTCGGCGGCCGTGCGGGATTCGGCCGCGCGGTACAGCCAGGGCGTCATCAGCCGGTTGACGTTAAACAAGCCTTCTAACAGACCTGGCACCACCACTTCGGAAGGCAGGTTCTGCTTGGGCATGGCGCGCAGCGCCGCGGCCATATCTGCCGGGTTCCGTTTGCCGTCATTGATCAGCACCTTGGCCAGCCCGAGCTCCTGCGCCCGCATTGCGCGGATGCGTTGTTCGAGGCGCGGTTTCTCGCGCGGCACGATAAGTGCCCGTTTATCGAACGACAGAATCTCGCAAAAAGTATTGTAGCCGCCCATGGCAACAACGCCGGCGGCATGGGTCATCAGGCTCTCCAGATGCGGATCGAAGGTAATGGCTTGGACCCGGTCCAGATTGGCGGCGCGTTTGGTAAATAGCGCGCGCGTTTCGGGCTGCATGAACGGTCCGAGCACCAGCAGCACCGGATAGGGCAGCAGCGGGTCCGATTCATAGGCGCTCAGTACCCAGTCCACCATTTCTTCGCCATCGCCGCCGCCGCCGGTGGTCGCCAGCAGGTACGGGCGCTTGACGATGTCGAGGTCGGGCAGGTTTGGTGCGGCCCCGACCTGGCGCGGCAAGTAGCCGGTATAAATGGTCTTGCGCTGGGTCTTCGCGCTCAGCCCCATATTTTCCAACGGATTGCAAATTTGCGGCAAGCCATAAACCCAGATTTCGTCGTACAGCTCTTCTACCACCGGGCGGACCTTTTTCGAGCGCCACTCTGCGGCGAGAAGTTTGGGCTCGTCCATCACGTCGCGCAGGCCGAGAATCAAACGCGTGCCGCGCTCTTTCAGCATTTCTAGGGTTTCTTTGACTTCGCCGCGCAGGCCGATAGGCTCCTTGTCGACGATAAACACGTCGGGGTCGAATATGCTCGCCGTATGTTTGATGATCGAGGAGCGCAGCATCAGCGTGTCTTCGATATCCATATGCAGGCTGAGCGACGTGTATTCCCCGTTTCTCAGTTTGATCACGCCCGGCACACGGACGAAATCCACGCGGGTACGAAAATCGAAGCTACCGATGATCGGCGAGCCCGATAGGATCAGCACCGTCAATTGCTTGTTCTGCTCAACCAGATGATGGGCGATCACCCGGCACCGCCGAAGATGCCCCAGCCCGAACGTATCATGGCTGTATATCAGTATACGCGAGCTATTGTTTTTGCCCATATGCTTCGCTTCCCTGTGCTTCCGGCTACTGATCGAGCCAGAATGTATCGGGCATGTAGATGCCTAAATGTGACCCGGGGTTCCAATTATAAATCCCCACTTCAGGTACATTGCGGAGGTTATCAACCACGACGACAGGCTGTAGGACTCCGCTGATAAGCCCGATCGTAAATACGTTGTCGGCATGCAGGTCGAGAATTTCGTGCCAAATGCGTTCGCGCTCCGGTCCCTTGCCGACGCGGAACCATTCTTCGTGCAATTCCAAAAGCTGCCTCGCTGCGGGCAACTCGGGCGCCTCGCCCGCCATGCCTGAGGTCTCGTAATGCTGGCCCCATTTCGACCATTGCAAACTCGTTTGTCGGGTCGGGGCAAATTCCCCGGGACTCATATTGGCGGTGGGCATGGCATTTTCGTAGCCGGCCCAGATCGACATTTGCGATTCGCCGGCATAGATGCGATTGCGGAAGACCTCGCGTTGTGACGGCTTGGTATAGACCTTGATGCCGATCTCGGCCCAGGCGTCGCGCACCAGCTCCAGCACATCCGATTGCTCAGTATCTTCGCCCGCGGTTTCGACGATGATTTCAAGCCGGCGGCCATCGGGGAACAGGCGGAATTCATCGTCGTCAAAATCTGTCAGGCCGATCTGGTCCAGCAAACGTTTCGCCGCATCCACATCATAGCGTGCCCATTCGTCGCGATAGCGCGGCTCAAACAGTGGGCTGTCGGGAAGCACCGTGTTATTGCCCTCGATACCAAGGCCGTAATACATCGCCTGATTGATTTCATGGCGGTTGATGGCCATCGATAGCGCGCGGCGGAAGCGCACGTCGCGGAACAGGCCGCGCCAGCCCTCGTCTTTGACATTGAGATTGGGATACAGCGCCAGACGCGCGCCACCCGCCGTGCGCCACAGCCGTACAGTATAGTTGTGCCGCTCTTCACCTTCTTTGAGAAAGGTGTAGTCGCTGAAATTCAGACTACGAGCCTGCAGGTCTACTTCGCCCGAGCCTACTTTGGCCGGGATCAGCTTGCTGTCGGCCACGGTCATTGTAATCTCATCTAAATAAGGCAGTTGACGGCCGTTCGGGTCGACACGGTGAAAGTAAGGATTGCGCAATCCGACGAAGCGGGTCGCCGGCGGCTTGGTGGTGTTGATCCAAGGTTGCAGTGTGGGCAGATCAGGATTATCGAATTTGTATTGATTGTCCTTGTTATTATGCTCTGCGGCCCAATTTCTCAGCCGCCTTTCGGAAAGCGCGCTCAGTTTCTTTTTCTTCTCTTTATAGCGGGCATGAAATTGCTTGAGATAATGGGCGGGCCGGTAGATGAACAGCGGCGCCGCGCCGGCGAGCGACGGAATAAATGTCGGATTGGGTTGCGACCAGCTATAGCGCACGGTCGTTTCGTCGATAATCTCGACCACCGGAAGTTCATTTCTCACACGCAGGGAACGCGGCGGCCCGGACGGTGAGAGCTCTTCATTGTTGGCGACATCTTCCCAGTAATAGCGAAAATCTTCGCTCGTGAAGGGATGGCCGTCCGACCATTTATGTCCCTCGCGGAGTTTCAACGTATAGACACGCTCGTCTTCGGCGATCATGTCGGCGAGTATATCGGGCACCAAATCTAGAGCTTCGTTGTAGGTGACGAGGCGGGTGTAGCCATAGACCGAGAACATTTTCACGTCTTTGGAGCGGTGGATCAGCATCCGCCAGCGGCCGCCATGGCGGCCCGCCACCCGCTTTTTACCGTCCATCGCGATCACCCGGGGCACCGTCGGCAGGCGTTCGGCGATGGGTGGCAGATCGCCGGCCGCCACCCGCGCTTCAAGCACCGGGGTCTCGATATAGGTTTGGGCGTCCGCCTTCTCCGCCCTGCCGATGACGGCGGCGAGCAACACCACGGCCATGACGCCAGCCAGCAGTGCGGCGCCGGGCAATCTTATGCAAAGGGGCTGTTGAACTGACACGAAATCGCGATTCCGCAGCGTTGCCTAGCGGCAAGTCCTGAGTGAGCGCACCGAGGCACTTTCTGCGGCTCGCACATTTTCGCCGCCGCGCAAATCGCGCATGCCTTCCTCTGCTCGCGTCAGCGCGCAAATCGTAACCATTGTTTCGTCCCCTGAATTCCGGTCGCCGTCTTGAATTATGTCTTGTTGGCCCTGGCGTATGTTGGCCGCCAAAGCTCGATAAGGGTACCATATAGGCCTTTTCCGGTCGAACAATTCAATCGCCCTGGTAAGCCTCGGCAGGCGCCGTTTGTTATTGTTTCAGCGGCACTTAGGCGGCTGATGTAGGAGCGAATAGGTAGGCAATATGGAAGATAGCCGTCTCGATCAATTCATTCGCCGAATAAAGGCGCAACGCGCCTGCCTAAATTTGGCGGCGCGGCTGATTGGCGGCATGGACGGCCCCATATTGGAGCTTGGCCTCGGCAACGGCCGCACCTATGACCATCTGCGCGAACTATTCCCGGGCCGCGATATCTATGTTTTCGAACGCGACGTTTCGGCGCATCCGGATTGCATTCCCGATGCGGCGCATTTGCTGCAGGGCGACTTCAAAGAAACGGTGCCCGGCGCGCTGGCGCGGATCGGCGCGCCGGCCGCTCTCATACATGGCGATATCGGCAGCGCCGATACGGCGCGTGACGCTGAGCTTGCCGCTTGGCTGGGACCGGCGCTCCGTCTCCTGGCGGCTCCGGGTGCGGTGATCCTCAGCGATCGTGAACTCGGTACGGAAATTTGGCCGTCGGAGCCGCTGCCACCCGATGTCGCGCCGGGCGTTTATTTCATGTACCGCGCCGTGGCACTCGCTTAGGAAACTCCTCGAACCCTCTTTCAGAGAAGTCTCTACTCCGGGAGGTGTGCGAAATATTACGCTTCGATGACCTCTTCTTCACCTTCGTCGGCGCCGGGCCGCATCCAAGCTAATACCAGCGCCGAGGTGCCCTTCTTCTGGAAATATTCCAGCTTCATGGGATACCAAACGCCGGCTTCCACGCTGATGTCGGCGGGGCCGACCAGGCGGTCAGAAAGCTTGCGCGGGTCGTCGAGGACCGGCTTGCTGTTGTCTTGCCCGACCCACAGACGCATGCCGTCATTGACCAGAGCGAGGAGCTTAAATTTTCCGGATTCAGGAAAGCGGACAAAGCCGGTTATGACGGCGACAATGACTGAGCCGCGATCGCTGCTCAGCACCGGTCCCTGCTCGTTGGCGACAAAATCCAAATTCGCCAGCGGTGCGCCGCGATCCGGCTTCTTGTGATCTAGCCAGCTATACAACTCGTCGAGCAAATCCAGTTTCAAATAGTAATAATCTACAGCGAGGCCCGGCTCGAGCGCGTCGGCTTGTGGTTGCAGATCGGCGGCTTGCGCGCTCTCAGCGTAGGCGGCGGGTGACTGGAGCGCCACCAAAAGCGCCAAAGATAGCGCTAGTAAAAAGGTGACAGCCAAACTCGCCGATGCCGCCCTATTTTTAAGTCCGATTAACATTTTCATTTTATGTGGCCTCCTTCTACTTGGGCCCAATAACCGCTCACGATGCCGTGGCGGAGATGCCGGCCGCCCGGGCCGGATCCGCACGCACAAAATGGCCAGGCTCAAATTCTACCAAACCCAAACTGCTTGAGCCGTCGATGGTGAACGGCTGCGGCCAGGCAGCGGGCGACGAGGCTTTGCCTTCCATCAGCGCGCTCAGATCGAGCTTGCTGTCGAGATTGGGCTCCGGCACGGCGCTAAGCAGCGCCTGGGTATAGGGGTGTATGGGGTTTTGAAATAATTGCTCGCGCGGCGCAATCTCGACCAGCCGCCCGGCGCACATCACGGCGATGCGCTGGGCGATGTAATCAACCACGGCGAGATTATGCGAGATGAAAAGATAGGTCAGCCCCAGCTTGTCCTGCAAATCCTTGAGCAAATTCAGCACCTGCGCCTGAATGGACACATCTAGGGCCGAGACCGGTTCATCGCAAATGATCATTTCCGGGCGCAGCGCCAGCGCCCGTGCAATGCCGATGCGCTGGCGTTGGCCACCTGAGAAGCTATGCGGATAGCGCCTGAGGTAGCGCGGATCAAGTCCGACGAGGCGCATCAATTCCTGTACAAATTCACGGCGCTCTTGTTTGCTGCCGATGCGATGGATGATCAGCGGTTCGGCCACGATGTCGAAAACCGTCATGCGCGGATTGAGTGAGCCAAAGGGGTCTTGGAAGATGAACTGAATCTTGCGCCGGAACGGAATGAGCTGAGATGTCGATAGCGCGCGTATGTCGATTTCATGTCCACGGTCGTTAAATTTGATGTCGCCGGAATCTGCGGCGATGGCGCGCAGGATCAGTTTGCTAAGGGTGGTTTTGCCGCAGCCGCTCTCGCCGACCAAGCCGAGACATTCGCCGCGCCGCACGTCGAAGCTGACATTGTCGACTGCGCATAGGGTGCCTGCGGATTTATTGCCAATAAATCCGGCCTTGCGGATCACGAAGTTTTTGGTGACATGCGAGACCTTGAGTAAGGCTTGATCTGCGCCTTCCGCGTGCGGCTCGAACTTGGTTTGCTCCAACATGGTTCCGGCTTCCGCTTTTATTTCGCGGATTGGTACCAGCCGTTCGCCGGGCTTCATGTTGAAGCGCGGCACCGCGCGCAACAGGGATTTCAAATAGGGGTGCTCGGCATTGCGGAAAATGTCCTCAACCGAGCCGCTTTCCATGAGCTTGCCGTGATACATGACCACAACTTCATCGGCGACATTGGCGACAACGCCGAGGTCGTGGGTGATCATCAGCACTGCCATGCCGAGCTCACCCTGCAAGTCCTTCATCAATTTGAGAATTTGTGCCTGGATGGTGACGTCGAGCGCGGTCGTTGGCTCATCGGCGATAAGCAGCGCCGGGCGGCAGATCAGCGCCATGGCGATCATCGCCCGCTGGCGCAATCCGCCGGATAGCTCAAACGGATATGTTTTTAGCGCGCGTGCGGGATCGGGAAACCCCACTAAGCGTAAAATTTCCTGAGTGGTACTTCGGATCTCATCCTTGCCGGCGTCGTAGTGCAGGCGAAACGCTTCACCGACCTGATCGCCCACCGTGTGCAGCGGTGAAAGCGAGGTCATGGGCTCCTGGAAAATGATTGATATCCGCCCGCCGCGAATATTGCGCATGCGCGCACTGTTGGGTTTCAGTTTGACGATGTCGATCGGCGGATCGTCCGTCGCCGGATCGTCGAGCAGGATCTCACCGCCCTCGATGTTCGCCACCTTGGGCAGGATTTGCATGATGGTCTGCGACACCGCCGATTTGCCGGATCCGGATTCGCCGACCAGCGCCACGGTGCCGCCTTTGGGAATGCGGAACGATATGCCGTCGACCGCCTTGATGATTCCCTCGGCGACATGGAAATGAACTTTGAGATTGTTGATTTGTAGGAGGTCCGTCACGGCGTGCTCCCGCCACCGCCGCTGCGACCATCGCTGCTAACGTTATTGTCAGAATGGGACATTGCGTCAGCCGATTCCGCAACGCCGAGCGCCATTAAATTTTGCACTGTCTCCAGGCCGAGTTCGAGTTCCCGCGCACGCGCCTCGCGTGCGGCGCGTGCCACCAGTTTTTCAAATTCATCGAGCGTGGAATCCATTCTGATCGTCCGTTTCTGTCCTCTCAGGCGAAGCTGCATCCACCCTCCATGCCGGTCCCGTCTGGTGGTAAAATAGCTCAGCTTGAGTTCGCGCAATTCGCTCCAGGGCACGTTAGAGCCCCCTAGGCTACGCAGCGTTACACCGCTATTCGAGATCTCGACAAATGTATTGTGACGGATCGCGGTGCGCAGGCCAAATATGAAGAACAAAATAGCGAACCCGGCAAGAACACCGGTGACCGCCGGAAGTGGCGTTACCAGGGCCAGGGGTACCAAGGTAAAAGCCAGGCCGAGCACAGTATAGAAATAATCCAACATTATGGCACGCGCCGGATAACGTAGACGTTGGCCGGATTCATCCATTAGGCGGCTCCTGCGCCGAGCAAGTCGGCCGGTGCGATCCATTGGGCGCCGGGATGATTGACCGTGCGGGCAAAAAATTCTGCCAGGAACCGCCATGCTGCTTTGTCGTGGCGCAAATGATGGCTGAGCAGGCCGGTCGGCTCGTCGGCATCGGCCGTGCCGCGGCGGCGCGCCGATAAATGTTCGCAGGCAAGCCTCAACGCTTCGGCTTCGCCGATAAATACTGCGCCTTGGCGCCAATTTAGAATGTCGACATGACAATTAATCTGGCTGAAGCCGGTCTCGGATTGCACCACGCGGCGCGCGCCATAGGTCGATATTGCGGCGTAGCCCAGCCCCGGTAGGCGCGGTATCAAGTCCGGCGCGATGCGGTTCCAGGGCGGCACCAACATGGGCAGGAATTGCGCTTTGAAACGTGATGACAGCAGCGCCAGCCCGGCGCGCAACTGGCTCTCGCACAGCGCCGCCGGATGACTGCCACCGAGCTCGATCTTTTTCTCATTGTCGCGTGCGTGATTGGCGTGCGCGTAGCCATGCTGCACCACCCAGCGGCCCTGCCCCGCGTCGGCACTAATTCGTTCCGCCGTGGTGTCGCTTAATGTAGCGGGAATAACCGCGATCACCACCGGAGGCGCGTCGCCGCCGGCGAGGTCGAGTAATTGTCGCAACGCTGGCGAATCTTCCGCCGCGTCGTCGTCGCGCCACCACAATCCAGCGCGCCGCCCATCTCCCGCCCAGGCGCGCAGCTCATCGTCCAAAGCTTGCCAACTGGTCACATTGAAACCGATTCGGAAATTATTCTGGCGCTCTCGCCAGCGCCGGCAACGCCGATATTTACGTCCGGCCGTGGCGCCGCCCAGGCTGTGTCGACGGCGGCGGCGAGGCGCTCTGGGGTTATCCCATCCTCGCGCACAATCTGCGCCAATCCTGCCGCGGCCATACGCTCGGCGCGCACGGTTTGTTCGGTTTCGCCCTTGGCGGCGAACGGGACGAGGACCGCGCGCACCCGTGCACTCACCACATCCAGGACGGTATTGTAGCCAGCCTGCGAAATAGACAAAGCGGCAGCTTCGAGAAGCGCGGGAAAATCCTCGCGCGCGCGTTCCACGACGGTACCGTCATGCGTCAAGCGCTTCAGCGCATCAAACCATTCCGCCGGTAAATTAGGCCCCGCCAGCAGACGCCAACGCCGGTCCGCCAAGACACTCAGCTCGCGCGCTTCGAGCGCGGTCTGCAGGAGATGGGCGCTAACCGCGCCGCCGCCCGCCGAGACGATCACTTCGCCCGATGCGCCGTAGGGTCCGCCGGGGCCAACGGCGCCGATATAGCCGGTATAGCGGATCAAATGAGAGATGCGCACGGCTTCCGGAAAGCTCGCCTCGAACGGGATCAATTCCGGGTCGCCATGCACCAGGACGGCGCGGTACCAGCGCAACGCGAGGCGTGCCATCTCGCTGTTGCGATGTGGGTCGCTGCGCTCCGTGAGGATGTCGCGCACCGACGCAAAAATCGCCGGCTTCGGCCGGGTGTGATGCGCTACCTCAAACAGCGGCAAGAGTTCGGCGGCGAACTGCCGTCGCCCAAACGGGTACATTTCAGTGATGATCACCTGTGGCCGATGGGCGCGGTAGAGGCTGATCAGACGGTCTCGGCGAGTGGCGCGAAAAACGCTGTCGGGTGCCTGCCCATTGGCGTCCACCGTGGCGGAAAAAGTGGCGTCGGTGGCACGCAGCGGCGGTAATTGTTCAAATTTGGCGGCGCCGAGGTCAAGCCCATGCAGCGGCATGCCGCCCGACACCAGGAGTACATTGAATTCGCGTTCCGCCAGAGCCCGGGCGAGGGCGGCGGCGCGCCGTAGGTGTCCGATGCCGAGAAGATGCTGTACCCAGATCAGCGCCCGTGCCTCGCTCATCACGCACCCGTGGCCGCGAGTAGACTCACATTGCTGCGCTCCAGGCTTGGCCGCCCCTCGGCATCCAGGCGAAACTCTTGGGCGGCGTTCCAATCAAACTTGATCGGAGGGCGGCCGAGCATATCCCAGCCCACGGCCCGGGCGAAAAGGGCGCGCACGATCCCCTTGTGGCAGACGCCGATCACCGTGCCCTTTTCCGCCGCGATATCGCGCAGCCACGGCGCCAGACGCTCCTGCAATTGGCGCGGGCTTTCGCCTCCGGGGGCGGAAAAATCCAAGCCGCGCGCTTCGACCTCGGTCATATATTGCGGATCATTGAGGCGCAATTCGTCGAGTGTCCGGCCTTCCCATTCACCCCAATGCATTTCAACCAGGCGCGGCTCGCAGCTCAACTTCCAGGCGCCCAATGCGCGCGCCGTCTGCACCGCGCGGAGCAACGGGCTGGAGACCCAGCGGCCGTCCGCGAATTCCGCCGGTAAGCGCCAGCCCGCGACTTCAGCCCAGCCTTTGGCGCTGAGCGCAATATCCGTGCGCCCTTGCAGACGCCGTGCTTCGTTCCAGGCCGTCGTGGCATGACGGATCATGACCAACCGTGTCATTGTCGGGTCCCTCGTCGTATGGCCTGCGCCGCCGCGAGAGCCTGGTTCAAAACTGTGACTGCCGCCGTCATGCCATGTTTCGTTTCCGCCCGCGCGGCCGCCGCTTCGGCCATGGCAATCCGCCGCGTGCTGTCGCGGGTCAGATCGACCACCGCTTCGGCGAAGTCGATATCGTCCCACGGGTCGATCAGTATGCCGGTTTCGCCGGTGGCGACAATCTCCGACACGCCGCGCCAATTTCCCGCCACCGCCGGCAGGCCCGCCGCCGCCGCCTCCAGGAAAACCATGCCGAACGCCTCGTTCACCGCCGGCCAAACCAGTAAATCCGCCGCCGCGTAATAGGCGGTCAAATCTTCGGCGTTCTGTTTGCCGGTAAAAAATACATAGTCACCGCCGATCGGCAGCAACGCCTCCTCGACGTGCTCGCGCGCTGCGCCATCGCCCACGACGAGCAGTTGCCACGGCGGATCGGCGATCAGGTTGAGGGTGCGGCCCAACAGTCGATAGGAGGCCAGCTTGTCGCCGGGGCGCATCATGGCGACGGTCAGCAACCACGGGCGATTTAGGTCGAGGCCATGACGCGCGGCGAACGCCGCGCGGTGCCGGAGGCGCTCGCCGCGCGCTGCGCGGTAGGGCGCCGCCTCGAGAAATGGCGCGATGCGATGCAGGCAGGCCGGGTTTTTCACCACTGGCAAAAGCGCTTCCTGATCCTCCGGCGTGAACGACAAGATCGCGTCGGCGCGGGCGATCGCGTGCAGCGATGCCTCGAGGCCGGCACCAAAGGGCCCGCCGCTCTGCTTGCGCGCGTAAGACGCCTCGGCGACAACGTAAGGTATGTCGAGCGCCGCACTAACCGCCGGGCCGAGCCAATCTGGCGCTTTATGGTAAAGATGATAGGAGAACCAGAGATCAGGCTGCGGCGGCCCGCCGGCGGCCTGCCAGTCGGCGATCATCGCCGCTGCAATCTCGCCGCCTTGCTGGGCCAGCGCACCCTGCGCCGCGCTATCGCCGGCGCCGTCATAGGCGCGAAAATCCGACGCCAGCGTCACCTCATGGCCGCCTGCCTCGAGCGCTTGCCACAGCAGTTGAGCGACGCGCCGGTCGCCCGACGGCGACGGATGGTTGGGCGCTTTCATCGGCGCGTAAAAAGCGATGCGCATCTCTTAAGGTGCCGGCGCTGGTTTCACTGGCGCCAGCCCGAAGCGTGGCGCCAGCCCGAAGCGCGTCGCCAGCGATTCGATACAGGGCTCAAGCGAAAATTTCTCATGCACCAAAATCCGTCCGGCGGTGCCGAGGCGATCGCGCAGCGCCGCGTCGGTGATCAGCCGCGTCAGTGCCTGAGCCGCGCCGTCGATATCACCGGGAGCCACAAGCAGGCCATTTTGCTCCGGCGCGATCAATTCGGGGATGGCGGAGATATCGGTTGCCATCACCGCAAGGCCTTGGGACTGCGCCTCCATCAGCACATTGGGCAGGCCGTCGCGGTCACCGTCGGCCGCCTGGCGGCTCATCAACGCGAACAGATCGGCGCGGCGATAGGCGTCGAGCACGGCGGCCTGCGCCAAGGCGCCGCGAAAGACACACCGGCGGGCGATGCCGAGCTGCTCAGCTTGGTTCTTCAAACGCTCCTGCAAGGGCCCGCCCCCGATAAGTTCAAAACGCCAATTCAGCGTTTCGGGAAGGCGGGCCAGAGCCGCGAGCAGATCGTCATGACCCTTCTTTTCCACCGCGCGGCCGATCGAGAGGATCATCACCGGGTCTTCCGCCGAGCTGCCCTCGCGCTCCGGGCGGGTCTCCAGCGGCTGTGCCGGGGGAGGCGGGGGTGGAAAGCGCGTCAGATCAAGTCCGTGATAGGACAAATGCACGCGGCCCCCGGGCGCAAGCGCCGATAGATGCTCGAAATTTGCCCGCGTGCAGGTCACCGCCCAGGCGCAATCCGCGAGCTTTTCCGATTTTTCCCAGCGCGCCGAGGTCCAAATATCTTTGGCGTGGGCCGAGCAGCTCCATTTGAGGCCGCGCACCAGGGCGGCATAACGCGTGACCGAGGCAGGGGTATGGAGAAAATGGGCGTGCAAATGGGTGATGTCGGGCGCTAGTTCATGCGCCAGCACCAGCGCCTGGCCAAACCGTCGGATTCGATTGCGCGTGCGGTCGCGGCGTAAATCGGCGAGCCAGCAGCGCCGCGCGCCTGCGTAACCGGGGGCTCGTCTCAGAGCCCGCCAGGCGCGGGCCACGCGAATCGGCTCTTGGTGCAGATATTCCGGCAGATAGCTTACCGGAGCGATGATTTCGCCATGCACCGGGTGACGTTCGCGGTCGGTCGGGTGGCGCAGCGAATAGAGCCGGATATCAAGGCCCCGCTTTTCCAGCGCCCTGATTTCCTGCGCAATGAAGGTTTCAGAGAGTCGCGGATAGCCCTTCAGCACAAATGCTACAGCGCCGCTCATGGCCGGATTTGCGCCTTGCCTAAACGGTCGGCACTAGGGGTATGTAATTGCAAGCATTTCATGAACGCACTGTTTACCGCGGGCGGCCGGTACATTAACCTAGGCCGCTGAGCCTGTGGGAGCAATTAGCGAGCGCCTGTCCGTATGGACAAGAATATCTACAAATTTATCTTCAAACACACCAAGGGGCAGCAGCTTTATATCCTCTTGGTGACGTTATTCTCTATGCCGTTTTACTATGCGTCGCTTGATATCCCCAAGCTGATCATCAATTCGGCATTACAGGTCGACGATCCCGCCGTTATCGGCGATGAGTTTCCGCGTCCGCTGAAGATTTTCGGTATCGGAATAGTGGACATGGAGCAGCTGACCCTATTGGGGTCATTGTGCATCATTTTCCTCGTTCTCGTGCTCATTAACGGCGGCTTTAAGATGTACATCAACGTCTATAAAGGCCGCATGGGCGAGCGCATGCTGCGGCGCCTCAGATTTTTGCTCTACTCGCGCATCCTGCGCTTTCCGTTGTCGCATTTCCGCAAAGTGAGTCAGGGCGAGCTGATTCCGATGATTACCGCCGAGGTCGAGCCGCTCGGCGGCTTTATCGGCGACGCCTTCGCCGTGCCGGCTCTTCAAGGCGGCCTGCTGATGACAGCGATCTTTTACATTTTCTCTCAGGATCCCCTGATGGGCGTGGCGTCGATCCTGCTTTATCCGGTTCAGGGCTGGATCATTCCGAAGCTGCAAAAGAAAGTGAATTTGCTGGGCAAAGCGCGTGTGCGCGAAGTGCGCAAGCTGTCCGAAAAGATTGGCGAATCGGTTTCCGGCATTCAAGAAATTCATGCCAACGACACGGCGCAGTACGAATTGGCCGATTTCTCGGAGCGCTTGGGCACGATCTTCCATATTCGTTTTCAGATCTATAACAAAAAGTTCTTTATCAAGTTCCTGAACAATCTGCTGGCCCAGCTCACGCCGTTCTTCTTCTTTTCTATTGGCGGTTATTTGGTGATCCAAAATAAAATATCGATGGGATCGTTGGTTGCCGTATTGGCGGCCTACAAGGATCTGTCGCCGCCGTGGAAGGAACTGCTGACCTATTACCAAATTCAGGCCGACTCGCGCATCAAGTATGACCAAGTAATCAGCCAGTTTGAGCCCCAAGGCTTGATGGATGAGGACAAACAATATTCCGACGCCGATGAGTTCGAATCGTGGGAGGGCGAAGTCGCGGCGGCCAATATGAGCCTGCAAGATGAAGACCAGGTGACCATCGTCAACGGCGTCAGTTTCAAGTTTCCAGTTTCCGATCATGTCGCCATCGTCGGCTCTTCCGGCAGCGGCAAGGAAGAGCTGATGCTGTTGCTGGCGCGCCTCATTGAGCCGACCGGCGGGCGCCTCAACGCCGGCGGTAAAGAGTTGAGTGACCTGCCCGAATCAATCACAGGACGGCGAATCGGCTTCGTCGGGCAAAATTCGTACATCTTTTCGTCCAGCCTGATGGAGAATCTGCTGTATGGCCTGAAGCATCGTCCGCGCGTGGAAGACGAGCCCGCTTCGGCAGAGACCCCTGAGAACGCTGAGACGCCGGAAACTTCTGAGGCGCCGGAACTCAATGGGAAGAAGGCAAAGAAACAGAAGAAGCGGAAGAAAGGCGGCGACGATCCGCCGGACAGCGCTGCCGCGCGCCGCAGTTGGCTTGCCGAATCGGCACGCGCCGGTAATTCCTCGCACGATATTTATAACGATTGGGTGGATTACGAAGGCGCCGGCATGGGCTCGCCGAGTGGCGTCGCCGAGGCTGCCCTCAAAGCGATCGAAATCGCCGACATGGCGGAGGATGTTTACCAATACGGAATGCGTGGCTCGCTCGACCCGACGCAGAGCCGCGAGGCGGCCGAACGTATTCTTAAAGCCCGTGCCGCCCTCATGGCACGCCTCAAAGAGCCGGCCTATGCCGAACTGGTCGAGCCGTTCGACCGCGCGACCTATAATTTAAACGCGACTTTGGCGGAAAACCTGATCTTCGGAAACCCGGTCGGCGACGCCTTCGATATCGATAAGCTGGCCGAGAATTCCTATGTATTGGAAGTGCTAGAGAAAGCGGATTTGGTCGACGATCTGCTGAGCTGTGGCCACCAACTCACCGCCACCATGATCGAGCTGTTCGCCGATTTGCCGCCGGATCATGAATTGTTCCAGCGCTTCAGCTTTATCAGCGCCGATGATTTGCCAGAATACCAGACGCTGGCAACTCATACCGACAAGGACAAGCTCTCCGAATTGGGCACCGAAGATCGCACGCGCCTGCTGTCGCTGCCGTTCAAATTGATTCCCGCACGTCACCGCCTCGGCCTCATCGATGAGGATATGCAAGTTAAAATCCTTGAGGCGCGGCGTATCTTTCATGAGGAATTGCCGGAGGAATTGCAGCACTCGGTCGAGATGTTTGACGCTAAAAAATACAATTCTGCGGCAACCCTGCAGGACAATATACTGTTCGGCAAATTGGCCTATGGTCAGGCTCAGGCGGCGGAAAAAATCGGCGAGCTGGTCTCGGACGTGATCGACGTGCAGGATTTGCGCTCCACGGTTATGGAAGTTGGACTCAATTATCAGGCCGGTATCGCAGGCTCGCGTCTTTCTGCCACCCAACGCCAAAAACTCGCCATAGCCCGCGCCGTGATGAAACAACCCGAAGTGCTCATCTTGTCCGAGGCCACGGTGATTCTCGAAAACACCGCGCAAACGCGCATTCTCAACAATGTGTTGGAGGAGTTCTCGGGCAAAGGAGTCATCTGGTCTCTCCATCGCGCCAGCGACGCCGAGCGATTTAAACAAATATTGGTGATGAAGAACGGCCGGGTGGTGGAAGACGGAGAATTTGCCGAGATAAGCCAGCCTGGCACCGTATTCAAGGAACTACTGGATAACGAATAATACAGGGATACTATAATTATTCCTTCACCCCTTGGACCGGTGCCGCCGCGACCCGATATTAAAGAATTGCCCTGCGGCGGGACTGACAAGGATTCAGGAGCAACTCATGGCCACGGATCTACAACAGGACGTCGATCTTCTTAGAAACGTTCCGCTGTTTCGCAACCTCGACGCCGCTAAGCTTAAACTGTTGGCCTTCACCAGCGAGCGCCTCACCTATGGCGCGGGCGATAGTTTGTTCAACCAGGGCGATTCGGGCGAATCCGCTTACGTGATCGTCGAAGGCGAGGCCGACATCATCATCAACACGCCGGGCGGCCCTATCGTCGTGGCAACGGTCAAGCAGAACGATTGGGTGGGTGAAATCGCCATTCTTTGCGATGTGCCGCGCACCGCGACGATCACGGCAAAAAGCAAACTCACCACCTTGCGCATCTCCAAGGATGTGTTTTTCCAACTGGTCATGCAGTTTCCGCAAATGTCGGTCGAGGTCATGCGCGAGCTGGCGTTTCGCCTGGAGCGCACCAACCGCCAGCTGCAAGAAGCGGTCGGTAAATTGAAAGAGGCCGAACAAAAATAGACGGCGCGATATATAGCGATGAGCCGGCTCGACAGCTTCATTCGCCGCGCCCTCGCGCAGCGCGATTGCCTCAAAGATGCGGCGCGGCGGATCGCTGATCTTCCAGGGCCAGTGCTCGAACTGGGGCTTGGCAACGGACGCACTTATGACCATCTGCGCCGCCTTTTGCCGGCACGCGAGATATTCGTATTCGACCGCCAAGTCGCGGCCCATCCAGATTGTGTACCCGACGCCGGGCATCTGTTTATCGGCGATTTCCGCGCCACGCTGCCAGACGCGATGACGCGTCTCGGCGCGCCGGTGGCTTTGCTGCACGGCGATATCGGCAGCGGCAACGTAACGAAAACAGCGGCTCTCGCCGCCTGGTTGGCGCCGGCGATCCGGCCGTTGCTGGCGCCGGGCGCCGTGGTGGTGTGCGATCAGCCCTTGCACGACGCCGGCCTCGAGCCGCTGGAGACGCCGCCAGGCGTCGAGGCGGAGCACTACTTTATGTACCGCGTCGGGTGACACCGGTGACTAACGTCACGCCCGCCAGAAGGGTTTGCTCGCTTCCTGCATGACATCGGCGCGCGTGATGCCGGCATCTTTTAGCAAACGCTCGTCGACGCAGGCCAATTCGCGCCGCTCATCGATGCGCGCCTGCCACAGATAGAGAAAATTCAAGACCCGCGATCCGGCGGATAGGATAGCCATCCCGCGCCGTGGCCGCGCTGTGTGGCGGGCTGTGCTGTCGCCGCCGACAGGCTGTTTCCAATCCATATTCGCCATCCTTCCCGTGCCCATAGCGCTCTTGCTTGAGGCAAGAAATATGGCCGTTGCGGCGTCGGCGCAAACGATGAGAATTCATGGAATGATAAATTTTTCTAATGTATTATCTAAACATGATCCGCAGGATTCCACCATTAAGTGCCATACGCGCCTTTGAAGCGGCCGCTCGGCGCCTTAGTTTTACTCATGCAGCTGACGAATTGAACGTCACCCAGGCAGCGATCAGCCATCAGATCAAATCGCTCGAACAATGGCTCGGTCTGCCGCTCTTCCGCCGCCTCAACCGCGCCGTCAGCTTGACCGAAGAGGGCGCCGCCTATCTTCCCGCGGCGACGCAGGCATTGGACGGTTTGGCCGGTGCCACGGCGCGTCTGATGCGCGATGTCGATTCGCGTTCGATAACGGTGACGACCCTCGATTCTTTCGCCGCCCAGTGGCTGATGCCGCGCCTGAAAAATTTCCGCCTGCGCCATCCCGAAATCGACGTGCGCATTCTGCCGTCGGATGGCTTGGTGGATTTAAATCGCCAGGAAGTCGATATGGCGATCCGCTACGGCGCCGGTCATTGGCCGGGCCTTGTCGCCATACCCTTGATGACCGAGGAAATTTTTCCGGTATGCAGCCCGGCTTTGCTGGAAGGCCCGCATCCCCTCCTTACACCCGGCGATTTGATCCACCACACACTGCTGCACGATGACATGACCCACGAACATGGCGACGTGGACTGGCACACCTGGTTGCGCACCGTCGGCGCCGATGGCGCCATCGACAGCGAACGCGGCCCATTTTTCGGCCATTCCTATTTGGTGATTCAGGCCGCCATCGATGGCCAGGGTGTCGCCTTGGGGCGTGACGTGTTGGTCGTCGACGCCTTGGCGGACGGACGCCTGGTGCGGCCGTTCGAAGCCATGGGCTTACCGGGCGATTTTGCCTATTATATTGCTTATCCCGAGGGCGCCCTGCAGCGTCCAGCTGTCGCGGCTTTCAGCAGCTGGCTGCTGGAGGAAGCGCGCACCAGTCAGGAGGCGAGCCATGTCGAAGAGCGCAACCAAATCGAATCAATCCGCGCCTGAAGGCTTTACCATTTCGCGGGCGCGCGACGGCGGATTCGAGAGCGGCGGACTGCGGCAGAATTTCGAATACCGCGATCTCGATATCGCCGCGGCCACCAAGGGCCGGTTTCACGCCCATGTCGTGCGCATCGGCGGCACCGGTCAGCAGCTCGCGGCGGAACATTGGCACGAGCTAGATTTCCAGCTTGTCTATATCCTCCAGGGCTGGATATCGTTCGACTATGACGGCGTCGGCGAAGTGCGCCTTGAAGCCGGTGACTGCGTGCATCAACCGCCCGGCATCCATCATGCCGTGCTCGGCCATTCGCCGGATCTTGAACTGCTTGAAGTCACCAGCCCGGCCGATTTCACCACCACCGAGGGCTAGATCGCGGCGCCACCGTGGCGCTGGTGTACTAGCTGTCGCCCGCCTCACCGGTCGCCGCTTGGACGATATCCCAGTTGGCGCTGAGGCTGTCGGCGACGCTCAAGGCTGCTTCGAGGGCCCTGAGTCCATCCTCACCACTCACCACCGGCGGCGTGCCGTCGCGCACCGCAGCGATGAAAGCTTCGACCTCGCGTTCAAGCTCGTCCACTTCCTCATAGCCCTCTTCTTCCACATCGACGTCGGAGAAACCGCCGACGGGCCCGGCGCTTTTCTTTCCGACGATGCGCGTCTTGCGCTTGTCGAAATCGACGGCGATGTAGGCGTCGGACTGGAAGATGCGCATCTGGCGCTCGGTCTTCAGGCTGATGCGGCTGGCGGTAATATTTGCAATACAGCCGTTGGCAAATTTAACCCGGGCGTTGGCGATATCTTCCGCATCGGAAAACACCGGCGCGCCGGCAGCGTCGATCGACGCGATCGGCGCCTGCACCAGCGATAGGATGAAATCGAGATCATGGATCATCAGATCGAGGATCACGCTGACATCGGTACCGCGCGGCTTGAACGGTGCGATGCGCAGACTCTCAATGAACAGCGGATTGTTGAGGCGGCGGTGAAGAAACTGCGCTGCGCCGGAGAAGCGCGGCAGATGGCCGATTTGTAAGACCAGATTTTTTTCCTGTGCCAGCGCAATCAGCCGCTTCGCGTCATCAAGATTGTCGGCGATGGGTTTTTCCAACAGCACATGCACGCCTGCTTCGAGAAAGCCCTGTGCGACCTCGAAATGCGCCCGCGTCGGCACGGCGACCGTCACGGCGTCTATTTGCCCGAGCATGTCGCGCGGCTCGTCAAAACCGGAAATGCCGTACAACGCCGCCACCTCACGCGCCTGCCCGCCGTTGCTGTCGGCCACCGCCACCAGCTCGGCGGCCGGCGAGGCCGCGATCTTGGCGGCGTGGAACTTGCCGAAATGACCAACGCCGGCCACGCCCATTTTTAGCTTTTTCGCCACGCTTTCTGTCCTTACCCATCAGGGCGCGTTATATATCCCGTTGCGACCATATGAGTGAATTAGAAAGGCCAGTCCCTTGACCGACACACCGCTGAACGAACAGGAATTATCGCGCTTACGCGAGATCGACACTCCCACAATCTGTAACGCGTTGGAAATTGTTTCGCCGGAACGGCGCGCGGTTGGCTTCACCGTGAGCCATCTGCATTGCGCCTTTCCTGACTTGCCGCCGATTGTCGGCTATGCCCGCACGGCGCGGGTGCGCGCGGCGGCATCGCCTTTGGCCGGCAATCAGGATCAAACCGCGGCGCGCCTGGCCTATTACCGCTATATCGAGGCCGGCGCCGGCCCCACCGTGATGGTGATCGAGGATATCGACACACCGCCCGGCTTCGGCTCGTGGTGGGGCGAAGTGCATTCCAATGTGCACAAGGCGCTGGGGGCGCTCGGCGTCGTCACCTCGGGCTCAGTGCGCGATCTCGATATGATTGCCGAGGGCTTTCAGCTGATCTCCGGTTCGGTCAGCCCGAGCCACGCCTGGGTGCATCTGGTCGATTGCGGCGGCGAAGTGAATGTCCATGGCATGGTTACCCGCTCAGGCGATCTGATCCATGCCGACCGTCACGGCGCGGTCATCATCCCACACGACGTGGCGCGTCAGGTGCCGGAAGCAGCCGCGCTCTGCATGCGGCGCGAAAAACCGATATTGGACGCCTGCAAGAGCGGTAGTTTTTCCGTCGATATGATCGAAAAAGCGATGGCGGAAGCGGGGGAGATTCACTAGAGCATTTACAAGCCCTTCTTCCCCAGCGGGGAAGGAGGGTTGGGTGGAAGGGGAGAACCAAGCGCGCAGGGCGCGCTCGATACCGATGCCCGTTGTCGGGGGCTAAGCGGCCCCGCCCTTGTCGTCAGTGGCGGCGCGGCAGTAATCAATCAAATACGGCGGCGATTTCGTTTTCGTCGACGCCGTCCTTAACCAGACGTAGCCGGTAATAGACGACGGTGAACACGACGGCGCCAAACGCCGATATCATCGCCTCCGCCGCCCATGTCAACAAAAATACCGAAGACTTACTCCCGATCTCCGCCCCGATTAATCCGGCGAGATATTGTACGATTACGAACAGCAGAAAGAATAAAACCCAAAGTCCGAGCAACCGCCAGCGATTGCCTTTGGTAAGAAAAATGCTTCGGCTAAAGCTAGAGAGGAAATGCCCTTCCACCACTGCGGCGGGTACAACCACCGACAATATTAAGAATATATATATGAAGAATACAGAGCCGATAATGACCAAAAAAGAATAGACCACCTCGCCAGTTTCCGAAGGCGATATTTGCATGACATAAAACAGCGCGGCTTCGGCGGCCGAAATCAATCCCATAATGATGACGACGCCTATCACCGGTAAAATGAGGCGAAAGCCGCGCGACAGGGATTGGAAGATGCTAACCGGCTGCCCTCGAATGCCCTGAAACACGCCGTAGACGAGAACAGCCGTAAAAAATCGTCCAAAATTGAATAAACACTATCAAAAACAACGTCGTTGATACCCATTGACGCACCAAAGGGGTCATATACAGGGGAATCAGGGTCTGAAACATATAAAAAAATATATGCCGGAGACAAAATTAATATAGAAGTTAATCCGAACGGAACGAAATTCCGGATTAGAATCGAGAAAGACTGCCTCAAGACGCTGAAGACTCGAAATTCCGGAGTTTGTATGAGCGCATCTCTCATCGACCAACCCTTTCACGACGCATTTTTGTGTTGGGCCGTCAGCATGCAGCCTGAAGTTCAATCCTAAAAAACTACGGGAAAACACATTGAAGCGATACAACCTGTTCGGCAGCCCGTTGGCTGGCTCGGATTTTAGCTAATCCGCTTCTCCGTCCGCCAAAACGGACATCGAAAACGCAAAACTAATCTTCCAGTAATTCAATAGAGTCGGACTCGATTGCTTCGGCAGAGCGAGCGCGCTATGCGCGCTTGGCTCTCCCCTTCGTCCCAACCCTTGCCTCCCCGCTGGGGAGGAAGGGCTTAAAACTTTAGATCGACAATGACCGGTGCATGGTCAGACGGTTTGGTCCAGCCGCGCACTTCTTTGATCACCGCCACCGAGGCGAGGTTGTCCTTCAGCGCCGGCGTCACCCAGATATGGTCGAGCCGCCGGCCGCGGTTCGATAGTTCCCAATCGCGCGCGCGGTAGCTCCACCACGAAAAAATCTGCTCGTCCTCGGGCACGAAGTGGCGGATCGCATCGACCCAATCATGCGAGTCATAAACCCGCGCCATCGCTGCCACTTCCACTGATGTGTGGCTGACCACTTTCAAAAGCTGCTTGTGCGACCACACATCGTTTTCGAGCGGCGCCACATTGAGATCGCCAACCAGCACGAAGCGGTTGGATTTCTTGCGCCGTGCCGCGAACCACGCCGCCATTTCCTCGAGAAATTGCAGCTTGTGGGCAAATTTTTTATTCTCGTCGGGGTCCGGGACATCGCCGCCTGCGGGTACATAAAAATTATGCAGCTCAAGCTTTTTACCGTCCTCGGCTTTCACCGCCACCCAGGCATGGCGCGCATCCCCCTTGCCGCACCAATGGCGTGTCTCGCTAGCCACCAACGGCAGGCGCGAGAGAATGGCGACGCCGTGATAGGCCTTTTGCCCGTGGATCAGTTGATGGTGATACCCGAGCGCTTCGCCCAACCCCGGCGGGAACAATTCGTTCACCACCTTGATTTCCTGCAGGCAGAGAAGATCGGGCTGCTGTTCGCTGAGCAAGCGTTCGATATGCTCGGTATGAATACGGACGGAATTCACGTTCCAAGTGCAGATACGCATAGTTTCTTGAATTTCCTTTTCTGTCAGGTTTGACGGCCGCGCGCTTACTCCGCCGCCTGATCCCTCTGGACCCAGCTCGGGAACACCGGCGGCGACGGCGGTGCGAGCCCGGTTTCTTCCTCGCAGCGGGCGATCAGTTCGGACAAGGTGCCGCCCTTGTCGAACAACGGAATGTCGTTGCCGCGCGCCGCGATCATTTTCTTGCGCAGTACTTCGGTGGCGTCCGCGTCGATGCTGAAATCGCCGTCCGCTTCGAGGATGACGACGCCATAGCGCGTCGCCCCGTCAATCGTTGCCAGGCCGCCTTCCACTTCGGTCAACACCTTTTCCGGCGGTCGGGCGAAGGGATCGCCCCAGCCGCCGCCGCCCCAAGTGCGGAAATGCAAGATATCGCCCGCCACCACTTGGACGCGGTCGCATTTGGGCGGCAGCACTGTGCGCGTGCCGTCGGCGTGCTCGAGTATCTTGGAGCTGCGCGCCCCCGGCAGGCCGCCCTTGACGCCCCACGGATGGGTCAGCCAGCGATCGTCATGGATCGATACCTGGCCCTCGCGTAAAAAGCGGTAGCCGGTGTGGATGCCGTTGCCGCCGCGGTGCAGCCCGGCGCCGCCGGTGTCGGGAATCGCCTCGTATATCTCGATTCTGAGCGGATACATCGCCTCGACGAATTCGTTCGGCACGTTGGTGAAATCGGGCCACATGGCGTGGCCGTCGGCGCCGTTGCCCGACGGCTTGCCGGCGATGCCGCCGAAGCCGATCTGATATTGCTGGAACCATTCGCCATATTCATTGTGGCCGGAGAAGAAAAAATGCGGGCTGGCCGAAAATCCGGCGGCGCAGAGATAATCCGGATTGCCCTGGCCAAACAGACCGTTCAGCACATCGCAAATGCGCGCGAGTGCGTGCGTACGGCCCGACAGCGCCGCCGGCTTTTGCGGCGCCAGCAGCGAGCCTTTGGGAATGCGGAACTCCATCAACTCGTAAAACCCGTCATTGAACAGGATTTGCGGATCGGCGAGATAGATCATGAAAACGCCGCAATACATTTTCATCATTTCTTCGTTGCAGTAGAAATTGATGGCGCCGGCCGATTGCGGGTCGGTGCCGGCGAAATCCATAATCAGTTTTTCGTTCTCGCGCCACATCGAGCACGCGATGCGGTACGGCCCCATGCCCATGCCGTCGTCGCACACCCAGTCCTCGAAATATTGTTTCTCCTCCGGAATGTTAGCGAAAATCAATTCGCCGACCGCGCGCTTGGTGCGGTCGAGAAGCTCGTTCAAAGCCGACTGATAGACGTCGTCACCGAAGCGGGCGGAGAGTTCCGTTACCCGCGCTGCCGCCAGGCGGCAACCGGCGATCAGCGAATTGAGATCGCTGCCGTTCCATTGCGGCATGCGGCAATTGTGCAGAATAAGGTTGAGGATATCCTGCTGCACGACGCCTTTGGTGTAGAGCTTCAAGGGCGGGATGATGATGCCCTCTTCGTAGATCTGCTGCGCGTCGGTCGGCATGCTGCCCGGCACGCGTCCGCCGGTATCGGTCATATGGCCGAACATCGCGGACCAGCCGATCACACGGCCTTCTTTGAAGATAGGCATCAGCACAAGCCAATCCGGCGTGTGGCTGACCGCGCCGTCGCACGAATAGGGATCGTTGGTGAGGAAGATATCGCCTTCCTCGATCTCGCCTTCATAGATTTTCAGGAAGGTGTTGATGAAGGCGCCGAACTGGCCGACCACCATCTTGCCGTCGCGGTTGGCGATCAGCGGAAACTCGTCATGCTGTTCGCGGATGCCCGGCGACATGGCGGTGCGGAACAGCACCGCGTCCATCTCGACGCGCGCACTCCTGAGCGAGTTCTCGATAATGTCGAGATCGACGGGATCGACGTCGACGGTGGTGAACGGCGCGTGATTGGTCTCGATGACAGTGGCGGGCATGTGGCTCTCCCTCAACTCTGCGGTGTGCGGTGCGGTGCGGGACGAATGAGAATATTGCCGATCGCGTCGATCTCGCCCTGATGGCCGGGCAGGATCAAAGTGGTCGAATCCAATTGCGTGACGATCGCCGGGCCGGCGAGGATATTGCCGCATTTCAGAAGATCGCGGCGGTACACGGCAGCCTGCTGCCATGCGCCATCGGCGAAGATCTTCTCCTCCGAATATTTAGCGGCGCCGGCATCGGCACTGCCGTCTTCGATGCGCCCTGCATGGGCCAGGGTCTCGCGCCCTTGTACGATGGCGCGCAGGTTAATCAGCTCATGTTCGGTTTCGATGGCGAACGTGTAGAGCTTCTCGTGCAGGCTGTCGAAGGTCTCGCTAATCGCCTTGAGGCCGTGTTCGCGCAACGCCTCGATATCCACCGGCACCGGCAGCGACAAGACCTGGCCGGAATAGCGCACATCGACCTCGTAGCTGTTGCTGCGTTCGGATGCGGAAATCCCCTCGTTGTCCAACGTGCGCGACGCGGCGGCGTTGAGTTCGGCAAATAAGCCGCCGACCTCGTCAGCGCTGGTTTCGGAAAAGCGCCGCATCAGGCTGCGCGAGGCTTCGTCGCGCGAGCGCGTCGTGGCGTCGCCGTAAGCGCACAGCACGCCCGGTCCGGGCGGCACAATCACCGGCCAGCAATTCAATATACGGGCCAGCGCGTTGCCGTGCAGCGGCCCGGCGCCGCCGAATGCAATGAGCGCAAAGTCGCGCGGATCGTTGCCCTTTTGCACCGACACCAGCCTGAGCGCGCCGATCATGTTCTCGTTGACGATATCGTAAATCCCCTGGGCGGCGCGCTCGGTGGAAAAGTCGAGCGCTTCGGCGATCTGCCCGATCGCTGCTTCCGCCTTGTCGCGGTCGATTTCCATATCGCCGCCGAGGCGCGACGTGGCCGGCAGATAGCCCAGCACCACATTGGCGTCGGTGACCGTTGGTTGCACACCGCCCTTGGCGTAGGCCGCCGGGCCGGGATCGGCACCCGCACTTTCCGGGCCGACGCGGAGCGCCTTGGTGAGCTCGGGTACATGCGCGATGGAGCCGCCGCCGGCACCGACCGAGCGCACGTCGAGGGAGGACGCGCGCACCGTCAAATCGCCGACCGTGGTGTCGCGCCGGGTCTGCGCGACGCCACCCTGGATCAGGCAGACATCGGTGGATGTGCCGCCCATGTCGAAGGTGAGCAGATTATAGAAGCCGGCTTGGCGGGCAATCCACAGCGCCCCGGCGACGCCTCCGGCCGGCCCGCTCATCAGCAGGTTGACCGGTACGGTCTCGGCGCCGGCCGGCGTGGTGAGGCCACCGTCGGAGCGCAGCAAATGGAGTTTCACGCCCTCAGAACGGCGCTTCAGCTCGTCGCTCAGATTTCGCACATAGGTCGAGACGATCGGGCGCACATAGGAATTGCACACCGTGGTGATGGCGCGCTCATATTCCTGCATCTCCGGAATCACGTCGCACGACAGCGATACCGGCACGCCGGGCAATTCCTCCTCGGCGATGCGCCCCGCCGCGCGTTCGTGGACATCGTTGGTATAGGAGTTGAACAACGAGATGGTGAGGGCGTCGATGCCGCGGCGTTTGAGGTAGCGGAGCGAATCGCGCAGTGCCGCTTCGTCCAGCGGATGGACAATCTCGCCCTTGGCGCCGATGCGCTCCATCGCCTCGATGGTGAGCCTCAAGGGCGCCAGAGGCGGGGTCTGGTTGAAGATCACCCAGGCGCCGAGACCGCCGGGAACAAACGATCGCGCGATTTGCAAAATATGCCGGTAGCCCTGGGTCGTCACCAGGCCGACGCGCGCGCCCTGGCCGGTGAGAATGGCGTTGGTGGCGATGGTGCTGCCATGCATCACCTGGTCGATCTCGGCCGGCTCGATGCCGGCCAGCTCGCACACCCGGTCGGTGCCGTTCAACACGCCGATCGACGGATCGGCCGGAGTCGTCGGG
>Ga0114993_10001139_pt1 | contig 30609 bp, 32 predicted proteins | sample ArcticOcean_MG_C_FD_87042 | JGI IMG/M metagenome (GOLD analysis project Ga0114993, IMG submission 87042) | Marine microbial communities from western Arctic Ocean - ArcticOcean_MG_CB2_150 | ecosystem: Environmental > Aquatic > Marine > Oceanic | place: Arctic Ocean: Canada Basin | collected...
ATTATGTGCCACCAGCAGCACCGCATGCGCCTCGTCGTGCAAAGATCGGAGCACCGCCAGCAGAGTCTCCGAGCTGGCCAAATTGAGATCTTCGCGTACGTCGAGTGGCGGCGGGGAATCCATTGCGTCGGCCAGCAGTTGGGCACTTTCATGGGTGCGGCGGGCGTTTGAGCAGAGGATTGCATTCCAAGCAGCACCTTCGTCCTTGAGATGCGTTGCCAATCGGCGGCACTCCGCAATTCCCCGCGGCGTCAGCACGCGCGCCGCATCGCCTCCGGCGCTTCGAGCTTCGGCCTCGCCATGGCGCATGATGTAAAGGCTCTTGATTTTCGATCTCCTTGCCGAAAGCGCGCCGCCTCCTGTTAAATGGCGCGCTGTAATTCAACGCAATTGGGAGCACTAAAGAATGGCCGATGATCGCCCCGCGCGAAACCCCCACGGTGCGCGAAACCCTTATGAAGAGGGTTTGGAGCGCAATCCCGCCAACCATGTGGCGCTGACGCCGCTCGGCTTTCTATCCCGCGCCGCTCATGTTTATCCCGGGCGCACCGCTTGGCGGCATGGCACGCGCAGCGCCATCTACCGCGAATTTTACGCCCGCTCGCGCCGCTTCGCTTCGGCTTTGGCGGCGCGCGGTATCGGCCCCGGCGATACGGTCAGCATCATGGCGCCCAACATTCCCGCTATGTTGGAAGCGCATTACGGTGTGCCGATGACTGGCGCCGTGCTGAATGCGCTGAATGTCCGCCTCGATGCGCCGGCTATCGCCTTCATTCTCGACCATGCAGAGGCCAAGGTCCTATTCACCGATCGCGCTTTTTCACCGGTGATCTCGGAAGCTCTGAAGCTCGCCAAGTGCGATCCGCTGGTCATCGATATCGATGACGCGCCCGATGAGGGCGGCGAATTTCTAGGGTCTATCGAATACGAAGCTTTTCTCAACTCCGGCGATGCCGACCATGATTGGCGCTGGCCGGCCGACGAGTGGGAGGCTATTTCGCTGTGCTACACCTCAGGCACCACCGGCAATCCCAAAGGCGTGGTGCTGCATCATCGCGGCGCCTATTTGAACGCCATCGGCAACTCCCTCACCTGGAGCCTCGGCGACGCGCCGGTTTATCTGTGGACGTTACCGATGTTTCATTGCAACGGTTGGTGCTTTACCTGGACCATCACCGCGCAGGGCGGCACCCATGTGTGCTTGCGCAGAGTGGAGGCAGCGGCGATCTTCGAGGCCATCGCGCGCGACGGCGTGAACCGTTTCTGCGGCGCACCGATCGTCCTCAACATGATCGTCAATGCACCGCAAGAAGCGCGGGCCGCGTTCGATCACCGCGTCGACGTGATGACAGCCGCCGCGCCGCCGCCGGCCGCCGTGATTGCAGCAATGGAGCGCGAAGGTTTTCACGTCACCCATGTGTATGGCCTGACGGAAGTTTACGGCCCGGTCACGGTGTGCGCCTGGCACGGCGAATGGGATAGCCTCGATGTCGAGGCCCAGGCGACGTTGAAAGCGCGACAAGGTGTGGCCTATGTGACGCTCGACGGCCTCGGCATTATGGCGCCCGGGAGCTCCGACCCGGTGCCGGCGGACGGCGAGACCATGGGCGAGGTGGTGATGCGCGGCAATACGGTGATGAAGGGCTATTTCAAGAACGGCCCGGCCACCGAGGAGGCGTTCGCCGGCGGCTGGTTTCACACTGGCGATCTCGGCGTGATGCACGGGGACGGCTATATCGAACTCAAGGACCGCGCCAAGGACATCATCATCTCCGGCGGTGAAAACATCAGCACCATCGAAATCGAAGACGTGCTCTATAAACACGCTGCGGTGCTGGAGGCAGCGGTGGTCGGCCGCCCCGACGACACCTGGGGCGAGACGCCCTGTGCCTTCGTCACCTTGAAGGACGGCGCTAAGGCCAGTGCCGACGAGCTGATAGCCCATTGCCGCGCCAACATGGCCCATTTCAAGGCGCCGAAGACGGTGGTGTTCGGCACCCTCCCCAAAACCTCGACCGGCAAAGTCCAAAAATTCACCCTCCGCGACCGCGCCGCAGAATTGTGAGAATGATCGGTCGTCCAAAACGGCACCACCCTCCGGAATGCTTTTCGCATTCCGGCAAGCGCGACCGCGCGCCCGAGTTAATACGAGGTAGCCAAGCGGGCGGATGCCCGCGCCCGGCGTTTGAGGGGCTGACAGAATGAAAATTTCCGTCCTACAGCACGCCGGTTTCGAACATGCCGGCATCTTGCGTGATTTTATGCGAGCCGACGGTATCGCCTTCGATGTCGCCGCGCTCGATGACGGCGACGCCGTACCGATGCTTGATCCATATGACGCCCTAATCGTGTTGGGTGGGCCGATGGGGCCGCTCGATTATGATGCCCACCCGTGGCTCGCCGATGAGACCGCGCTGATCCGCGAAGCGATTGTTGCGCGCGCACTTCCCACACTCGGCATTTGCCTTGGCCACCAGCTCATGGCTCAGGCGCTCGGCGGCACGCTGGCGCTGCCGGGGCATACCGAAGTCGGCGTGGTGGAGATCACTCTCAACGAAGCAGGTCGGCGTGATCCCCTGTTCGCCGGTTGGGAGAGCACATCTCCTGGCCTGCAATGGCATGAATGGCAAGTGAAAGAGCTGCCGCCGGGGGCGGTGCCGCTTGCCCATTCCACTGCCTGTCAGATTCAGGCCATGCGTGCCGCGCCGCGCGCTTGGGGCGTGCAATTCCACATCGAAGTCTATGATGGCACCATCAACGAGTGGTTGGCGCCGGAGGGCCATGAATTAGAATTGCAAAGAATAATGGGGCCAGACGCCCGCAACGATTTCGGCTCTCAGGCGGCGCAGAACATGGCCCGCCTCAACCGCGACGCCCGCCGCCTGTTTGACAACTTCATCGCACTCGCCCGCCGGCCGGCGGAAGCAGTGGAGGCGTGAGCAGAGCGACATGCCCACATGGGATAATCAGGAGCGTAGCGGCTTCGCCACCTGATTGCCGCCGTCGCACCTATGGGAGGGACCGGACGAATTCATCGACCTCTTGGTTGAAGCGCTCGGTTTCTTCCAGGAACGGGCAGTGGCTGCTGTCCTCATAGAGCGAAAATTTGGAGCCGGAAATATTCTCGTGCACGAAGCGGATAGCCTCGGTCGGCAATAGCTTGTTCTCCGCGCCGCCTGAGATCACCAGGCTGGGCACCGAGACCTTCGACACGTCGGGGCGGTAATCCTGTACGGTCTGGTCGAACAGCACGGCGCTGGCGATGCTCGCCGGGATGCGCATATTCTCGGCCACCATCCAATCGATATCCGCCTGCGCCGGCGGCTCCTTGAACATCATCGGCACGAACCCGCGGAATATTGCCTCGCGCCCGGTTTGCACTTCCGACATCATGTGAATGGGGGCCGGCAGATCGAACAGGCCATGGTCCCAGTCGGGCCATTTGAAATCCGTCGGCGTCTGCTCGACCAGGATTGCCGCAGCGATATTGTCGCCGCCGAACTGCTTGAAATAATCCCACACCACCATGCAGCCCATAGACCAGCCAACCAGCACCGCGTCGCTGAGGTTCTTGGCCTTGAGAAAGGCGTGCACATCTTGGGCATAGGTCGCCATGGTGTGCCCATCCGGCGTATGGGAGGAGCCGCCATGGCCGCGCAAATCGAGTGCAATAGCATGATGGTTTTGCCCGAGCGCCGGTAGCTGTTTGTGGAAAAAGCGCGCGCTCATCCAGACGCCGTGCAGAAAGACGATCGGCCGTCCGGCGCCGCTTTCTTCGTAGGCAAGTTCGAGCTGATCGCTAATGCGAATCTTCGCCATGATCATGTTCCTTTCAACTGTCGGGAGTCTCAGCCGTTGCGGTAAATATAGCTGTAGGCATTGATCGCCGGGACGCCCCCAAGATGGGCGTAAAGGATCTTCGAGCCGGCGGGAAAATAATTCTTGCGCACCAAATCGATCATTCCCTGCATCGATTTTCCTTCATAGACCGGGTCAGTCATCATGCCTTCCATGCGGGCGCACAGGCGGATGGCTTCGTTGGTTTCTTCCGACGGCACGCCGTAACAGGGATAGGCATAGTCTCCATTGAGGATGACGTCCTCAGCGCTGATATCCTGGCCGAGTTCGATCAGCGCTGCGGTCTTTTGCGCGATGTCGAGAATTTGCGCCTTGGTCTGCGCCGGCGTTCCCGAAGCGTCGATACCGATCACGTTCCGCGCCCTGCCGTCCTTGGCAAATCCGACGATCATGCCGGCATGGGTCGACCCGGTGACGCTACAAACAATGACGTAGTCGAACCTGAGGCCCATGTCCGCTTCCTGGGCACGAACCTCTTCGGCAAAGCCGACATAGCCGAGGCCGCCCAATTTGTGCACGCTCGCGCCGGCGGGAATGGCATAGGGATTGCCGCCTTTGGCGCGGACATCGTCGAGCGCGCTCGTCCAGCTTTCGCGGATGCCGATATCGAAGCCTTCGTTTACCAGTTCGATTTCCGCGCCCATGACGCGGCTCATCAGGATGTTGCCGACCCGGTCATAGACCGCATCCTCAAACGGCACCCAGCCCTCCTGCACGAGGCGGCACTTCATGCCGAGTTTGGCCGCCACGGCGGCGACCTGGCGGGTGTGATTCGATTGCACGCCGCCGATGGTAACTAAGGTATCGGCGTTGGTGGCGATGGCATCCGGCACGATATATTCGAGCTTGCGAATCTTATTGCCGCCGAAGGCAAGGCCGGAATTGCAGTCCTCGCGCTTGGCGAAAATCTCGATGTCGCCGCCGAGGTGATCGGACAGTCGGCTCAATTTCTCGATCGGCGTCGGTCCGAAGGTGAGCGGGTAGCGTTCAAAATTTGCCAGCATCGCGGCACCTCATGATTGAGCCAGAATTCGCCTCAATTTAACTTATATGACGAGAAATGTGCTTTCGAATTTTCTTCCAATTCTAGCTAAAAGAGCGATAATTTGTACAATTATGAAACTATTAATATATATTCTATATAATATAGAAAGAATCTTCTACGATGTTCGATCTTGATGGTGTGGATCGCCAGATGCTCCGGCTGTTGCAGAGCGACGGGCGGATCACCAACGCCGAGCTGGCAAATTCGGTAAGCGTCAGCCCGGCAACCTGCCATCGCCGCACCCAACGGCTGTTCGCCGAAGGCTACATACGCGGGGTCCGCGCCGATGTCGCGCCTGACCGCGTACAGCGTGGCACTCTGGTGGTTGTCGGTGTCGTGCTGGATCGCTCAACGCCAGAAAGTTTCGCCAAGTTCGAGAACGCCATCACCAAACTGCCGATCGTACTCGACTGCCATCTGGTGGCCGGGGATTTTGATTATTTTCTCAAGATCAGGGTGCGTGACATCGCCGATTTCAGACGCCTGCATGGCGAGCAGCTCATCGCCCTGCCGGGCGTTCGCCAGACCCGCACCTTTTTTGTCTTGAAAGAAGTAGTCGACAACGCGCCGCTCGATTTCTGATCGCGCTATTCGCTGCTTTCCGCGGCGGTTTCCGCGGTGGTCTCCGCGCCGGTTCCCCATGGCCATGGCAGGGCCTGCATCACGCCCTGCGGCGCGTGGCGGGTGAGCAGGAACGTCTTGCTGCGAGAGGCGTGCGCGTAGCCGGGCCATTCGGAGATGCGCAGCAATAGATCCGCAACGCCGTCGCCGTTGAAATCGCCCCAGGCGAGGATTTCCGCCCGGCTGCGTGCGCGCGTCCATTCGAACGCAGCACTTCCGTCCGCAGCTTCGTGCGTCGCGGTGAGGCTACTGCCACGGCTTTCATGCCATTGCCTCCACGACCAGCCCTTGGCATCGGCTTCTTCGACCGCGCGGCGCTCCACCGGCGAGATCGGCAGATGGGTACTTGCGGGCAAGACATCCACCGCCCGTTCGTCGAGGCGGAATTCGCCGACGAAACTGATCCCTGCCTATTTGGCCGCGCCGAGCGCTTTCAGCGCAGTGCAATCGGCGGCGAATTCGCGCAGCAGATTATGATCGCTCTGCGACCGCGTGTTGAGCTGGGTGAAATCTGCCGCCCAATAATCGGCGCAAGAGAGGATGCGCTTGGGCTCGATCGGCTCCGGCGCCTGGCCTTCGCCGACATAGCGCCAGCGCCGCGCCATGAGGATTCCCACCTCGTTCCACAGCGGCTCTTCTAGGCGGCGTTCGATATCGTCTAGGTTTTTCAGGCCGAGCAAGGGAGACCAGCCCGCCGGAATCTCTTCTGCTTCCGCCGTGGTAGTGTTCACCGGAAATTCTCGGTCGACGCCCATTGCGCTTGCGCCGCCAGCGCCGAGGATCAGCGCGGTGGCAAGGATCAGAGCGCGCAGCCAAAACAAGAAATTACCTATTCGCCGGCCTTGCCGTAGCGGGTTTGCAACAGGCTGCGGCACATATTGGCGTTGAATGCGGCATTCATGCGCACGCGGCGCAAATCCTTGAGATATTCGGTGAAATTTTCAGGGCTCAGGGCCTCGCCCTCGGAGGTCGTGAACGCCCCATCGCTGTCTTCCGCCGGGCCGCCGAACTCACCGCGTATTTCGAGATAGCGCTGGCACATCAGCGCACCGTCAGCATCGGCCAATTCGAGCACTGCCAGACCGCCGATCCGCATGTCGCACAGTTGCGCCGCGGTAAAGCCATCGGCCAGGAGGCGGCGCAGCAGCACTTCTTGGCGGCCCTGGAAGGCCTTGCGGCGGAAGGTGAGCCGCAACTCATCAAGTTCCGCCGTGGCTTGGCCGGGAAAGGTTTCGGCGAATGAATGTCCGCTTCCGACGCCGCGGTTGATCTCCTCGGCATGGCAATGATCTTTGAGGGTAATTTCGGCGCGGTTCACCCAATCGAGGCTCTCCACTGCTTCGCGCATGTCATGCGCCATGAGAAAGGCGAAATTGGGTGCGCACCAAAATGTCGGCAGGCGCAAGCCAATGCGCACCTGGTCGTCGGCGCCGATCTCGACCGATTCGACAAAGCCCATATCGGCGACAGATTCGTCGAGCTCCGGATCGCTTACCGTGGCGAGGCGCGCCCATACATCGTCAAGGCGCGGGTCGCCGGATTGCTTCAGAGGTGTGGGTGTGGGCATCAGGCCGCGCCGAGCGTGGCTTTCTTGGCATCGACATCGATGCCGTAGAGCTTGGCCGCGTTAAGGCCGAGGATTTTGCGCTTGGCCTCCGGCGTAAGATCGACGCCGGTCTCGGCTTTGAGGTCTTCGGGCATTTCGAACGCCATGAATTTCTCGATCAGCCATTTGGGCTGCCAAATGCCGTAATCGCTGGCGAACAGCAGTTTGTCTTCACCGACCCAGAACAAAAGCTCGGCCATCATCTCGGCGAAATAGCGCGGCCGCGCATGGACGAAAGCCGAGGCCACGGCGAGGCCGCCATAAACATTTTTCTCTTGCGTTGCGATCCAGCAGAAATCGTCGAGGCGCGGCAGGCCGACATGATCGACGATGAAATTCAGTTCGGGAAAATCCGTCGCCGCGTCATCAATATCGGCCACATCGAAGGAATCGCGGTTGAGCGGCAAGATGGTTGGGCCTTTATGGACATGGACATTCTTGATGCCAAGCGACTGCGCCTTCTCCAGATAACGCTTGGCCCACGGATCGCTGAGCTTGTAGCCCTTTGAATCGCCATGCCACTCGGCGGTATAGAGTTTGACGCCGTGGACGCCATAGGTCTCGACCAGTGCTTCGAGCGCTTCCAATCCGGGTTCGCCGTCGCGCGGGTCGAAGGCGCCATTCAAGATAATTCGCTCAGGATATTTATCGCGTAATTCAGAGTTCTGCTCGGTGGTGTTGAAGCCGGTGTTATAAAACTCCTTGAGATAGGTCGGCTGGCAGATCGCCATGTCGGCATAGCCGTTCACGAACAGATCTTCATACAGCGTGTCGCTGCCATAGTGCTGAAACTTCTCCGCCGTCCAAAGATACTCCGCTGGGCTCAGCGCTTTGTGATAATCATGAAAACAGTTGATGAATTGGGCGCCGTGGATGTTGCGTTGATTCTCGGGCCGCGCGTCCCACAAATGAATATGCGCGTCGACCACAAAGATTTCTTCACCTTCGTCGGTTTTGTACATCCGCTTTCCCTCGCCCTAATTTTGTTCTTGTGGCTTAACCTAATGGCAGATTGCCAATCTGCCTATGAAACTCTCGAACTTAAACCTTCGCACTACGTACGGTTCTGGATTTTGAATAATTCATCACCGCAAGTCCAAGCGCAATGATGGCAATAGCGGCCCACAGCCAGATGTTGGGTTCATCGCCGAACAAAAGATAAGCCCATAGCACCCCTGCCGCGACGACGACATAATTGATCTGGGCGAAAAATACCCCCCCGGCGCGGCGCAATATTTCGAAAAAACAAAGATACGTCACGACGGTCGCGGTGCTCGCCCAAAGCGTCGGCCAAATAGCGTCGATGCCGGCATGGGTGAGCGGCACCGGCCCGTCGGTCACGAGCATGATGATAAACAGCAGGAGCGCACTGAACGTCATCAGCCCGGTGGTGAGCGCAAGCGAATTCACGTCTGGCGGCATCAACCTGGCGGTAAACACATTATTGACCGCGGCACTCGCGGGCAGCAGCAGCGCGAACAGCACCCATCCTACCGCCGCGTGATCGGGTAGGCCCTCTTCCGGCAACACGATGAACAGCACCCCGCTGAAGCCGAGCACCACGCCCAACAGGGCGAGCCAGCGGAACGATTCACTGCGCACGGCAAGGGCGAGCAGATAAGTCGCCGACGCGATCAGCGCCGCCGCCAGCGTGATGACAGACGGCGACAGCTTATCCGCTAGGGTGACAATGATGATGGTTGGTCCGGACAGTCCGACGACAGCCACCAGGCCATAGACCCGCAAATGACGCAGGCTTAATTTTGGCGATGAGCGCAGCAGCACCGAGACCGGCAACAGCACTGCCGAGGCGATGACGATTTGCCAAAATGCATAGGCGAAGGCCGGCATGCCGGCGTCCACCGCCAATTTGTTTGCCGTAAAAATACTGCCGTACGAAGTGCCGCCAAGCAGCAGCAGAAAGGTCGGTACGACGAGGCCGGAGGAAAATTTCATGGCTCGCAGCTTGACCGGCAATTAGGCCACACGCCAGCATAGATTTTTCTATGCACCACCGTTATTTCAACCGCGCAAGCCGTTTCGACCAACATGACACCCATATTATCGGCATCAAGCGCGGTGAAATCACCCAGTCGATAGATCATCAGCTTTGCAAAAATACTTACTCGCCGCCGGCATATTTCCAGTAGGTGTCTTTGCGTGTGATCATGCCGTCGGCGCGCAACACCCAGAGATCGCAGCCCATCCAGTTGAGGCGGTTGCCGTTGGATTCAGTTCCGGTAACGGTCCATTCCGAACAGCCACGGTCGCCGCCTACCCAATGGCTGTGAATTTCCCACGCCATGTCCGGGATCGAAGAAAAGCGCTGCTTTAGCATCGCGGCAACTGCTGGCCTGCCGTGAAGCGTTTGCCCGTCCGGCTGTGTGCCGCGCGAGGTCACCCACACGCCATCCTCTGCAAATTGCGCCAGAATGGCCTCGGCGTCATGGCGGTTAAAGGCTTCGCAGACGTCGGTGATGATCTTGAGATTTCTTCGCTCGGTCTCGTTCATGCCGTTCCCCGCTGGCGCTGTTGGTAACTCGCGCGCCACGCTATTCGGATTTGCGCGAAAATCAACTGGCTTTCGCCATCGCATTGTCTGCTGGATATTGCCGCCGGCATGTTTCACAATAGAAGTTAGCTAAAGAACTACGATGGCGGCGGTCAATCGTCGGCACACGTAAACAAGTCAATAAATGACAGGGAGACGTAGGAACATGAAAATTATGCATAAACTTCTCGGCGCAGCGGCAGCTGTGGCGATTGTGGCCGCGGCCGGCTTCGGGCTGGCGCCTGCCGCCAAGGCCGACGGCCATGAAATCAAAGTCGGGATTATTCTCGGCTTTACCGGCCCAATTGAATCGCTGACGCCGGGCATGGCTGCTTCGGCAGAACTGGCGATGAAAGAAGTTACCGATTCCGGCAAACTGTTGGGCGGTAAGGCACTGGTACCGGTCCGCGCCGATTCGACTTGCGTCGATTCAGCCGCCGCAACGGCTGCGGCCGAGCGCCTCATCACGTCCGATTCCGTCGCCGCCATCATGGGCGCCGATTGTTCCGGCGTGACCACCGCGATCGCCAATAACACGGCGGTGCCGAACGGTGTGGTGATGGTGTCGCCATCCGCCACCTCGCCGGCGCTCTCGACCATCGAAGACAACGGCTTTTTCTTCCGTACCGCGCCGTCCGATGCCCGTCAGGGTCAGGTTTTGGCCGATGTGCTGAAATCGCGTGGCATTTCTAATGTTGCCGTCACCTACACCAACAATGATTACGGCAAAGGGTTGGCGGACAGCTTCATCGCCGCGTTCAAAGCGCAGGGCGGCAAAGTTGAAATGAATGCTGCGCACGAAGATGGCAAGGGCGATTATTCCGCCGAAGTGGGCGCGCTTGCGGCCTCCGGTTCGGAGCATCTGGTGGTGCTTGGCTATCTTGATCAGGGCGGCAAGGGCATCATTCAAACCTCGCTCGACACCGGCGCATTTGACTCCTTCGTACTCGCGGATGGCATGATCGGACAATCGCTGATCGATGCCATCGGTGCTGGCCTGAACGGCGCTATCGGCACGCTGCCGGGCTCCGAATCGAAAGGTGCCAAGTTGTTCCTCGAAGTTGCCACCGCCGGCGGTGTTGACGGTGACGGACCATTCCGCGCAGAATCCTACGACGCGGCGGCTTTGATCGCTTTGGCGATTCAGGCTGGCGGCTCCGCTGATCGCAGCTCCATCCAGGCGAATATGCTGGCCGTGGCCAATGCACCGGGTGAGCAGATCTTGCCGGGTGAGCTTGGCAAGGCCCTGCAAATTCTAGCTGATGGCGGCGAGATCGATTATCAAGGCGCGACAAACGTCGAGCTAATCGGCCCGGGCGAGGCGGCAGGTTCTTACAAAGAACTTGAAGTCATGGACGGCGCTTTCAAGACCATTAAGGTTCACTAATCAAGGTGACGCGTGGCGGTCCGGTAGTTTGCCGGGCCGTCGCCGCGCCTGACAGGGGGCCGGTTCGGCGGGTAGCAGGACCGACGCCTGTCTAGTGATTGCGGACAATGATCCGCGTTGAGAACCTGCATAAACGATTTGGCGGCCTGCGGGCCGTGGATGGCGCCAGCCTGGAAATCTCGGCTGGCTCCATAACCGGTTTGATTGGCCCCAATGGCGCTGGCAAAACGACGCTATTCAACGTTATCGCCGGGGCATTCCGGCCGACATCGGGCCGCGTTTTTCTCAATGATAAAGATATTACCGGCCTCAAGCCGCATGAGTTGTTTCATAAGGGGGTCCTGCGCACCTTCCAGATCGCGCATGAATTCACCACCCTGACTGTCACCGAAAATCTGATGATGGTGCCGGGCGGGCAGCGTGGCGAGCGCCTGCTCGATGCTTGGTTTCGCTCGCGCCTGGTGCGCGAGGAAGAGGCCACCATCCGCGCTAAGGCCGAAGAGGTGCTTGATTTCCTTGGTCTCAACCACCTCGCCCAGGAGCGGGCTGGCAACCTCTCCGGCGGTCAAAAAAAGCTCTTGGAACTCGGCCGCACCATGATGGTCGAGGCCAAAATTGTCTTTCTCGATGAGGTCGGCGCCGGTGTAAATCGCACGCTCTTGCGCACCATCGGCGATGCCATTCAACGGCTCAACACCGAGCGCGGCTACACCTTTTGCATGATCGAGCATGACATGGATTTCATCTCGCGCCTGTGCGATCCGGTGATCGTCATGGCCGAGGGCGCGGTATTGATGGAAGGCAGCGCCGCCGAAGTAAAATCTGACGCCCGGGTGATCGAGGCGTATCTCGGCACCGGCCGAAAGAACCGCGCGACCGTGTCGGCATGAGTTTCCTTATCGGTGAGAATATGACCGGCGGCTATGGAGCGGCCGATATTCTGCATGGCTGCACCATCGATGTTGAGCTCGGCGAAATCGTCGTCATCGTTGGCCCCAACGGCGCCGGAAAATCCACCGCGATGAAGGCGGTGTTTGGCATGTTGGATTTGCGCGAAGGCTCAGTGCGCCTCGACGGCGACGATATCACCCGCCTCAGCCCGCAGGAGCGCGTGCGCCGCGGCATGGGCTTCGTGCCGCAAACCTCGAATATTTTTACCAGCATGACGGTGCGCGAAAATCTCGAGATGGGCGCCTATCTGCGCGACGATGATTATTCCACCACCCTAGAGCAAATATTTGAACTGTTCCCCATCCTCAAGGAAAAGAGCCGCCAGATTGCCGGTGAACTGTCGGGCGGTCAGCGCCAGCAGGTCGCCGTGGGACGCGCGCTGATGATGCAGCCGCGTGTCCTCATGTTGGATGAGCCCACCGCCGGCGTTTCGCCGATTGTCATGGACGAGCTGTTCGACCGCATCATCGAGATCCGCAATAGCGGCATTGCGGTCCTGATGGTCGAACAGAACGCCGCCCAGGCGCTGGCCATTGCCGATCGCGGATATGTGCTGGTGACGGGCGAGAACCGCTTTGCCGATAGCGGCCAGGCGCTTCTGGATGACCCGGAAGTGCGCCGCTCGTTCCTCGGCGGCTGAGCGAGGGGCGGGGCTACGATGACCGATTTCCTCGACGCCCTGGTGCTGATCACCAATTTCGTCCTTGTGCCGGGCGTGGCCTATGGCTCGCAATTGGCGCTCGGCGCGCTCGGGGTGACGATCATTTACGGCATTTTACGCTTCGCCAATTTCGCCCATGGCGATCTGATGGCCTTCGGCACCATGGTGGTTATTCTATTCACCTGGTGGTTCCAATCGATGGGCGTCAGTATCGCGCCACTGCCGGTAGCGCTCTTGGCGTTGCCGATCGGTATTACTGCCGCCATCGTCATGAGCCTTGGCACCGACCGCCTAGTTTACCGTTTTTACCGTCGCCGCAGGGCGCCTTCGGTCATCTATATCCTGACCTCGATCGGCGTCATGTTCGTGATGAACGGTATCGTGCGGTTTATCATCGGGCCGAACGATCAACGCTTCACCGATGGCGCGCGCTTTATCATCAAGGCCGGCGAGTTCAAGAAGGCGACCGGGTTGCATGAAGGCTTGGCGATCAAGCTAACGCAAGGCCTGACCGTCCTGGTGACGCTGATCGTTGTGGTGGGGCTATTTCGCTTCTTGCAAAAATCGCGCACCGGCAAGGCGATGCGCGCCTACTCCGACAATGAAGATCTGGCGCTGCTGTCCGGTATCAGCCCGGAGCGCGTGGTGTTTTATGCCTGGGTGATCGCGGCGTCGCTGGCGGCCATTGCCGGCACGCTCTACGGCCTCGACAAAAGTTTCAAACCATTCACCTATTTTCAGCTGTTGCTGCCGATTTTCGCCTCCGCCATTGTCGGCGGCATCGGTAATCCACTCGGCGCCGTGGTCGGCGGGTTCGTCATCGCCTTTTCCGAGGTGACCATCACCTATGCCTATAAAAAGTTTCTCCGCTATCTGCTGCCCGATGACTGGGCGCCTGAGAGCTTGGTGCAGTTTCTCTCGACCGATTATAAATTCGCCATTTCCTTCATCATCCTGGTGGTCGTACTGCTGGTGCGCCCGACTGGCATATTCCGCGGGAACTCGTGATGAATCCCGTATTCCGTGCGCCCCTCCTGTTCGCCGTCATGGCGGCGATGTTGGCCGCTGTCGGCTTCGGTCAATCTTGGCAGGTTGCCCTCACCATCCTCAATCTCTGCCTGATTTCCGCTATCATGGCGCTTGGCCTCAACATTCAATGGGGCTATGCCGGCTTGTTCAATGTCGGCGTCATGGGCTTTGCCGCGGTCGGCGGCCTCGCCACCGTGCTGATTTCCAAGGCGCCTGTGGGCGAAGCCTGGGCCGCTGGAGGCTGGCGCCTCGCGGTGTCGCTCGGTCTGCTGCTGGCGACAGCCGGTGTGGTGATCGTGGTGCGCCGTTGGCTCGGCCCCGGCGCGATCCGCTCGCTCGCCACGGCGGTACTGGTCATCGCCGGCTATTTTCTCACCCGCTTATTCTTCGATCCCGCGACGGAGGCGATCGAAGCGGTCAACAGCGCTAAAACCGGTTATCTGGGCGGCCTCGGCCTGCCGATCCTTCTGTCGTGGATTGTCGGCGGTCTGCTCGCTGCCGGCGTTGCCTGGTTTATCGGCAAGGTCGCGCTAGGCCTACGCTCGGATTATTTTGCCATCGCCACCCTCGGCATTTCCGAGATCGTCATCGCCATTCTCAAAAACGAGGATTGGCTGGCGCGCGGCGTGAAGAACGTCACCGGCCTGGAGCGCCCGGTGCCCTATGAAGTGAACCTACAGGCCGAACTGTGGTTCGCTGATTTTGCCGCCTGGTTCGGCGCCGGCGTGATCGAAGCCTCGACCATCTTCGTCAAGCTGTGCTACGCCGTCTTGTTCCTGGCCGTGTTGCTGGTGGTTGTGGCGCTCTCGGAACGCGCGCTGAATTCGCCCTGGGGCCGCATGATGCGCGCCATCCGTGACAATGAAGACGCGGCGGAAGCGATGGGCAAGGACGTCACGCGGCGCCATCTGCAGATATTCATCATCGGCTCAGGCGTCATCGGTATCGCCGGCGCCATGCTGGTAACGCTCGACGGCCAGTTCACCCCCGGCACCTATCAGCCGCTGCGCTTCACCTTCCTTATCTGGATCATGGTGATCATCGGCGGCTCGGGCAACAATTGGGGTTCGGTGCTGGGCGGCTTTTTGGTGTGGTTCGTGTGGATCGAGGCCGAGCCCGCCGGCCTCTGGCTGATGGACACCATCACCGCCGGCTTTTCTGACGACAGCCCACTCCGCGCTCACCTGCTCGAAGCCGCGCCCCACATGCGTCTGATCATCATGGGGGTTATCTTGCTGCTGGTGATGCGCTTCGCGCCGCGCGGCCTCATACCGGAGGTGATGCGACGATAAGCGACGCGGCGTTGAATTATTTCTTCGGCGCGCCGATGCGCCGCCAGTAATAGGGCTTGATCCGAATTGCGCCTTTGTAAAACGCTGCCACGTGATCGGCGGAGTCCCGCGCATCGCGATATACCGTCGGCAGTTCCGCAATGGCGTTCGGATGGGCGTCGACGCGTAGATTGTGCCACATTTCGGGCTTGGGCGAAGCGACCATCACTGCCGCTGACATCGATTTTCCGAACACCTCTTTTGTCGGCATCACCCGCACCGACCCGGTGGCGTCGTCGGTCACCTCAACCGTCTCGACATGTCCGCCCGCTGCCTCTCCCGCTTGAATCGCGAGGATCAAGCGCAGCGTGAATTCCTCGCTCGCTGCTGCGACATAAGTCTCGGAAATCGCGGTGACAACGCGTTCCGATTTGACGCAGTTAGCGCCGACAACATGATCGCCGCGCACCAAATGCCCGTTCCAGGGAATGCATTCGCCGCCGCTCCAGGCGAAGTGATCGTCTCGTGCGCCGATGGTGAGGAGTTGGCGCATGTCGCGGCCTTCGTCGCCGGCGATGATCTCATCGCCGGCTGCCGCTGCTGGTTTCCCGGCGTCGAGCAACTCCATCATGCGCAGACCATTGTCGACATTGGCATAGGCCTGTGTCGCTACCGCGCCCCGCAAGCTCACATGCGGAACAATGCTGCCATAGCCGGCTATGTCAGTGTATCCGCAGGCGCCGAACGCCCCGGTCTGCTCATCCCTGGCAACGATAGAGAACGTCACGGCACGCTCCTTCGGCGACCCCTCGACCGACGATGACGCATATTATGGTAGGCCGATACAGGCGGGCGCTAGGCTTTCGCCATGGCTTCAGACAGAGGGCCGATTTCGCACAGGTAAGAGCGATGCGGCACCGAGCCTGAGATCGGGTCCGATGCCTCGTTGCCGACCACGCCGTTAAGATTTGCGCCGTCTTTCGCCACTGCGTCGAAGCCGGGTAGATCGAGTGCAGTACAGGCTTGCCACCAGCCGGCGGTGGCGCTGACCACTCGCGGGTCGAGATGTTTCTTGAAACGCGCCCGTGCCTGCATTTCACCATGCGGTGTGGTCAGGCGAATCCAGTCGCCATTGGCGATGCCGCGCGCATCGGCGGCGTCCGGGTGGATCTCTACCATCGGATCGGGCTCGCGCTGGCGCAGCGACGCAAGTCCGCGATGCTGGCTGTGGCAATAATGGATCGACTTTGCCGAAGTCAGGACCAGCGGGAATTGCGCTGCCGCCTCGGGCTGGCTGAGCGGGCCCATGGCGGGCTCAACAAACTCCGGCAGTGGGGCCTGGCCGATGTCCTGCAGCATTTCAGAGAATATTTCGACCCGGCGCGACGGTGTGGCGAAGCCGCTCGGTCCCTGGCCGTTGGTCTCGGCGTATTTGCGGTAGCGTGTGTCGCGCGGCACATGGATGCCCGCCGGCGTCCGGCGCAGTGTTTCGAGGTCGAGCTCGCTCGGCTCAAGCACCACGCGATAGCCTGCATCGATGTCGCCGCCCCAAAAATGATTGGCTAAACCGAGACGCTTGGCGAGCTCGAAAGCGATCCATAGATCACTCTTCGATTCGCCCCTGGACTCGACCACCGCCGGGCGCAATTGCACATACGACGTGGCATCGGGTCCAATGCCGAAATTGGTGCACAGCCCTTCACGCTCAAACGGTGTGTTCACCGGCAAAACGATATCGGCCATTTCAGCGGAAGGCGTCATGAACATGTCGATATGGGCGGCGAATTTAAGTTTCTTCAGTGCGTCCCGGCCGCGCCCGCTATCGGCGTGCGAGAGCAGGATGTTGGCGCCAAAATTCAGCATGCCGGTAACTGGATAGGGCTCGTCTTCGAGAATGGCGTGGTAGAGATCATCCGTGGTGATCCAGCCCTGTGCCTCCGGTCCGGCCGGGCGCTTGGCTAGGCCGAGGGCCTTCTCCGCCTGTTCCGCCGGCAACAATTCTTTACCCACCACGCTCGCCACGGGAAGACTGTCAAACAACACATTGCCGCCCGGCGCATCGAAACTTCCGGTTAGCGCGTACAGGAGGGCGATGGCGCGTGATGTCTGGCTCGCATTGGTGTGCTGACCGACGCCCGACCAGGAGTAACAGGAGACGGATGCGGCGCTGCCGATTAGTTCCGCCGTGGCGCGAATCTCATCTGCTGGAATCCAGGTCAATTCCGCAACTTTCTCAGGCGTGAACTCGCGACATAGCGCGGCGTAGCACTCGAACGCCGGTTGGCACGCGATGGTCTTGCCGTCCGCGCCCGCGACTTCGAATTTGCCCCTTAGTGCGAGCCGTCCACCGTCCTTTTCATAGGCGCCAGCGACGGGGTCGTAAATAACCGGGCCGCCGGATGCTTCGTCCCATGCAACGCGGTGTGCCGCGTCAGCGCCTGCCGAGACATCGCTCGCGCGCAGCAGACGGCCATCCGCTTCGCGCACCAAAAACGGGCCATTCGTCCAGTTACGGATGAAGTCGGCATCAAAGTTTCCGCTTTCGATCAACACATGCGCCAAGCCGAGAGCAAGTGCGCCGTCGCTGCCGGGCCGCACGCGCAACCACTGATCAGCCTTGTTGGCCAGGCCTTCGCGGCGCGGGTCAACGACGATCAGCTTGGCGCCGCGCGCTTTTGCTGCCGCCACCCGGCTGGCATAGGCGAGCCATGTAGCGCTCGGATTGTGGCCCCACAGCAGAATGCAGTCCGTGTTGGCGAAATCGGGCATCGGCGTGCCGACGCCGAAGGTCATGGCGTAGACATCGTCGCGGTGGAAATTGCAGATCTCGGTGCCAAATACCGCGTTGGGGGTGCCAAAGGCATGGCGCAACCGTTCGACCCAGGCGTAAGCGTCCTGCAAGCCGGTGCCGGACGGAGTGGTGATGCCGAAGGCGACACTTTCGGGACCATGCTGTGCGGCGATAGCGTTCAACTCATTGGCAATCGTGTCGAGCGCCTCATCCCAACTGATGCGCTCCCAGCCCGGATCAGCATCGCCCTTGGGCCGCGTCCGGCGCAGCGGGTGGAGCAGGCGCTCGTCATGATTCACCAGCTCCGGCGCCGCGCGGCCCTTGCCGCAGAGCGCCTGGCCGGTCGGATGCGATGGGTCTGGCTCCAGAGCGATCATCCGCCCGTCTTCGACCACCGAGATGCAGCCGCATTTCGACGTGCAAAGTGCGCAGTACCCAGGGATACGCTGAACGTTGCCGGTTTCCGTCATCTCTAACCCTTTCTAGACACCGCGCAGAAAATTCTCAAACGCAAGGAAGCGGTATCAGAACATTGCCAAGTGAAAAAGGTGAGGGCCTCCAATTGGCGCTCAGCCGAAGCAAGCGCCGATGCCCATGCCAATGTTGTCAATATAGCGCACCAGATAGCTTTGCGTGACGTGATCGAACGCCCAGGCGGCGGAGGAAAAGATCTCGCCGTGCCAGGCCGCGACGCCGGTCAACAGGATCGCCGCAGCAAGGATCGTCGAGGGCCGAATGCCCAGGACCGGATTATTTCTCAGCAGGGATACCATCTAGGTCTCGCCCTATCTCCAATTTGATACGCAGAGACTCATTATCAAAGAATTATGGGCGCCTGTAAATGGGCCGGAGCATGCCCGTCACGTCGCCCGAGAAATCGCGGTTGGCGATTAACTTTCCTTCAGCGCTTTGGCCAACTGCTTCATGGCGGCGGCGGATTCCGACCACCCCCGGCCGCCGGTCATGCCGCCATCGACGGTAAGGTCATGGCCGTTGACGAAGCTCGCTTGGTCGCTGGCGAGAAAGACCGCGGCGTGAGCAATGTCTTCCGGCACGCCGCTGCGCGGAATTGGCTGACGTGCTTGGAACAGCGCGTCGAGCTTGTCCACGGTGGCATCGGCGTCGCTGGTCGAAAGCCCCATGGCCTTGCCGAATACCGGCGTGAGGATCGCGCCGGGGGAAATCGAATTGACCCGGATGCCGCGCTCGCCAAGCTCCATCGCCGCCGTCCGCGTGACATGGATCACCGCCGCCTTTGACGCGCTATAGAGATGGTCGCCATATCCCGTTCTCAGGCCGGCAATGCTCGCATTGTTGATGATGCTGCCCGAGCCCTGGCGCTTCATCACCCGTGCGGCATGCTTCATGCCCATCAGCACGCCGCCGACATTCACGTTCATGGTTTTGACATAGCCCTCCCAAGAGATGTGCGCGATGGGCTCGTTGGGGCCAGGTATGCCGGCATTGTTGAACAGGCAATCGAGGCGCCCAAAATGTTCGACCGTGCGCGCCACCAGGGCTTCGATATCGGCTTCCTGTGCGACATCGGTTTCGATGAACATGGCAGCATCGCCGAGCGCTTCGGCCAGGCGTTCGCCCTTCTCCACGGTCCGCCCGGCAATCGCCACGCGCGCGCCTTCAGCGACAAATATTTCGACCGTGCGCGCGCCGATGCCGCTGGTGCCGCCGGTCACAATGGCGATCTTGCCGTCCAATCTGCCTGCCACGTCGCTCTCCTCCCGTAATCCGGACAATTCCGCTTTTTTCTGTTTTGTCCAAAAAACGGTAACGCGCGCGTCCGAGGCGGACAAGCTCAGTGGTCATGGGAAATCGGGAGGGGATGGCGTAAGCTCGATTGTCCCCGGCGCACACCCACCACCAATATTCAAGAGGCCACGACATGCTGCACCCGCCCGCAACTCGCCCGGCACCCACCACCGAATTGCTCTATGAAACGATTAAACAGAATCTTGATCCCGGCGCCGGAGATATCGCCCTGGACCAGTTAATGCAGCTCTTTCGCCGCCTCTCCGATCAGCATGACACCGATGTCTCAAGCCCGTTCAACATGGGTTACTTCTGCATCGATGCCGACGCCGCTTCGGTCACCGCGATGGATGAGACCAACCGCCGTGGCGCCAATATCGGGGTGGTCGACCAGCATCCGGCGGCCGTCGCGTTCGAGCAATACAGTATCGATCTCATCCTGACCGCTTTCGGGTTCAATGCCAAAACTGCCATTGGCCATTTCACCGCTTGCGGGACGGAAGCCAATATGACGGCGATGATCGTCGCCCTGACCGACCGCCTGTCCCATCGCAACCCAAGCTGTCCGGCGGTGGAGGCCGCACTTTGCGGCAACGGAGCGGGCGCGCCCGAGCCCTATGAATATTGGCGCCATGGCAGCGCGCCACTCGCCGTGCGCCCAGCCGTTTATGTCGCGCCCCAGACTCACGGCTCGATCGGTAAAAACGCGCGCAACCTAATCGGTGCCGCGTCGCTGCGCGAGGTCGCCATGGGCGATGATCTCCGCCTCGACCCCGAGGCGCTTGACCGGGCCATAGCCGCAGATGTGGCGTCAGGTAACTTCATGCCGTTTATGGTTGTTGCCACTGTTGGCGCGACGCCGTCCGGCATTATCGATCCCTTGGCAGAGATCGGCGAGGTATGCGCTAAGCACGGGGCGTGGTTCCATGTCGATGCGCCGTGGGGCGGCATCGCAGCCTTTTCGCCGCGTCTCCGGCAACAATGTCTGGGCGGACTGGATAGCGCGGATTCGCTGATCTTCGATCCGCATAAGACCCTGGCGCCGCTGGGCGCCGGCGGCGCGGGCATGTTTCTCTCACGCCACCGCGAACCGGTCGAACTGGCCTTTAATATGTCGGGCGGCGAGGTCGCACGCCATGACTATGCCTATCTTTCCTTGCAGGGCTCGCGCAGCAACACGGGCTTGCGCGTTCTGACCTCGATCCTGCGGCCTGACGAACTCGCGCGCCGTGTTGAGCAGGAGGCCGCACTCGGTGATCGTTTGCGCGCGCTGCTCCAGGATGCCGGCTGGGAAATCGTCAATAAAACACCACTCCCGGTCGTTTGTGCCATTCATCCCGCGATGCGGGCGGGCGCGTTTAGCGCCGACGATTGCGTGCAACATCTGGATGCGGCGGGCGTGCTGGCAAAATCCGAAAGCCTGCGCCCGGAGGAGCCTGATGCGCTCCGCCTTGGTGTCATCAGCCGGCGCACCGATGAACAGACGCTGCACCACGTTGTCGAATGCCTCTCGGAATTTGTCAGAGAGCAAAGTTAGAGTGCGGCTCGCGGCGTGCAGATACAGTTGCTCTGAACAGGGGAAATAGAACTATGGCCAGACATATCGCCTGCCTTACCTTCGATTTTGACGCCGTCTCCGGCATCATCGCCCAGGGCCTTCACACGCCAACGCCAATCTCCCGCGGCGAATTCGGCGTCGTCGGCGCCGAGCGGATGCTTGGCCTGTTGGACCGTCACGGTATCAAATCAACCTGGTTTATTCCCGGCCATACGCTGGAAACCTACCCCGACATGTCGGAGAAGGTGGTCGCGGCCGGCCATGAAATCGGCCATCACGGCTGGACCCACATGACGCCAGTGCAGATGTCGCGTGATGAAGAGGAAGCCGGCCTGGTGCGCGCCAACACGGTGATCGAAAAGATCAGCGGCAGACCTGCGCGCGGCTACCGTTCGCCGGCCTGGGATCTCAGCGAGAACAGCATCGAGCTCTTACTCAAGCACGGCTTCATCTACGAGAGCAGCATGATGGGGCATGATTGTTCGCCCTATTACGCCCGCACGGGCGACGTCATTTCGATCGATCAGCCGATGCGCTTCGGCGCCGAAACCTCGCTCATCGAAATGCCGATAAGCTGGAGCCTCGATGACTACCCGCATTTCGAGTTCGCGCAGACCAAAAAGTACCGTCTGCAGGGTCTGATGCCAACCAAGGGCGTTTTGCAAAACTGGCTCGACGATTTTGATTATATGACGCAGAACACGGAGCAGGGCGCCCTCACCTATACCTGCCATCCGTTCGTCAGCGGCCGCGGCCACCGCATGCTGATGCTCGAGCGCCTGATAGCCGGTTTACAGAAATTGGGTGCGGCATTCCTCACCATGGAAGAGGCTGCTGGGGAATGGAGCGGGCGCGGGCAATAGGGTATGGAAGATGTCAGAAGATTTTTATCAATGGAGAAAAAAACATGAGCGACACCGAAGCGAAAAAAATTGTGCGGCAATTTCTGGATGCGATCGCGGCTGGCGACGGCGCCACCATGCTGGGTCTCATGGCCGATGATGCGGTGATGATCACGCAGGGTTCGCCCAAGGTGCCATTTAACGGGCGCTTTGAAGGGAAAACGTCAATCGCCCATGCGTTTACGATGTTCGGCGAGTATCTCGAGATTCGCGATCATACGCTGAAGCTTCTGTTCGGCGAAGGCGAGCATGTGGCGGTGATGATCAACGAGACGTCGCGTGCCAAACGCACCGACCGTTTTATCAAGCAGGATACTCTCTGGTATTTCCGTATCTCCGGTGAATTCATCCAGCATTGGCAGGTGTTCGAGGATACTGAGCAGGTCGGCTGGGCGTGGGACGATAGTGCCACGCGCCGCGCCGAGTGAGGCTTCGCGATCATGACCGAGCAGCTCTATGCTGTGTTCGACAGCGATGGCCATGTCGACGAGGCGCGCGTTCCGACAATGGCTCGGCTTCGGCAAACTTTCCAAGTCCACGATAGACCACCGCCAGTTCGTTTAACCGCTGCGCCACATCCGGGTGATGTGGCCCGAGGGTATTCTCGCGGATCGCTAATAGTCTGAGGGACAAGGGCTCAGCTTGGCCGTATTTGCCCTGTGATTGGTAGAGCAAGGTTAATTTATAGAGCGGCAACGATATGAAATCGCTGTCGCGCCCGGCGGCCTTCTCGGCGTTGGCCAGCACGCGCTCGTAGAACGGCTCCGCCTCGGCATACTTTTCTTGTGCCTTGAACAGCTCCGCCAAATAGTTCAAATAATCCGCGAGGAACAGATTGTCCGGACTTGAGGCCTTCTCGACGATCACCAGTGCGCGGCGAAAATTCGCTTCAGCCTCGGCGAATTCTTTTTACGCCTGATAGTTGAGCCCCAGCTCGCTGAGGCTCACGGCGAGATCCGGATGATGCCGCCCAAAGGCGTCTTCACGAATTTGCAGTGCACGCAGGTAAAGCGGCTCTGCGTCGCTGTAGTGCTGCTGCGCCACATAGAGTCCCGCCAAGTAGCTGAGCAGCTTGGAAACAAACGGATGGCCCGAGCCAAACTCATTCTCGGCCAGCCTGGCCGCCTCCTCAACATAGGGAACGGCCTCCTGGTGTTTTTTTTGAGCATTGAGATTGCCAGCATCGCTCAGCGCATCCAACAGTTCGGGCGACTGTGCAGACGCGGCCGCGGGCAGCAGGGCCGTTGCCAATAAAATACATGCACACCAGCGAATTAACGCCACGGTGATTCTCCCCTTGGCCGATCGACGCACTATTCTACTCTAAGAAACCCATGTGCGGCCGGTGACGCACGAGATATTGACCGACCGAGAGCGCCGCCAAGCTGTCCGTTCCGGTAGTGTGAGGAAAACCATCTTTCAAACGGCGCAGGTCGATTAGGATCGTTAAAAATATGCAGACGGTGCGGCGCATTTTGCCAGAAGGGCTTTCTGGCCGGTACGGAGCGGGCATCGCCGTGCTGATCGTCCTAGCCATTGCGCTTCTCTTTGGTCTGCTACCGCAGCGTGACGCACATGCCGAGGAGCCGGAAACATTATCGGTGCTCGCCCGTGTCGGGCCGTGGCCGGTCGTATCGGAGCCGATCCTCTACCGCGGTCGCTTATGGTTTGCCAATAGTGTCAAAGACGTGGATCACAACTCGGCCGATATCTACAGTCTGGGTCCGGGCGCGACCGAACCGCGCTACGAGCGGCATCTGTGGAGTCAGGATGCCGGCCAGCCGGTGGTGGCGGACCGTCTCCTATACTGGCCGTCCGAGGACTCGCGAATCTTTGGCACCTGGGGAGAATTTCAGGTGACCAATGGCGAGGATTGGGAAACCGGCCTGATCCCGAGCGAATTTATATTTCACCTTCACTGCATGACGGCAGCCCAAGGGCGGCTCTATGCTGCGACGTCAGCCTGGCAGGGCGCGCTTCATGCGTCGGAGGATCAGGGCCGCACTTGGCAGCGCACTTATCTTCACCCAAAGGCGCCAAAAGGCGTCAGCCGTATTGTATCGCTCGCCAAGTTAGAAAACGGCGTCGCCGGTTTGCTGCGCGATCCGAACGGCTTCCATTTGATTGTCGCCGCGCCCGAGGGTGTCCGAATAATGGCGGACTGGCCGGTGGGCAAATCGCCGGCGCAGCTCGCCTCGTTGGGCGGTTGGGCCTACGGTCTGGTCAACCGCGACGGCGTAAGAGAATTGTGGCGGAGTGATGGCACGGTCGCTGAACAGGTATTTCAGTTTACTGAATCCGTGGGGCCGTTCGCGCTGACCTCGGGTGACGGTGCACTATGGGCGCTGAGCGGCAGTAAAGGCGAAACTGCCGTCCTGAAGAGCGCAGACGGGCGTGCCTGGTCAACCGTCGCGCAGGCCTCCGGCGGCAAGGCGTATGATTTGCTGGCTAGCGAAGGGGCACTTGTGGTCACCGGCGCCGACGCTGACGGCCAGGGCATCGTGTGGGGCCGGTTCTCGGGCTCGGTTTCCGCCGCAGGTGCGGCCCCGGTCGACGCTTTGCATGAATTGTTTGGCGCCCAACCGTCACACCAAATCGACTGGCAGGACGCCGCGACACGGCTGAATGCTCTCCTCGCGGAGGAAGAATCCTACGCAAATATCGGCTGGTCGATCCGTGCTTTGGTTTTTGAATATACTATGGCGGGTCCGCCGGAGAATTTTTTTGCCGAACGCCTTCATAGCCCGCGCGCGACGGGCACGCTTAACCCGTTCCGCGATGTCGAGATTGCGGATCGTGGCTCGATCGGTGCGTTTTGGCTGCTCTGGGGTCTCGGTCTCGCCAAGAACGGAAAGGTGCCGCCAAACTTTATTTCCGCCTCGTGGACGGTTCGCGAAAACGGCGCGGCGAAATATTTTGAACCGCAACTCATGGCACTGTGGGCGGCGGCGGAAATCGGCCAGGCAAACCGCGCGACGATCGGCGCGTTGATGTCCCGCATCACAAATAGCGCTGACCCTCTATGGCTGCGCATGGACGCAGTCGGCGCGCTGAGTGCGCTCACCGGCGCCACATATGGCGCCGACTTCGACGCCTGGACGGACTGGTACCGGCGGCGATAAGTACGCAGCCGGCAGCTAGGCTAGCCCGCCTCGCGGAGAAACGGTTACGCCGACAGGCGCTGATCCAAAACTTTCTCCACCAACCGTGAACACTTCCACGTCTTCGGCCACATGGTGCAAATGCTGTTTACCGAGCGAGTGCAGATCGTCTGGTGTGCGCTTGGCGACTTCAGCAGACAGCAGCAAGGACTGACCCAATGTTTTGCACCGTTCGCTCAATCGTGCCGCCACATTGGCGGCGCGGCCGATAACCGTATAGTCCAGCCGTTTCGGGGCGCCGACATTGCCGTACATCACATCGCCGAAATGCAGTCCCAACGCGCACTGCACCGGCGGGCGATCGGCGCGGGCCGGCATCGCGGCGATGCGGGCGACGATCTCCTCGGCCGTCTCTCGTGCCAGCTGGCAGGCCTTTTCCGCCGCTGCTTCGTCGGTCGCGTCGCCGTCGAGCGGAAATATAGCCAGAACTGCATCGCCAATGAATTTGAGCACTTCGCCGCCGCGTTCCAGTACCGACTCAGCGGTGCGTTCGAAGAAGTCGTTCAACAGATCCAGGTAAATCTCGGTCGACAACTCCTCCGCCAGTCCGGTGGAGTTACGCATGTCGCAAAACAGTATCGCGGCGCGGATATCCTCGCCGTCTCCGCGGTGAGTCAGCCCCCCAAGTACATGGCGCCGGGTCCGTCGCCCAAGATATGTGTCGAACAGGTCATTGGAGTTGCGGCGCAGCGTCAATACTTCATAGAACCGGCTGAGCACCGTCACGCATTCGAACACCTTGCCGAGATGCGCGGTGGAAAAGCCCTCCGGATCGTCGGACGCCAGGGTCATTGTTTGAATCTGACCATCGGAATAGGGCAACGGCATGGCGACATAATCGGTGCCGCCGCTGGCGCGGAGTTCGTCGAGAATCGGGAACTGGAATTCGGGGGTGTCGATATCGAGGCGCTGGCGAACCCCGCCCAGGCCCTCACTCACTTGGCGGACCGGGCTGTTGAGATAGGCCGGGCTCTGCAGGATGCCGAAAGGAATGTCGTTTTCGACCACGCTGCCGCCCCGTGCCCAAGTATAGCGCCGGCCTTGCAGTTCGGGATGCAGTGTCCAAATGCTCACGCTGAAACGCCATAGCGGCAGGCCGACGGCAAGGAGATGCTCGGCAAATTGCTCGCTCAATGCTACTGGAGTCTTGCATTTCCAGGCCTCGCGCATCAGCCAATCGATCAGCGCGCCGCCTGCTATTTTCGTGTTATCGCTTTCGGGCAGCGGTTGATCGCTGAGAAGTTCTTCGACCGCGTGCGGGTAAAACGCCACGAATCCTGATGCGTCGCTAGCTGCCGGCAACGCGCTCTCGTAGCTCCAAGCGCCGCTCTCGATGGTCCGGTCAGCGACCTGCAAATGCCAATGATGGGCCGTGCCCTTGAATGGGCAGAAAGTGCGAAAGGCGGATGGCACTAAAAGACCGGCAATCAAACTATCCTTGGGAAAATAAATATACGACGGCAGATAGGTCTCGTACATCACCCGTGCATCAACACTGTCAGCGACGATTTGCCCTTCGATCCGGGCGCGCACACGCCCGCCCACCGGCTCAATTGAGAGCCGGTAGGGCGTCTCGTTTGCCACAACGGGGCCGGCATTGAGACTTGGCTGAAGTAGTTCTTCCATGGCTATTAACATCGCATCCGGCCGCGACAATACAAGGGGGCGGCTACAGAGCCGCCACAGAGCCGCCACAGCGCCGTCATCGTGCCGCCATCCTGTCGGCGGGAGCCCAATTTGGCTATGATCGCAACGGATTTGAGGGCATTCTCGTTAGCGTCGGAACAGGGAGAAAAAACATGGCCGAAACCGCCAAATCGGAATGCTGCGGTCCGGGTTACGCTTCGCCGGCTGAGGCGATGAAGGGGCCGCGTGAGAAACTGCTCTACACGGTGGCGCTCTATATCGGCACCGGAATCCAAAAGCCGGACTATCTGGCCACCATCGACGCCGACCCTGAAAGCCCGACCTATTCCCAAGTTATCAGCCGGCTCGAAATGCTGGGCATTGGCGATGAGCTGTACCATATGGGGTGGAACGCCTGTTAGTCCTGTCATCACGATGCCACTAAGGAACGGCGTTATCTGATCGTCCCGGGGGTGCGCAGCACCAATTTGCATATCATCGACTGCGCGAGCGATCCGAAGAACCCGAGCCTGCACAAGGTCATCGAAGGTGCCGAGATCAAGGAAAAAACCAATCTCTCCGCGCCGAACACAGTGCATTGCCTGGGCTCGGACATCATCATCTCGATGCTCGGCGACGCCAAGGGCAAGGCCCCGGGCGGCTTTCTGCATCTCAATGAGGATTTCGAAATCATCGGGCGTTGGGAGAATGATCTGGGCGGCATGAAGTTCAATTATGATTTTTGGTACCAGCCGCGTCACAACGTCATGGTCTCCAGCGAATGGGCGGCGCCGAACACTTTCATGCCGGGGTTCGATCTCGAAGAAGTCGGCCACCTGAAATATGGCCGCGAAATCCATTTTTGGAATTTCGAAGAAAAGCGCGTCGAGAACTCCGTTTATCTGGGTGAGGACGGTCTGGTGCCGCTGGAAGTACGCTTTCATCACGATCCGGATTCAAGCCACGGCTTCGTCGGCGCCGCACTGTCGTCGAATATTATCCACTGGTTCAAAAAAGACGGCGAGTGGATTACCGAGAAGATCATCGATGTCGAGAACCAGCGCCATCCGGATTGGCCGATTCCAGTGCCTGGCCTGATCAGCGTGATTCTCCTCTCCATGGACGACCGCTTCCTCTATCTGTCGAACTGGCTGCACGGTGATTTTCGGCAATATGACATCACCGATCCGTCGCACCCGAAGCTGACTGGCCAGGTGTGGATGGGCGGCCTCCTCGGCAAGGCGCCGGAAGTGCATGGCCGCAAGATGACCGGCGGCCCGCAGATGATTCAGCTGTCGCTCGACGGCAAGCGGCTCTATGTCACCACCTCCCTGTTCTCAACCTGGGACAATCAGTTCTACCCGGAAATCCGCGAGAAGGGCGGCTCGATGATGATGGTCGGTTGCGATATCGAGCAGGGCGGCATGTCGATCAACCGGAATTTTTTCGTCGATTCCGGCAACGAGCCCAACGGACCGGCGCGCTGTCACGAAACGCGCTATCCGGGCGGCGATTGCACCTCGGACATCTGGGTTTAGGCCGCGATGGAATCTGCTAAGATGGGCCACGTCACCATCACGCTCGCCAATCGGAACGGGCAATCGGTCGCCGTCGCGGTAGACCGGCCGCTGCTCGACACCCTGGAGGCTCACGGGGTGTCGCTGCCCTATGGCTGCCGCTACGGTGGCTGCATTTCCTGCGCCGCCAAACTGCTCGCCGGCGACGTCGATCAGAGCGCCGGCACTGCCCTCAACCGCCGTCAGATCAGCGACGGCTATGTGCTATTATGCGTAGCGCAGCCACTGGGCGACTGCACGCTCGAAATTGGCGTCGAAAGCCACGACAAGCTCTATCGCAACCCCTTTCAAAGCCCGCTCAGGCCAGAGGAGTTGAAGGCCGGCATCGGCAGCGGCACGACAGCCATGAAAATCCTGGAGGACAGGCGATGAACCATGACGAAGAATATCCGGCGGAATATTTAGCCGGGATTCTGAAAGAGGTAAAAACCATCGCCATGGTCGGCGCCAGCTCCGATCCGGCCAAGTTTAGCTACGGCGTGCTCAGGGTTTTACACGAAACCGGCTATGACATGATCCCGGTCAATCCCAATGAAGCCGGCGGCAAAATCCGCGGCCTCAAATGCGTCGAATCGCTCGCCGCGATCGACCGCCCGGTGGATATGGTGGAGGTCTTCCGCACCTCCGAGGACGCCTACGGCGTCACCGAGGAAGCCATCGAAATCGGCGCCAAGGTCGTCTGGATGCAAATCGGCGTGCGCAACGACGCGGCGGCCCAACTGGCCGAGGCCGCCGGCCTCAAAGTCGTCATGAACCGCTGCCCTAAAATAGAACTGTTCCGCCCGTTCTGGAAACCGCGGCTCAACCAGGCGATTTAGAACGAGCAACTGGCGCGCCCGACAGGATTCGAACCTGTGACCCCCAGATTAGGAATCTGGTGCTCTATCCGACTGAGCTACGGGCGCTCTCAGGGATGCGTATCTCGCCTGATAACACGAAACAAAGAGCGGGGGAACGGCCCGGCTATTCGCTCTTGTCGCCGTCGGTGACGATGCGGTTGAAGACGCTGCGGTGTTTGGCGGGGCGGTTGTCGGTGTATTCGCGCGGGATGTAGATCTTGCAATTGGCGTTGATCTCGCGCCCTTTGCGCGCCTGATAGAAGGTGACGCGGCGCGGCTTGGCGTGAAATGTCATGGCCACCAGGCACGGGCCCTCGAGGCAATCCTTGTAGGCCGGCGCGGCGCCGCCGGCGACCCACGCCTCGGCGACTTCCTCGGAGCAGCGCGCCCAGCCGAAATAGCCGGCGAGCCGACCGTCCTCCATGGTAGAAAAAATAATGGCCGCGTCGGATCTGCCCGCCGAGCGAGGCGCTGAAGCGCCCGAACTTGTAGGACGCGAATGGCTCGGTTTGGCGCAACAGGGCCACGGCATGGCCGAGCGTCTCGCGCGGATTACGGAAGCGCTGTGTCGTAAGTTCGCCGCGCTTGGGCGCTGCGGCCGCCGGCTGCTCGGTCATCGAATAGAGGAATCCCGCCCGGCTAATTTGGCGTCTTGGTGAACGGCACCGAATAGGTCAGCACCAGGAGTTCGGTGCCAGGATTGTCGTCATAGATGCCGGCATTCGAGATGTGGTGGAAGGCAATGGCAAGGCGCGACCAATCATCGAAGCGCCAGGCAATTTCACCGCCGGTGCGGAATTGAAACTCACCGCCGAGATCCTTGCCGTTGCCTTTGTGATAGCCGACGAAGGCGGCATTGGGCTGCAGCACGATGCGCCGGCCCAGAAAAATATCCATTCCGAGACCGGCATAGCCATACACCGCCTCGTCGGAGGTGCCGGCCAGGCCGATGAACGGCAATATATTCCAAAAGCGCATGTCCGAGCGATATTCGGCGCGGAAATCCGCTGCCGTTTCGTCGTCATTGACGTCAAAGCCACCGGCGCTGAAGGCGAAGAAGTCCGGCTCATCGGCGCGCGCCGAATTTTGCCAGCCCATACTCCATCCTGTGCACAGCGCGGCGCTTAATACGGCGACCAGGGCCAGCCTTGCGATTATCGATTTTCTCACGCCATTCCTCCCCGGCGCAGAGCACGCCGCATGATTTTTATGCAGTCTACGGGTTGGCGGAACCTTGGCCAATAATTTCCACCCGTGCGCTGCCTGGCAGGCGGTCTATAATCAGCGCCACGCTCCGGGCGGAGGCTGTTGTTGAAACATTGGAACGCGGCGAAACCTCGCCCGCCGTCGAAGTGGTCGATGGCGATACGCTGCTCCTCGAAAATGGCACGGAGGTGCGTCTGGTCGG